>Ga0307486_1001673_pt1 | contig 16465 bp, 12 predicted proteins | sample CBIW02metaG_FD_203663 | JGI IMG/M metagenome (GOLD analysis project Ga0307486, IMG submission 203663) | Sea-ice brine microbial communities from Beaufort Sea near Barrow, Alaska, United States - CBIW 0.2 | ecosystem: Environmental > Aquatic > Marine > Coastal | place: USA: Alaska | collected... | reverse complement strand
ACTTCCAGATCACTCAAATACCTAGTGATTTCGGGCTGAATTTTAAAGCGATACATACCGCAATCCACCAGGTTAAATCCTGGATCAGGACCACGTTTTCTTGGGTGAGCAAACGCCACATAGAACGTTACTTAAATGAATATTCCTTTCGGACCAACAGGTCACAGAACAAACAGACGATCTTCCACATCCTGGTCAAAAGGATGGTAAATGCAGACAAAATATCTGTCGAAAATCTAATATGAAATTAAACGAAGACCTCTATATATATTTATTGGATAGCTGCTACTTGACCATAAATAATACTTTCGCTCATGGTTGATATTGAAATACAAAGGATGAAACTCATGTTTAAGTAATGAATTGATATTTACTAAGTGGATGTATTAAAAAACTTCTTTTTATCATTTCCCATTAATTTGATAAGTGGGTAGTTCGGGGTGTTAAAATCATATTTTTCTGGAAAGAGTGAGTACCTGTTTTTTATAGCCCTTTCTTTAAAAAACAAGGCTTTTAAAAAACACGATAAAGTATTATATGAATATCCGTCATCGCACCAGAGACCATATAAAAACATTATAGAATAAGCTCCACTCTAGGATTTAGTTCATTTCGGTCTCCCGTTTTCCAGTCTTTAAATCAAAGAGAATGTGGCTGTTGCCATCATCAGATAGCTATCTGATGCGGATAATCATGAAGTATTACTTTCTCTTTAGGTAATTCTTCGCTCACTCTACCACAAACCAGGTATATCCGTAGTAGGGATTAGCTGCTCTTTGAGTCCCGAACTCTTCTGGGAAGTAATCTCGAATTATTATCTTGGGATTTAAAATCCTGAATGGCTCAAAGTTTCGCCCTATTCAGGGCTCCGAAATATTTATACTTCTGCTCCCCTTCACTGCTGTACAGGGTCATGAATAGTTTGGCTCCTTCTGAGTTGAAGGATAGTCCTAAATTATAAAAAGGCCACTTCTTAAATTCGAGCTAAAAACCCTACCTCGGAAAACCTCAGTAGGTCTGGGTGAAAATCCCTTCGACTTCGCGCAGGGTGATAGTACAGTCGATTTTACTCAGGATGACAATCCTTTCGACTCCCTGTTTGTGGAGAATCAGCACAACTTCGCTATCTCTGCGAAACCTCTGTGATTCTCAGTGGATATCCCTTCAACTTCACTTAATCCATCACAAACCAGGTATAGCCTCCAGCTGGGATTTCTACCTCAATATCTATCGAGTAGTCTCGGTTGAGCGTGTGATTTTTTGAAGCTCCACCTTCGAGCTTGATACATGCAGTTTTATCGATTCCAGAGTAATAAAGTGGAACATTAATGGACTTTTTGATAGTTTGTGGAGTTGGATTGAAAAGCATCGCCAAGCCTTTTTGTTTTCCATTTGGGTCAACATGCATCCAGCCATCCCAGTCTCTGCCATCAGCCCTTCGCAGTCGGACAATGTCAGCGTTTAAAATATCACGGTATTCTTTGTACCAATCGATCACCTCTATTACAACCTTTTTTGTCTCCTCTGTATCATACAGCCTCGGGCCTCGATAGCAGGCTTGAACACCGGCACCATAATACTGCATCATCAGTTGTTTGTAATCGTTTAAATGCTCAGAAAGTGGCTCCAATACCGCGTCTTCACCGCCGCCATGATAGGCCGTCAACGGCACAAAGCCCCAACCCATGGAAGGAGTTTTTTCCCAAGTGGCATCATAAATGTTTTGGCGATTTAGGATCTTTTGCTGTTCGCGGGAAAGTGAGAAATTGACTTCACGATAGCCAAGTGCGATTTTATGAGAACCGTCTAAAAAGTACCAATCAGGAGCATTGATGTAAATCCCTTCGCCATTCATCCATTGATAAAGACCCTTTTGAAGATTGATCTGAACCCATTGGGAATCTTCCAATCCTACATGACCAGGGTGAGAAGTGGTAGCACAGACATCTCCTGGATAAGGGCCATCATTTATAAAAATATCAAAGCCAGTTTCTGTGTAAAAACTCTTCAATTTTTGTAGATACCCCAATCCCCATTCACTCGCAAGACAGGGCGCATTTCCAAAAAATGCGCCTCCAGGTTTTCCGGTGATCGGACTGATGACATCATTTTCTGCATCTATACTTCTGGAGCTGAAGAGTGAATATCCTCCGATTTTAATTCCTCGCGTATGGGCATAGTCTGCCAGTGATCTCCAACGGGCAATATTCTCAGGTGAATCATCCTCCATATTAATATGGCTGCCAAAGCTCAGTATCAAGGCTTCATACCCAGTAACTACACATTGCTCAATGGCTGTTTTTACTTCATCATCATTCTTACTCACCAAGTGCATGAAAATGGGGTTTTGGAGAACCCACGGAGCGATGGTACGATACATCTTTTTTCTCGCAAGTCCATTTCTCTCCCGATCATAACTGTCGAGGACCAACTCATAACTTCTGATGGACTTAAAATTCTGACCTGACTCAAGAATAATCCCAATTCCTTTGTTAGGGTAAATCTCCAGAATAGCCGGAGTCTCGTAATTGTAGTTCACCTGTGAGGTGTAGCTGGAATCCATTTTCCAATGGGAAGCTTGATCACTCAGCTCCGCATGCATGGCATTGTTGAAGGCAAAATTATTCTCTACATACAGTTGATGCTGCTTTTTCATTTTTTCTGTAGCTCCCACCACTGCCGACTCTTCTTCAACTATGGCCAGCTGCTCGTGGATTACTTGATCTATTTTATAAGGATTCTTACCCTGGTTTTGCATAGTCAGATACTTTGATATCAAAGGAACATTGTCAAAAAGTTCATAATGCACTTGCAACACCAAGCCCTCCAGGGTGGGATGCATAAAGGTAAATGAAACTTTTACGCCCTTAGCAGAAAGAGGTTTTCCTGTCCAATAGGTAATTTTGGCAGGAAAATGAGGAGTGATTTCGGAAACAGTATAGCTCTGATATTGAAAGTTATTTTCACCCTTCTCCACATCCTTCAGCCATTTCTTCAAGAAATATCCTTTTTCAGGAAGATTAAGTTGGCCGCCCACCACATACCCTTTTCCATCGATAGTAACTTTTGCTTCGGGCAATATGGAGCGAAGCAATTGCTCTCCGTTCATTAGGTTTTTGAACTCGAAGCAGACTAGGTTGGGGGAGAGGTGAAAACTTCGCTGAACGAGGCCATTGCTTAGCACAAGTTCATTTTCTGAGGTAGTGATTAACTCTGCAGGATTGGATGTCTGGAAAAGCAGCCAGTCATTTTTATTTTGCTGCGCAAAGGCAGTAAAACTTATCATTAAAAAAAGAAATACTGAACAAAATAGGTTGGGGCGTTTTTTTTCAGACTCAAAAAGCATGTGGATAGCCACTGTTTCGCAAAAATAATCTTCAGCATAATTTCAATTAAGTAGGGTATGATTATCCGTTCTTTTCTCCTCAAAAGTTATTTTGACTAGTCACCGAGCTGTTCTGCTAGGTTAGTCGAAGTAGTGCACGGTGCTTATAGATTTAATTTGCATACTGGAGTGATTCTGCATAATCACAATAGAAAATCTATGCTCAATTAACAATAATTTTACTGAGCAGGCAAACCTTATTTAGAGTATTGACTTTACTAATCCGCCTTCAACGCGAATGGCAGCGCCGTTAGTAGCTGAAGATAAAGGGCTGGAATAATATACCACTGTGTCTGCAATTTCCTCTACTGTTGCAAACCGTTGAATTAATGAGGAGGGACGCATATGTTGGAAGAATTCTTCTTCGACTTTTTTTACTGATTTCCCACTGGTCTCTGACATGCCTTCGATGAATTTGCCTACGCCCTTGGACTTCGTTGGGCCAGGCAAAATAGAATTGACAGTGACGTTACTTCCTTTGGTCAATTCTGCCAAACCTCTTGAAACTGCAAGTTGGGCGGTTTTGGTCATTCCATAATGGATCATTTCATCTGGGATGAAAACGGCTGATTCGCTGGAAATGAAGATTATTCTACCCCAATTTTTGGCAAGCATTTTTGGAAAATAGTGTCTTGAAAGACGAATTCCACTCATGACATTTACCTCAAATAGTCTAAACCAATCTTGGTCGGGAATATCCGCAAAAGCTTTTGGCTCAAATATCCCCGCGTTATTGATCAAAATATCCACTTCTGGAAGCTGCTCCAACAGGTTGTTAACTTCTTCTACTTTCGAGAAGTTGGCTGCAATTCCAGCGACTTTAACAGATCCAGTTTCTTCCTTTAATTCATCGACTGCGACATCTATACTTTCTTGTGATCTGCCGTTGATAATTACAGTGGCTCCTTCTACTAAGAATCTCTTTGCGGTAGCAAAGCCAATACCTGCAGTGGATCCACTGATAAATGCTTTTTTGTCTTTTAGTTTTAAATCCATTGCTTGTGCTAATTAAAAATAAATCGTTGAAAATGCGGCGAAATGCTACCTGGTTAGGTCAACTAAAAAGGAGTTAAGAAAATTCGGAAGAGGGTAGAAAATCTATTTCGCTGTTTCAGAGCTTTAGTAAATGAACTGCTATTTTATTACTCAATCCTATCGAGCTTGGCTATAGTATGGCGGGCTTTCAGCACTTTTTAAATAAATTAGTTGTGGAAGAACCGCACCCTCTCCGTGAAAATCTCTCCAGTCAGTGCGATTAATTAAATGCTCTGTTTTACCAATTGATCCATCACCCAGTTTGCTCTAGCTCCGCTGACTCCTGTGCTTTGGCAAGTATCGGTACCGAGAAGATCTCCGACGATGGTTTCTATCAATGGCTGCTGAATATGTTTGGGAAGATCAAAAGAGAATTTTTCAGATCCTTTTTCATCTGTTTCCAAGATAAATTCACCCTTACCAAACGTCTCAAAACGAATCGTTCCCCTATTTCCATAAATGATCACTTCATCTATCTCTGCATTTTCAGAGGTAGTAAAGCACCAATTGCCTGATCCGAGAACCCCGCTTTCAAACACAAAACTTCCGGTGACGATGTCTTCAGCTTCGTAGGCTTTTGCCTGATTGGAAGCAAATCCATTGGCATGAGTAATTTTCCCGAAGAAGAAATCCAGCAAATCCAATTGATGCGATGCCAGGTCAAAAAAATATCCACCCCCGGCTAGCTCAGGATCCACTCGCCAATTGGTTTCCACTTTAGTGATTAAAGTAGCATCCAGCTTTTGTTTGAGATTGATATGTACAGTTCTGATTTCTCCTAGTTTTCCTTGAGTAATCAGTTCCTTGATTTTCAAAAAATGAGGGAGTTCTCTTCGATAGTATGCTACATAAAGTGGGACATTTGCTTTCTCACAGACTTCAATCATTTCAAGACATTCGGCATGGGTCCGTGCCATTGGCTTTTCCACATACACTGGTTTGCAGGCCGCAGCTGCTAGCTTAGCAAGTTCCAGGTGAGCATTTGGAGGAGTGGCGATGTAGATCGCATTCACTTCAGGATCGTTGATCAGCTCACTTGCAGAAGTATACCACGTTGAAATTCCATGTCTCTCAGCATAGTCTTTTACGTTCTGTTCAGAGCGACGCATGACCGCTACGATTTTGCTATTTGCAATTAGGTTCATAGCTGGGGCAGATTTCACTTCGCAGACATTTCCTACGCCTAAAATTCCCCATCTTACTTCGGTATCTTGGATTTTGCTCATACTCTAAAAATAGGGAATAGGTTTGAAGTGATGAAAATCCTGTCTCTCAAATCCATGATATTTTTGCTTTTCGAGGTTTTTTCTTCTCCAACATAATTCTTCAAGTTTTGCAGCTGACTATGTCTGTCGGGCAATCAGAGTGATTTGTTAAGCTAAAACCCAATGATATGTTATGCTTTTAAACGATTATTTATTTCTGTCTTTAAAATTTTTGCCAGCTTAATCTCAATGGGCGGTTAGTTTTCAATATTCTAAAACTGCTCTATTCAAGGCATCATTTAGTTTCATGCTAAACCGTGCTGATGAATGCGTTGCAACTACCTAATTCAAGACTAGGTTTTGAATTAGTGGTCTTTTTCTACTAGTGAATCTGAAGTGACCCCTCCGGTTTTTCACCCTCTAACCAAATGTCTCTATTGGGATTCTTCTTTCAGAGAAGGATAACTACAGAGGAGACCCTTTTCACTTGCTGAAATAATTCAGAAGTTCTTAATCCCATGCTTAAAAATACTATTGGACAGGAACTACTGAAGGCTGGTTACTGAGGAGACTCTGGAGCTTTTTTCTTTCTGACCAAACTGTCAGCTGGATAAGTAGCTTTGAGGTAAGCCATTTGATCTTTGGCCCAGTCAGTTATTACCAGGCGATCAGCATCTGTTAGATTTGCCTCAGGGTGAAGGGCTAAATAAGTATAAGATTCTAATGGCATTTCTTTTTCTTCTACCATTTCGACAGTTTCTTCCCACTTGTGATATTGCCAAGCCAAAGGACGATTGGTGAATTCATCAAAATTGATATGGCCTTTACCTTCATTGATGTGATCATTTAACCAAAAACCCACAGGTTCTACACTTGCATACCAAGGGTATTCGGATTTGTTGGTGTGGCAATTATTGCAGGCATTTACCATTAGCTTATGAACATTGTCAGGAACGTCATAGCTTCCGGAGATAGGATATTGGGCAGGTTTCCCGTCATTTTTTTCGTACGGAATAAACTGAATAGCGACAAGAATCACCAGCAGTCCGATGAGGATTTTTTTGATCATGGGAAAATGGATTTTGAAGGAATAAGAAGTTAGGTGAGATATGTAAAAACCCAACCTCGATGAATTGAAGTTGGGTTGTTGATAGTATTAAGCTTTCATGCCAAAACCGTCTCTGTAGGTTCTTCCCACAAATTGATTTGCCTCTTCAAGGTTGGTAATACGAAGATTTTCACCGTCCCAAAGTAGTTTTTTGCGGCCAAAGAATTCTTCCTGACCTTTATCGTTCTTTTTACGAAGCATATAACTTCTTATCGCTAGGTTGCCCATCAAAACGGTCTCCGTCATTGGTCCTGAATAGTCGAATGAGGAAGTCAAACCTTTATGTTCTTTAGAGTTGAATCCTGCCTTGCAAGCATCCACCCAAAGTCTCTGATGACCATATTCTGGTTCAATATCAGGTTCAGTTTGCGGCCCGAATTCTTGGGTACCATCATTAAGGTAAAGCTTTGGCATCAATGGAGAACTATCATTGATGTTGGTTGATATAATTCCTTTATCACCGATGATCAAGACTCCGTTAGCTCCACCACCGATTTCCTGGTCTGCCGGGATGATATCCGGATGCGCAGGCTTGATACCTCCGTCCATCCAAGTCATCTCCACTGGAGATTTGGACTTGGCTGTCTTGTCAAAATGCAAGGTGATAAATGAGGAAGCTGGACATCCTTTTGGATGGTAATCTGCCGTCCACATGCCACTATAAACTGACCCCACGCTGCATTCTGCGTCGGTTGGGTAGTGAAGTCCAAGGGTACGAAAAGGAATATCTATCAGGTGACATCCTACATCGCCTAAAGCGCCTGTTCCATAATCCCACCAACCTCTCCAACTAAATGGATGGAGTCCCGGGGTGTAGGGGATTTCAGGTGAGGGGCCAAGCCAAAGATTCCAGTCTAACGCTTCTGGTTTAGCACTTGGGTTTGGTTCAGGAAAAGCACCGCCTTGTGGCCATACTGGTCGGTTGGTCCAAACTTCTACTTTATGGACTTTGCCGATTTTATCATCGTCAACCCATTTCTGGACGAGTTTGAGTAGCTCATTGGAGCCACCTTGGTTACCCATTTGAGTTACTACTTTTTGCGTTCTAGCCAGTTCAGTAAGCATTCTTGCCTCTTTGATATTCTGAGTCATTGGCTTCTGGACATAGACATGCTTTCCTCGATCCATTGCGTATTTAGCCGCAGGACCGTGTACGTGATCAGGAGTTGAGATTGTTACTGCATCGATGTCTTTTTCTTTATCCAGCATCTCACGATAATCCGCATATAATTTTGCTTTAGGGAAACGATCTACTGAAGCTTTGGCTGAACCTGAAAAATCGACGTCACAGAGTGCCAAGACTCTTTCTCTTCCATTGACTGAAGCATTTTTGATGTCACTGGCTCCTTTGCCTCCAGCACCGATTGCTGCTAGGACTAATTGATCACTTGGGGCAATAAATCCAACTCCTCCAAGTACATGCCTGGGTACGATCATGAAGGATGAGGCTATTGCAGCATTTTTAATAAAATCCCTCCGACTATTATTTGAGGAATTTTTTGCGGGTTTTTGCATGAGAGTTTTAGGTTAAGTCAAATAAATCATCCTAAAATAGTTAATTATTTTTTGGGGAAATTCACTTTATTTATAAAAAGGGATGTTGATGGATGGATGGTTATCAAGACCTTTATTTTTTTACCTTAATTTAAAACGATTCCGATACTTTATTTCACTTCAAGTTTACCAAACCCTATAAATTTTATCGACTATTGTAATTAGATAAAAATGTAATTGAATATTCCGCCATTTCTAGTATTAATCCAGGTCTTAGGTAAAATTAACAAAATCATAAAATTTTCATAAAAAAGTACAAAATCAGGATAATACAGGTTGTGATATAAATTTTAACCATGTTTCTGCGAAATTGCATGTAGACCCGCAGATAGAAGCGCAATGATAAAACACGATAAAAATGAAAATAGGAGTTTTAAAGGAGACTAAATCACATGAAAAACGTGTGGCTCTAAGTCCTGATGTGATCAAATTGTTGATCAAAAAGGGATTTAAGGTGGAGGTGGAGCACGGTGCTGGAGAAGATTCATATTTCACAAATGATGCTTATCTCGAAGCTGGAGCCAATTTGGTTGATGCCCAAGCTATACTACAATCTGATGTGTTGCTAAAAGTCAATTTGTTTACGAAAGAAGAAATTTCGCAGATGAAAAATGGAGTGTCCTGCATCTCAATAATGTATGCGTACAACCATCCGGACATTTTGGAGGAAATGAATAAGAAATCTATTACCTCATTTTCGATGGATGCTGTTCCTAGAATATCCAGAGCTCAGAAGATGGATTCCCTTAGTTCACAGGCAAATCTTGCAGGTTACAAAGCAGTCATTCTGGGAGCTAATCACTTAGGGAAGATTTTTCCACTTATGATGACTGCTTCAGGTACTATTACTCCATCGAAAGTATTGATTTTCGGAGCAGGAGTGGCCGGTCTTCAAGCTATTGCTACTGCCAAACGATTGGGTGCGGTGGTAGAGGTCAGCGACGTGCGACCAGAAACCAAAGAACAGGTAGAATCTCTTGGAGGAAGATTTCTGGTAGTGGAAGGTGCACAGGAAGTGAAAGTAGAAGGAGGATATGCTTCGGAAGTTTCTGAGGAATTTTTGCTAAAGCAAAAGGAACTCATAAAAAATAAAATCAAGGACTCTGATCTAGTGATCACTACAGCGCTGGTAATGGGTAAGAAATCACCAATCTTAGTGACTTCAGAAATGGTGGAAAGTATGAAGCCAGGCGCGGTAATCGTGGATATGGCGGTTGAATCCGGCGGTAACTGCGAACTTTCTGAAAAGGATAAAATTGTGGTAAAAAATGGAGTGACTATAATTGGTGAATCTAATCTACCAGCATTGCTTCCAACTAACGCAAGTCAACTTTATGCTACCAATATCAGCACCCTTCTAATGCACCTAGCCACTTCTGAGGGATTCAACCTGGATCTTGAGGAGGAGATCACCAAAGGTGTTTTGATTACCCATAAAGGCGAAACCGTACATGAGTTCACTAATAAAATTTTAAATAAATAAGTACTAACCCATACAAACTATGAGTTCAGAAGCACTGATTATTCTGATTTATATCCTGGTCTTGGCAAGCTTCCTTGGATTTGAGTTGATTGCCAAAGTTCCACCCACTCTTCATACGCCACTAATGTCTGGATCCAATGCGATTTCAGGGATCACCATAGTTGGAGCATTATTGGCCTCAAATGAAATGGGCTATACCACCATCAGCAAATGGTTGGGTATGGTGGCCTTAGTTCTTGCGACTATTAACGTGGTAGGAGGATATTTTGTCACGGACCGTATGCTTAAAATGTTTAAGAAAAAATGAGTTTAGCCATACAGTTAGCCTATTTAATAGCTTCGATCCTGTTTGTAGTTGGGATGAAAAGGATGAATAAGACCAAATCTGCCAGACAGGGAAACCTGTTGTCAGCGTTGGGTATGTTCATCGCTATAGTTGCCACCCTTGTTCAGGTTCAGGCGATTTCACTAGTCGAGATATTTGGATGCATCATATTGGGTTCTGCGATAGGACTCTATTATGCAAACAAGGTGGAGATGACCAAAATGCCAGAGATGGTCGCAATTTTCAATGGATTTGGAGGTCTGGCTTCTTTCGCAGTTGCTCTTTCAGACTATTTTCTAAGAACGGAGATTAACATGGAGTCAATCTCTATGGTCACTATCGTCAGCATCATAGTTTCGGTATTCATTGGTGGAGTTACTTTCACAGGATCTATAGTGGCTTATCTCAAACTCAATGGAAATATTTCTGGTTCTCCGATTACGTTCAAAGGTCAACATCCATTAAACCTGGTTTTGTTTCTGGGATTTTTGGTTGCAGCAGTATTTACTGCTATGGACCAGACAGATCCCACATTGATCGTTATTTTGGTAGTGATTTCGCTGATCTTGGGAATTCTAACAGTGATTCCAATCGGAGGAGCGGATATGCCAGTGGTGATATCACTTTTAAATTCCTATTCAGGAATGGCCGCTTGTGCGACAGGTTTTATTCTTAACAACAATGTATTGATCGTAGCAGGATCTTTAGTTGGTGCTTCAGGGATTATTTTGACCATGATTATGTGCAAGGCAATGAACAGGTCTTTGATCAATGTATTGTTGGGAGGATTTGGACAAACCGTGAATGAGGTGCAGGGCGATGGACCAACGATTACTGTGAAAGAAATAGGAGTGGAGGAAACGGCCATGTTGTTTGATGGGGTTTCTTCTGTGATAGTAGTTCCGGGTTATGGCATGGCAGTAGCTCAGGCCCAGCATGTGATACGTGAGTTGATGGAGCAGTGCGAAAAGCGAAATATTGATTTCAAATTTGCAATTCATCCGGTAGCAGGCAGAATGCCGGGACATATGAATGTGCTTTTGGCAGAAGCAAATATCTCTTACGACAAACTGATTGAGATGGATGATATCAATGATGAGTTTCCAAATACAGACTTAGTTCTAGTAGTGGGTGCCAATGATGTGGTAAATCCAGCAGCTCGAAATAATCCTCAAAGTCCAATATATGGTATGCCTATACTGAATGCTGACAAAGCACGCACTGTGATTGTGTGTAAAAGAAGTATGGGTAAAGGCTACGCAGGAGTGGAGAATGAGCTTTTCGGCTACCCAAATTGTCTAATGTTATTTGGAGACGCAAAACAGACCATTACGAAGGTAGTTTCTGAAATGAAAGATATGTAGGAAGAGTTTTCCTCGACAGTTTAATAGTTGGTTATCGGTATAGTATGCAGAGGTCTTTTTACCCGAAGGCTGAAGATTGGATGAGAGGAGTTCAGTGTAGAGTAATTTTCAGATTAAGGAGAATTTTCTAGTAGCTCTTTGTTGACAATTGAATAAATAAATACACCTAATTTGAAGCCATTCCCTAAAATAGGAATGGCTTTTTTTAATTTTTAGAGGATTGAAAAATGGTCCACACAAAAAAAGTAATAGTCCTTTTGCTCGCCTCATGAGTAGTACTTTAAGTATCAATAGTTTCAATGAAGATCGTCTGACCAGAAAGTGTAATATGAAAAATTCAGTTAATAGGAGTATTAATTGGATACCACTTTCAGTCCAATAATGGAGGCTATCAAAGTGGTAATAAAGAATAATCGCCAAAATTCAGCAGGCTCCTTGAAGATTACAATTCCCACTAGGACTGTCCCTACAGCGCCAATTCCAGTCCAAACTGCATAAGCTGTACCAATGGGTAAGACTTTGGTGGCTTTAATAAGTAAGATCATGCTAATGGTAAGGCAGATCAAAAAACCGGCATACCAATAATTAGCAGTCATTCCACTGCTTTCTTTAGCTTTGCCTAAGCAGGAGGCAAAACCGATTTCAAACAGTCCGGCAATGATCAATAGAATCCAGTTCATTTTTAATTGTTAGGTAGTGTAAAATAAGAATTAGTCTAGTTATATGCTTGTCTGCGAGTAGTCTGTTATTTACCCCGAGGCCTCAACTAATCTCGAGGACCGTCATCCTATATATTTTGTCTTTATCTGATTTCTATCCTGAATTTGTATAATCAAAAAATGGAATTACTGAGGAGGTAAATAAAATATCAATATTATAAAATGGTATTCAGATGATTTAGCACAAGTTCATACCTACCCCTGAGATCTACTAATTCCTTGTCTGAGTACGCAGTAAGTGGCGACGCTAAAACCCCATTACACAGGCCTGCAAAAGCTAAGCACGCTTTTAGACCTTTCAAATAACCAGATTTATAGGTGCCATAGCTATAGATGTTTTTGCCGAATATGTTGACCGCATTTTGTAATTCTTGTACTCGTGGATGGTTTTGATCATTTATAGCTTCATAGTACTCCACATAAAGTTTAGGGAAAAGGTTGGCTCCTCCAGCCACTCCGCCATGACCTCCCATAGCCATAGTTTCCACTAAGATTTCTTCTGGCCCAACCAGAATTGCAAACTCTGGGCTGGTTTTGAACGCATCGCTAAGCTGTTTGAAATAATCCAAGTCGCCTGAACTGTCCTTTATGCCAATAATATTTGGATGCTTAGAAAGTGCTACTACAGTTTCTATTTCTACTTTTATCCCAGTGTGGGAAGGCATATTATATAGAAACAGTGGGAGAGAGACGCCGGATGCAAGTGTTTCGAAGTAAGTGATCAGCTCCTGCTGACCGATATTCATATAATAGGGTGTAGTCGCCACCAAGAGCTCGGCTCCGTAATCGGCTGCAGCCGCTGCCAGCTGTAGACTTTCTCTTAAACTACAGGAACTGATACCTACTAATATCGGCACTCTTTCGTCTACCACTTTGCAGGTTTCCTTGATGAGCTTCAGCTTTTCGACGAATGTAATTCCAGAAAATTCTCCTGTCGTACCTAAAATAAATATCCCATGTACTCCCCCTTCAATTACGTGATTGATCATCGTGCGTAAACTCTTTTCATCCAGAGAAAAATCTTCATGAAACGGAGTAATTAATGGAGGAATAATTCCTCTGAGAGGGTAATTAACTGGCATTATGAGGATAGGTTTGAGGTTTAAAGTGACAATTCAACATGTTTAATTTTCTCCCTATTGTACGTATAGGTGATATGCAAATTGCCGTTTTTGGCCTGAATGATCGCAGGATAGCTAAATTCTCCCTTTTTCTGATCTTCCAATACCACAAGTTCTTCCCAGTTTACTCCATCTATGGAGCCTAAAAGTGATAGCTTGTTTCGGTCTTTTGGGATTGGATTGCATATTAAAAGTTGATAGCCGTTTTGAAGTGTGACAGCGTCTATTCCTGAATTATTGTTTATTAAATTGGTGGCTTGCATAGGGGACCAGGTCTTGCCTGTATCAGCAGACCAAGAGGTAGAAATCTTGCCATCCTGAGTTCGACAGAGGATTTGCAAATTGTTGGTTGAATAAGTCAAAACGGTAGGTTGAATTGCATTAAACTCTTGGTTATCCACAGCGATTTTCTCCCAATTTCCTAAATCTGCATCAGAGGTCTCTAAATGTACTGTCCATCTATCCTCGGTTTCTAAGCTACTTGGATATAGGATTTTACCATTCGAAAGTTGAATTGCTTTGTTTTTTATAGGACCAAGAATTCCATCGGGAAGGGTTATCTCCTCAGACCAAGTTTGTCCTTCGTCTTGAGAAGTTTTATAGGCTCCCCACCATTTCTGCGGTGTCGGTCCAACTTTATAAAATAATACCAACTCTTTTTGATTTGCTTGAAATAAGACTGGATTCCAAGTGGCATATTGAGTTTCGGTACTTTCTTTTCCATTGGCCACCATCACTGGAGCTGACCAAGATGAATTATCAAGCTTTGAAGTATAGATACTTACATCTGGATGATTCTCATGAGTGCCACCAAACCAGGACGCTAAGATTCCACTGTTAGTTTCTACTAAGGTGGAGGCGTGGCAGGAGGGGAACGGAGCCGATTCATAAATGAATCCAGAGCTAATTATTTTCACAGTTGGAGTTGTGGGATTCAAACTCAGAAATGTAATTAAGGAAGTAAAAAGAAAGTTTAGCACAATAAAGGTATTTGATAGCCGCTAAAATATAGAATTTTTTACTGGGTTCAGCTATGCGATATCTTTGTGTTTTGATTCAAATTGCTTTACTTGCACCTGAATATATAATTTTAACTCTTTGCTTGCATAGGCCTCCGAGCGATCGGAGGCTTTTTTTAGTATGGTCTTTTGAGAAAAAGCAAATGAGAGATTGTTTATTGTTTTGTCTGTCAGTGTATAGGCTTTTTTTAATTGATTAATTTGAAGCATAATTATTAAATCGATAGTTGAATCTATTTTATAGGTCTATTTTTCAAAAAATAGTTTGATATATCTGTTTTTTTTAACTTACAAAAGTTAGGTAGCCTCCTGCATAGTTTTTATTCATTTATTCTAAACAACATCATTATGAAAAAACTTCTTTAAGGCTGTTTTCTGATTTCAGGAATTACAGTCACTAAAACCAGAGTTACTGAAGCCAGACTCTGTAATCCCAATAATTATTTCTATGTTCCTATAACTACCTCCTGTGGAAAGCCTGCTGTTGCATCGAGTTGTAGTACTGCTGAAATTGTGGCCGATGCTTGGCAATAGGAAGAATTTTATTGCGGTGGTGAACCTCTGACCTAAAGTTTTTTTTAAAAGGGAGCTTTTGCTGCCTTTTTATAGGTTTAAAGATCAAAATAACAAGATGAAAAAACTGTCTGCATTTATTTTTCTGATCATTTTGAGTTCATCCATGCATTTATATGAATAAATAAGTGATCGAGCCTTTTTTTATTCAGCCTCCTATTCCCCCGATTCTACCAATTGAGAGAATCGGGGGACGGACTATATGGTACTTTGGAGTGGAGATCATTACAGTGTCATTGAAAGCTATTATGGATATAAATTGGACTCTGTTTAGACTGCTGCTTCAAAACAAAGCGATACTCCTAAAGATTTGAATATGGCTGCTATATTGGGGACAGTAATATCGATGAAAAAGGCTGCATTAAAATTTAGGATTCATAAATCCTGGACCGATGGATAGATTACTGTGTATCACAATTTATTTTTTGATAACTGCGTATATACTCAGCCGTTAAAAATGAATAGTTGGAATATCGAAGATCAGTACAGGGAAATTTTGGGATTCAAGTGTCAGAAAGCCTCCATTCGTTATCCGGGCCGTAATTTTATTGCTTGGTTTTCCGAGGAGATTCCCTTGACTGACGATCCGTATGTTTTTAACGGACTTCCTGGACTCATTCTGATGAGTAGAAGACGATCAAGGTGATTATAGTTTTGAATTGGCAGGAATACAAAACTTATCGGAAGAAATGAGCGAACGAGTGCTTCCAAAGACGATTGCTCTGCCAAAGAAGCAATTCTTTGTGACCAAAAAGGCACTGTACAAGGATGTGAGAAAAGCACTGCTGGGAAAGCCTTCTGGCTCAGCCTCTGATGAGGCGATTAGGAAAGTACAACAGCGTTAAGATAAATCGAATAACCCATTGGAATTGGTGGTGGAATAATGAAGATACGTTTTTTTAGTTTATTTTTTTTTGTTGTCAACCGAGTTCTGTTTTTCTCAGTCCACTGTTCGCGGTAAGATTATTGATCACTCAAAATAGACTCCCGTGTTTGGTGTGAATATAGTGGTGGAAAATCCGTTGGATTCTACTACTATTGCATTTGGATTTACAAATGATTCAGGTCAGTTTGAGATAGAATTCAATTCGGAATTGGATAGTGTTTTTTTGACTATAAATGCAATGACTATCCAAAAGAAAAATGTTTTTTTTCCACTAGTGGAGAGCCTGTTATCATTGAAGTTGCAAGTTCTTCATTGGATCTTAAGGAAGACACTATTGGAGGTATTAAGAATCCTGTAACTCAACGTACTGAAACGATTTCGTATGATGTAAGTGGATTTTCCACAGTAAATGACCGAGCTTATAGTTTCTTATTGATTCTTTGTAACTACTCAGGTACTAACTGAGAGATATGAGTAAGGTTCTGCAATACATTTTCAGACTTTTTGATGAGGGTATCTACTACAGATCTGATTACACAGAAGTCATCTGCTCCCCTTATTGATTTAAACTGTCCTGATATTTTCTGTTTTACTTTGATATTCCTTACTGCTCTTTGCGAACCATTGTTATCAGGAGGGACTTTGTGGTAATGTAAAAATGTCAAGATGGAATCCCTGTATTTCAGGA
>Ga0307486_1001672_pt1 | contig 16470 bp, 18 predicted proteins | sample CBIW02metaG_FD_203663 | JGI IMG/M metagenome (GOLD analysis project Ga0307486, IMG submission 203663) | Sea-ice brine microbial communities from Beaufort Sea near Barrow, Alaska, United States - CBIW 0.2 | ecosystem: Environmental > Aquatic > Marine > Coastal | place: USA: Alaska | collected... | reverse complement strand
AAGCAGAAAACATTGCTACAGTTGGTCAAGCAATTTCTTATATTGAAAACGCAAAATAAAAAGTAAAACACAATATGGAGTTAAAGCGAGTTGTAGTTACGGGCATAGGAGCCTTGACACCTATTGGGAACAATATTGAAGAATACTGGAATGCTTTGGTGGCAGGTAAGAACGGTTGTGCTCCTATAACCTATTTTGACACCGAAAAATTCAAAACTAAATTCGCCTGTGAACTCAAAAATTTCGATCCTCTTGATTTCTTTGATCGCAAGGAAGCCAGGAAACTCGATAGATTTGCACAGTATGCCATTGTTGCTTCCGATGAGGCTATAAAAGACTCCGGAATTGACTTGGATACGGTCGATAAATACCGCGTGGGCGTGATTTGGGGTGCAGGAATTGGAGGTTTGGAGACCTTTCAAAACGAGGTGATCAACTTTGCCGAAGGCGATGGAACCCCGCGTTTTAACCCGTTCTTTATCCCTAAGATGATTGCAGATATTGCCCCGGGCAATATCTCGATACGACATGGTTTTATGGGGCCCAATTACACAACGGTTTCAGCGTGTGCTTCGGCGGCCAATGCCATGTTCGATGCCTTAAACAACATTCGCCTTGGATATAGTGATGTCATTATTTCAGGGGGATCAGAAGCTGCCATAACCCTGGCGGGGATGGGAGGATTTAATGCAATGCATGCACTATCCACCAGGAATGAAAGCCCGGAAACTGCTTCAAGGCCTTTTGACGCGACCAGAGATGGATTTGTGCTGGGAGAAGGAGCAGGAGCCTTGGTTTTGGAAGAATATGAGCATGCAAAAGCACGTGGCGCAAAAATTTATGCTGAATTTATAGGCGGAGGACTTTCCTCTGATGCCTACCACATGACGGCTCCACATCCGGATGGAATTGGGGTTGTTGCGGTTATGAAAAATTGTTTGCACAATGCCGGATTAAAACCGGAAGATGTAGATGTTATTAATACACACGGTACCTCAACCTCCCTGGGAGATGTTGCAGAACTTAAAGCCATAGGGAAGGTTTTTGGGGAACATGCCAAGAATATTAATATAAATTCTACAAAATCCATGACGGGCCATTTGTTGGGGGCTGCAGGTGCTATTGAAGCAATTTCTGTGATCTTGTCCATGAAACATGGGATAGTTCCTCCAACCATAAATCATCAAACATTTGATGACAATATAGATCCGGAGTTGAATCTAACACTTAACAAAGCACAAAAGCGCGATGTAAAAGTGGCTATGAGCAATACCTTTGGATTTGGAGGTCATAATGCCTGCGTATTGTTTAAAAAGTTAGACGAATAACCTATTATGAGCCTTATTCGAAAAATATTAAATTCCCGTTCTTCTAAAAGCGGGAATTTTTTTGTTACAATTCAAAAGATATTAGGTTTTAGGCCCAAAGACATATTATTTTACCAAAAGGCCTTTACCCATAGGTCTTTGAACCAAAAAGACCAGCTTGGAAACGCGGTTAATTTTGAACGGCTGGAATTTTTGGGCGATGCCATGTTGGGCGCTGTTATCGCTGCATATTTATTTAAAACTACCCCCGGTGGGGATGAAGGCTATCTCACAAAAATGCGTTCCAAAGTGGTGAGCCGAAAACATTTAAATGAATTGGGAGAAGACTTGAATCTCATAGATCTTGTGCAAACTAATATTGCCAAGGATCAATTTGGCGCCAATATCCATGGAAATTTATTTGAAGCCCTAATAGGAGCAATCTATTTGGACAGGGGTTATAAATATTGCAAAAAGTTTATTTTTGATCGGGTGATAAGTCCTTATGTTGATATCGAGCAGCTGGAAGGGGAGGTGATAAGCTATAAAAGCCTGCTTATTGAATGGTGCCAAAAAACAAAGAAAAATTTCAATTTTGAAGTTTATGAGGATACCGGAATTGATGAGATGAAGCACTTTGCCGTAAAACTTAGGATTGATGAAAGAGTGGTGGCAAAAGCACGTGCAACTTCCAAAAAGAAAGCCGAAGAAAAAGCCTCAAAACGAGCCTTTTTCGCACTTCAAAACAAGATAGAAATCGAGTAAAATTAATAGTTTTACTAAAACGTTTTCGTAGAAAAATCCTAAAATTTGATCTAAAATCCTTATAAATTGGCATTCTTGCGTTATCTTTATCATTAAAGTTAGGAATATGCTACCCCATAAATTGCTGCTGGATGATGAAGAAGAGGATTATCATCTACTGGCTATCCACAGTACTTTGGAAGACTATAAAATCGCTTTTTTTTTAAATAAATTGCTGCATCTTAATTTGAAACGGGCCCGCTGTGATGTTGACTTTAACCACGGCGATGTTCAGGCTTTATATCCACTATATGTTTTTAAAGAACCTGCAAAATACCTTTCCGTTTATTTGATCAAAAACAAATATAAAGGAGCTAATAAGAAGGTGATAAGTACAGGTTCTCTCTTTACAGAAGAGGAATTTAGCCCAAAAACCACCTTTTTTATCCCGGAATATAAAGAAGTGGATTACTTTTTAAAAATAGAAGGAGATCTGGAAAATGCGGAAGTAGAAAAATGGCTTACCCGGATAGCGCTTATACCAAATATAATAACAACATTTAAAGTTGATCCCAATCAACTGAAATCAAAAAATAATTTAATTTTAGACTAGATGCCAACAAACAAAAGAACCAAGATCGTAGCCACTTTAGGGCCAGCAACAAGTAAAAAATCTGTTTTAAAAGATATGTTGGATGAAGGGGTGAACGTCTTTAGAATCAATTTCTCACATGCCAATTATGATGATGTAAAAGAAAGAATTCAAATGATTCGTGAATTAAATGAAGAATTTGGATACAACGCAGCTATTCTTGGCGATCTGCAAGGACCTAAGTTAAGGGTAGGAGTTATGAAGGACGAGGTAGTTGTAACTCCAGGTGATCAAATCACTTTTGTTACCGGAAAAGAATTCGAAGGTACTGCTTCCAGGGTTTATATGAATTATGAACAATTCCCACGGGATGTACAAAAAGGGGAACGCATCCTTTTAGACGACGGAAAGTTGATGTTCGAAATTATAAGCACCAATGGAGTAGATGAAGTTGTTACTAAAGTAATTCAGGGAGGGCCGTTAAGGTCAAAAAAAGGTGTGAACCTTCCCAATACAAATATTTCCCTGCCGGCACTTACCGAAAAGGATATTGAAGACGCTATTTTTGCCTGCGAACAAAAAGTGGACTGGATGGCGCTTTCATTTGTAAGGAATGCTGAAGACCTCATCCTTTTGCAAAATTTGATCAAGGAACACAGCGAACATAAAATTCCGATCATCGCCAAAATCGAAAAACCGGAAGGAGTCAAAAATATAGAAAAAATCGTTGCTTATTGCGATGGACTAATGGTTGCCCGTGGGGATTTGGGAGTGGAAATTCCTGCTGAGGAAGTTCCGCTTATTCAAAAACAACTGGTTTTGGTAGCCAAAAAGGCCCGGATCCCGGTTATTATAGCTACCCAAATGATGGAAACCATGATCACCAGCCTTACCCCAACAAGGGCCGAGGTGAACGATGTGGCCAATTCGGTTATGGATGGGGCAGATGCCGTGATGTTAAGCGGAGAAACCTCTGTTGGAAATTATCCCGTTCAGGTAATAAGGAAAATGTCGCAAATCATTAAATGTGTTGAAGATTCACCACTTATTCATGTGCCACACAATCCACCTCACATTCGCACCAAGAGATATATTACAAAATCTGTGTGTTATCATGCGGCTTTTATGGCCAATGAAATCAAGGCAAAGGCTATTTGTACCTTGACCAATAGTGGTTATACCGCATTCCAGATCTCTGCCTGGAGGCCGGAATCAAATATTTTGGTCTTTACATCAAACAGGAGGATCCTCTCTCAGTTGAGCTTGCTTTGGGGCGTTAAAGCTTTTTTCTATGATAAATTTGAAAGTACCGATGAAACCATTGATGATATCAACAGTATCGCCAAAGAAAAAGGTTATGCAGAGCACGGAGATTTTGTTATAAATCTTGCTGCAATGCCAATTTCAGACAAGGGGATGGTAAATACCCTGAGGGTTTCGGAGATAGAATAAGTTTACAATTCTTTAAATTTTAGCCACGAATGCACTAAATGTTTTGTTAGTGTATTTGTGGTTTTTTTGTTTTGACTATTCTTAGAATTCAAATTTCAACTGAACTGCTATTTCTTTCTTCTCTTTTTTTTCTGTATTTAGATTGGAAAGCGTAATTCCCAAAAGCCTTACCGATTCACTCATTTTTTCCTGGAAAAGCAATGCTTTTGAAATATCCAAAATCAATTCTTTGGATGAAATAAAATACGGAATGGTTTTGCTTCGGGTATGTTGGGTAAAATCACTGTATTTAATCTTTAAAGTCACCGTTTTACCGGCGACTTTGCTTTTTTTGAGTCGGCGTTCAATTTCTTCCGCGATATTTTCCAGGCGTTCCAGCATAAAAATTTCCGAAGAAATGTTTTCGTCAAAAGTTCTTTCTGCACCTAAGGATTTCCTTATCCTGTTCGGTTTTACCTCGCTTAAATGAATTCCGCGAACTACGTTATAATAATGTGAGCCACTTTTCCCAAAATGTTTGGTCAAAAATTCTTCCGATTTTTGTTTCAGATCCCAACCTTTAAAAATTCCCAGTAGGTACATTTTTTCGGCGGTAACTTTTCCAACCCCGTGAAATTTTCTGATCTCCAGCTTCTCCAGAAATTCTTCCACCTCCTCCGGGTTTACCGTTTTTTGTCCGTTCGGTTTATTTACATCGCTGGCAATTTTGGCGACAAATTTATTGATGGAAATTCCGGCTGAAGCGTTCAAACCGGTTTTTATCCTGATCTTTTCACGTATTTCCCGGGCAATTAAAGTGGCGCTGGGGTTTCCTTTTTTATTTTCGGTTACGTCCAGATAAGCTTCGTCCAGGGAAAGCGGTTCTACCAAATCTGTATATTCGAGAAAAATGGCACGTATTTGATTGGAAATTTCCTTGTAACGCTCAAATCTAGGTTTTACGAAGATCAAATCCGGGCAATTCCGTTTTGCAATTATACTGCTCATCGCACTTCTAACTCCAAATTTTCTGGCTTCATAACTTGCTGCCGCAACAACTCCACGTTCTTCACTGCCGCCAACGGCAATGGGCTTATCCCGCAGTTCCGGATTGTCCAGTTGTTCCACTGAAGCATAGAATGCATCCATGTCAACATGAATAATTTTTCTTAAAGGCCTATGCTCTTCCACCTTGTAAATTTAGTAAAACTACAAATTGATTAGGCTTAACCACAATCAATTTCTTTAGATAAACTAACACTGACTATTAAAGTAGTTGGGAACTTTCAATTTGTATAGAGCCAGGTTTTTCCAACTGACTTGTTGAATTATCCAGACCGTTAAACAACCCAAATAAATATGAAGAAGTCACTTAGCTATCATAATTAGCTTAAAAATTTATTATTTTCCATTTTCGGCACATTTAAAATAATAGATGTTTCAGCAGGAATCACAAGAGTTTTGAAAAAATGTAAAAAATGACTTTTATAAATATTCAATAGAATTTGTATCTTTAAATTAAAATTAAGGTGATGGTTACTTTCTTAAAACACGGTGCAACAAAAAAAAATATTAAAAAAGTCCTGGACGGAATCTCGAGGGAACGGAAAATGCCAGGAGTGGATACCTATAAATTTTGTGGCAAAATTAGTTTAAACAGAGATGCTTTAGTTATCCAGAAAGAACTTCGCGATGAGTGGGCGTAAACTATTTTTGGATACAAATATTGTTTTGTATTTATTAAATGGAGATGAAACGATTCGATTAAGAAAAAAATATCACACAAAAATTCCTGATTGTCTCATTATTGCGACTGCTTTATATCTTGATCTGCCATTAATTTCATCTGATTCTGGTTTTAAAAAAGTGGATGAACTTTTCTTAATCCAATATGAAAAATAAATTGGAACAAAATTTATTTTATTTTTCACTTCAGTGCTTCATACCTTAAGGCAAATATCCAATACCGAACACGTGTAATTAATTTTAGAAAAACCATCTACCAAAATTCGGTTAGATTTGAAAAGATTATTTATTTATGAAAACAGCAATAATACTTGGAGCAACCGGATTAACCGGCGGAGTTTTACTTCAACAACTTCTGAAGGATCCTCGATATGGAAAAATTATATTGTTTTCCCGATCTTCGGTAAAAATAGAAAACAGTAAAATTGAAGAACATTTAGTCGATCTTTTTCAATTGGAAAACTACAAGGAACAGTTCAAAGCCGATCAGGTCTTTTGCTGTATCGGCACCACCAAAAGCAAAACTCCCAATGAGGAAACCTACCGGAAAATAGATTATGGAATTCCTGTAACTGCGGCAAAACTTTGTAAAGAAAACGGAATTTCTACCTTCGTCGTGATTTCTGCACTGGGCGCAAATCCAGATAGCGGGATGTTTTACAACAAAGTTAAAGGAGAAATGCAACGGGATGTCCTGGCTCAAAAAATTAAAAACACCTATATTTTTCAACCTTCGCTTATTGCAGGTGACCGCGGGGAAAAACGGTTTTTTGAAAATGTGGCAAGGCAGGTTATGAAAATATTGAATTATGTATTGATAGGTCCTCTCAAAAAATACCGTTCCATTCATCCGGAAACCATCGCAAGGGCAATGCTGATAGTCGCAAATAAAGGTTTTAACAAAAGTATAATTGAATCAGATGAAATTAAAAGAATAGCCACGAAAGGCATTTGAGGTATGGTAGAAATTGAGCGTAAATTTTTAGTAAGATCAGAAGAGTTTAAAACCCAGGCAACTAAAAAATTCAGGATAATCCAGGGATTTTTGAATACACATCCGGAGCGAACCGTGCGAATAAGGATCAGGGGAGACCAGGCTTTTTTGACCATAAAAGGGAAATCTTCGAAAAACGGCCTGACCAGGTTTGAATGGGAAAAGGAAATTCCGGTTGTTGAAGCCGAAGAATTGATGAAGTTATGTGAGCCGGGATTAATAGAAAAAATGCGATATTTAGTAGAAATCAAAGAACACACTTTTGAAATTGATGAATTTTTTGGAGAGAATCAGGGGTTAATTGTAGCTGAAATTGAATTGAATTCTGAAAATGAGGCATTTGAAAAACCGGAATGGTTGGGAGAAGAGGTAACGGGTGAAGTTCGTTATTACAACTCTCAACTAAGCAAAAACCCATTTATTAACTGGGGAAAATAAATGGAAATGAAAAAAACTATAGCTTTATTAGGGCTCTTTTTATCGATAATTTCCTGTGAACAGCACGTTGAAAGTATCAGGGGAATTCCTGCCAAATCAAGGGTAAAAGCAGAAAAAATTAAACTGGAAAAAAGAGCTCAACAGTTGAAGGAAAATGGGCATCAAACTTTTATTTATGAGGAAGGTGATTCCACTTATTTGATGCAGCAATATTTCATGGTTTTTTTGAAATCTGGCGATAACAGGAGTCAGGATTCTACAGAAGCGGCGGAACTTCAAAAACAGCATCTGGCACATTTAAACAGAATGGCCAGTGAAGGATATGCAAGCTTGATCGGTCCTTTTGGTGATGATGGGGAAATTCGGGGAATTGTGGTTTTCAACACACCAACGCAAAAAGAAGCCGATAGTCTGGCAAAGCTGGATCCCATGGTAAAAGCTGGCCGGTTAAAAGTAGAAGTTCATTCCTGGTGGACTGAAAAGGGCGGAAAACTGAATTAATCAACCCTGCCAGCGTTTAAAACCTTGGCAGGGTTAATCAATTTAGATTGAAATTATTTCCTGCGAAGAATATTTAATTGGGTGGATTTTATCACAAAGCCAAGTCGGATCATGCTGGTAAATTTATTGTAATCAAATAAATTTTCAGTGTGACCTGCGAACCATTCCAGCATGAGGTATTGATTTCCGGAATTGTTGAATAATTTATAGAGCAATCTTGTACTCATGGCCCCATTCCAGTCTTTTAAACCTTTTCTAAGGGTGATATCGGCCACCAGTTTTTCAGGGATAATGGTGTACTCCAGTTTTACTTCTCCCAAGCCCACATAATCCAGAATATCGGGATTACTCTCTTTATAGGTATAGGGAATCCAGCCTTCAACGCTAAGGATCATTTTTTTACTCAAAGCGGTATTATAGGTTAAGGAAAAACGATTCCAATTTCTGCTGGCAATACTATCTTTTCCGTTTGATTCGTGTTCTATTTTAAATTCCAACAAACCAATTAATCCGTTATCTTTAAAAATTGGTTTTCCCAAACCAGCGGCCGGATTAAAATTTATTTCGCCAAAAGGACTTGAATTTTTGTAAACGTCCCAAAAAGCCTTTTGAGTGTATGTAAAAAACAAATAGGAATTAAAAGGCAAGGTGGCTTTTGTCACCATTTGTTTAAAACTGATTTGATATTTGATATCCGAAAATTCTTTGGAAATAGGTTCATTCGTAGCAACCCCCGTGATAAAGTAAACATCCTGATACATGGAGAATGAGGGCATCTTCTTTATGCTGTCATGGAACTCCTGCCTTGTTAAGCCTTGAGAGTACAGGCTTGGAGTAAATATCAGAAAACAAATGGCTGAAATAAAAAAGTTTAATAAGAAGCTGGGAAGGAATATCTTTAAAAACATAATAATTCTAATATCAAAAAACCGGTGAAGCCATCAAACAAAAATTGTCCAATGAATATTCTTACCGGGCTTTAGACGATTGTTTTGATCGAACTTACTTTTTATTTTCTATTGCGGCTTCATTTTCTTTATAGATGCCAATGGTCAATTCGCCCTTTTTGTTCATCGCGGCGCGGTACATCCCGGCAGAATTGAATTCCATGGCTATATTTCCCTTGTGATCTATGGCTATAATTCCGCCTTCGCCGCCTAATTCGGTTAGTTTTTCCTGGATCACTTTTTTGGCAGCTTCTTCCAAGCTCATTTTCTTATATTCCATCATGGCCGAAATATCATAAGCTACAACTCCCCTAATAAAATACTCGCCCCATCCGGTTCCGGAAACCGCGCAGGTTGCGTTATTCGCGTAAGTTCCCGCGCCAATAATTGGCACATCTCCAATTCTGTTCCATTTTTTGTTGGTCATTCCCCCGGTTGAGGTTCCAGCTGCTATATTTCCGTTTTTGTCTAATGCCACGCAACCCACGGTTCCAAATTTGGATTCTTTAATATATGGATCGTAAAAAGCTGTTTTTTGATTTGCGGAATCCAATTTGGATCTTTCGGCCTCTTTCACACGTTGTAAAGACTGGAATCTCTCCTCGGTATAAAAATAGGAAGGTTCCACTATTTCGAGTCCGCGTTCTTTTGCAAATTGCTCTGCACCTTTTCCGGAAAGCAAAACGTGCGGGGAATTTTCCATGACCTGAAATGCGAGGTTAATAGGGTTTTTCACCGTTGTAACCCCGGCAACAGCACCGGCATTCAGGGTTTCCCCATCCATAATGGCGGCATCCATCTCGTTGGTTTCCTGATTGGTAAATACGGCGCCTTTTCCCGCGTTGAAAAGAGGTGAGTCTTCCATTATATTGATGCTTCGCTGAACGGCTTCAATGGAAGTCCCGCCATTTGCCAAAATTTCATGGCCCGCTTTAACGGCCTCTTCTAAAACGGCCTTATATGCGATTTCCATGGAATCGGTCATATTTTCCTTTAAAATGGTGCCCGCCCCGCCGTGAATGACGATCCCGAAATTATTACTCTCAACTTTATCTGAGATAGGTTTTGTGGGAGTTTCCCCAATAGGTTTCTTGTCGACAGAAGATTGATTGCAGGCAAAAATGCTTGCCAATGAAATCAGGAGTAGAAGTTTTTTCATAATTAGAAGGATAGATTTACGGTGTATAAAAGTACTAAAATTTACGATAGATTGGGTTCATTATTTGTTTGCGTGAGCGATAGGAGTGGAAAGCCCGCAGGCGCTTTTTCGCGCCGGGGACTTGTAACGGATAGCGCGGTGCCCTTTTTGGCACACGCCCAAAAATTTTTGATAAGCTTTAGAACTTTCTGTTTGAGATTGTTTAATTTTATGCGTTCGGTAAAAACACGTACAATATGGCTATAAATAAACCTTTTAACCTCAATAAGTGGATTGAGCAGAACCGCGATTTGTTGAAACCTCCGGTTGGGAACAAGAGTATTTATAAGAATTCTGACGATTATATCGTGATGATCGTGGGAGGGCCAAATGCCAGGAAGGATTATCATTACAACGAAACAGAAGAACTTTTTTACCAGTTGGAAGGAAATATTGAATTGCATGTTCAGGAAAACGGGGAGAAGGTTAATATGAAACTGGGTCCCGGGGATATGTATTTGCATCCCGCAAAAGTCCCTCATTCTCCCGTGAGGCATGAAGGTTCTATAGGTTTGGTGATTGAGCGCAAGCGTATGGGAGAGGATGCAGAAGATGGGCTGATGTGGTTTTGCGATAAATGCAACAATAAATTATATGAGGTTTATTTTCCTTTGAAAAATATTGAAACCGATTTTTTAAAGCATTTTAAACATTTTTACGAAAGTAAGGATTTGCGCACCTGCGATAAGTGCGGTACGGTTATGCCTGTAGACAAACTGTTTACGGCAGATAATGATTAATGGGTATTTTTTTATTATTTTCGCAATAAATAAATGCCAAAACAGATAAAAACACAAATTAATGAGTGAAATAGCAGAAAAGTTTGGAATTAAAAAAGCCCTGAAAGAACTGGGAATTGAAGATATAAACGCGGGAACTTCTACCGGAAAGGATTTTTTTGGCAGCGGAGAGATTATTGAGTCCTATTCTCCTGTGGATGGCGCCCTGATAGGGAAAGTAAGATCTACCACAAAAGAAGATTTTGAAAAGGTGATGACTGCCGCTACTGAGGGTTTTAAAACCTGGAGATTAATGCCTGCGCCACAACGCGGCGAAATTGTACGAAAATTTAATGATGAATTGCGCCGGTTAAAAGAGCCATTGGGAAAACTTGTTTCTTATGAAATGGGGAAATCTTACCAGGAAGGTTTGGGCGAGGTGCAGGAAATGATCGATATATGCGATTTTGCGGTTGGCTTGTCAAGACAATTGCACGGATTTACCATGCATTCTGAACGTCCCGGACACCGCATGTACGAGCAATACCATCCGCTTGGCGTGGTTGGGATCATTTCGGCGTTTAACTTTCCCGTGGCCGTGTGGTCCTGGAATACGGCTTTGGCCTGGGTTTGCGGAGATGCATGCGTTTGGAAAGGATCGGAAAAAACACCTATTACTTCTGTGGCTTGTCAAAAAATAGCTGCCCGCGTATTTAAGGAAAACGGAGTGCCGGAAGGGATTTCCTGTTTGATAACGGGAGATTATAAAGTTGGAGAAATGATGACTACAGATAACCGTATTCCGCTAATTTCTGCCACCGGTTCTACCAGGATGGGCAAAATCGTGGCTTCAAAAGTTGCTGAACGATTGGGAAGGACTTTATTGGAATTAGGTGGGAACAATGCCATTATTGTAACTCCGGATGCCGATGTGAAAATGACGGTTATAGGAGCTGTGTTTGGAGCGGTGGGAACTGCCGGACAGCGCTGTACTTCTACCAGAAGACTGATCATTCACGAATCAATTTACGATAAGGTGAAAGATGCCATAGTTGCTGCTTATAATCAAATTAAGATCGGAAATCCGCTGGATGAGAACAATCACGTGGGGCCGGTAATAGATAAAGATGCAGTTAGAAATTACCAAAACGCACTTGACAAAGTAGTAAAAGAAGGCGGAAAAATTATCGTTGAAGGCGGCGTTCTTGAAGGTAAAGGGTATGAAAGCGGATGTTATGTAAAACCAGCCATTGCCGAAGCCGAAAATCATTATGAGATCGTGCAGCACGAAACTTTTGCGCCGGTGTTGTATATGATGAAATATTCAGGAACTGTGGAAGATGCACTTGAAATTCAGAATGGCGTGAGACAGGGATTGTCTTCGGCCATTATGACCAATAATTTGAGGGAAGCGGAACGTTTTCTTTCTGTAACAGGATCTGACTGCGGAATTGCCAACGTGAATATTGGTACCAGCGGTGCTGAAATTGGCGGTGCATTCGGTGGTGAAAAAGAAACCGGTGGCGGACGCGAATCCGGTTCCGATGCCTGGAAAGTTTATATGAGAAGACAGACAAATACGATTAACTATACTACTGAATTGCCTTTATCACAAGGGATCAAGTTCGCTTTTTAAGGCTTTTCCCAAGGGGAAGGAATTTAAAAATTAGTAATAGATGATCAAATTGTAAAAAAACCGCTTCGAAAGAGGCGGTTTTTTTATTTTTAGTCTTGAATTCAGCAACAGTTAATTGCAGTCTATACAGCATTTTTTGTATTTTTTTCCGCTTCCACAAGGGCAGGGTTCATTTCGGCCTATTTTAGATAGTTTAAGATCTGATTCTGGAAGTTCATTTAAAATACGGGAATCGTCAAAAATACCTTTGTCAAAACTATCTTCATTTTCTATTTCAAAGTCGTCAAATCCCTCATTTAAATAGGTGTAATTTTCAAAAATGTCATTTTCGAGCTGGTCAAAATATTGATAATCCTGGATGGGAATATCTTCTACAATCTCTTCATAGTCTCCACAAATATGAACTGCTACACTTTGTGAATCGAAAAGCTGTTTTATTTCGGGCAATAATTCATAAAAACCGGCATTGGTCAAATCTGCTATAAAAAAACCGTAATATTCAGCATCTTCTATGCTCCCTTCATCAGGTTTTGCGCAATAGAAATTCAATAATTCCCGGCTCCAATTCAATATTTCGGGTCTTCTTTCTGGAAATATTGCAGGGATCCTTGTAACTGTTTCACTCACAAAACATTTGCTGTATAAGTAAATATTTGGTTGTTTTAGAAAGTTTATCAGTTTGTGTGTTTGATTTAGTCCACACCAAAAAATTGCGGGTGAGGCAAAACTGTGCAGCAAATCACCAAACCAGAAATCGTAAAAGCTTTGATCTTGTTTTAAAACCTCAAAGATCTGGTCCAGTGCATTTTCAGCGTTTAATTCAATCAGCAATAATAAGGCATGGCTGGGGAAATTGAAATTTTCATCGTTATGGCCTTCTGTTTCTGCTTTTTTACTGAAAAATTCAAAACGAAGAATGCTGTCGTTTAGGACCGAAATTAAATCTGAGATCAATAATTCCCTGTCTAAAGCGAGAATGGCCCCGATCTTTTCGAATTCTAAATCGAATCCATTTTCATAAAGCCATTGCATTTCTTCCGGAAAATTAAAGTTTGGAAGCGTTGAGGTTTGCAGGTCTGTTTTTGCCATCTTGAATTTATATTGAGAACTGCAAAATTATAAGGAATTGCCTGAAATTAAAAATTTCTTTCACTATTAAACCGAAATGATCTCGGCATCTGTCAGAAATTCTTCCTGGCGGAGTTTTAAGATCACCTGGGCAATCGCAACCACATCTTTTTCACAATAGGTCACTATGCGGGCAATTCCAAGATCTATATAAAACACGTCACGAACCTGAGAGCCGCCTATGTCATCTTTGGGAGAAGCAATTCCCAATACATTGGTGAGGAGATTTAAGGAGGTATAATGCTTGTAATCGCCAAATTTCCACAGTTCCAGCGTGTCCAGGTGCGGAACTTCCCAGGGTTTTTTGCCGAATAGGTCAAGTTTTGCGGGCAGCGGCAGGTTATGGATCAAAAGGCGGCGGGAGATGTACGGGAAATCGAATTCCTTGCCGTTATGGGCGCAAAGAAGATGATGAGGTTTGTAAAAATGGGTCTCGAGCAAATTTGAAAAATCTTTCAGCAATTTTTCTTCCACACCACTAAAAGTGGTCATCCTGAAACTTCGTTTTCCATCCTTGATCTTAAAAAATCCCACCGAGATACATATAATTTTGCCGAATTCGGCCCAGATTCCGGCGTGGTCATAATACTCTTCAGCGGTAAATTCGTCTTTTCGCTTATAAATGGTTTTCTCTTCCCAGAGTTTTTGTCTCGCTTCAGTTAGGTCTTTAAATGACTTTTCTTCAGGCACGGTTTCAATGTCAAGAAATAAGATGTGTTCCAGGTTGATTTTACGAAGCATTATTCAGCATTTTATAAGTTTCATCAATATAGATATAAAAATCGGGGTGATGTTTTTCACTTTCTTTCTTTTTCCCATAAGCGTGGCCAAGTCGCACTATAATCAGGTTGTCTTCCGGAATAACAATTACATATTGACCCAGCACCCCGCGCAAATAGAAAATCTCTTTGTCCTTATAATCGCTCAGCCACAGGCCATAGCCATATTCCGGGGAATCTTTAAATCTGGGTTGGGTTGCCTTTGCGATAAATGCTGAATCCAAAATTTGTCGGTTGTTCCATTTTCCGTGATCCTTGAACAACTTCCCAAAACGCGCAAAATCGCGGGCATTTGAAGAAATACAGCAGTAGGCCTTTTCCATTCCGCTCTCCTCGCTGTCCAGTTGCCATAAAGCATCGTTTTTCATTCCCAGGGGTTTCCAAAAACTTTCGCTCAAATACGTTGAAAGATTTTTACCGGTAGCTTTTTCCAAAACCAAACCTAAGAGGATCGTGTTTCCACTGAGGTATTTAAAGGCAGTTCCGGGTTTATCGATTACTTTTAGATCCAGGACAACTTCCCGAATATTCTTATCAAAATAAACCCTCGCTGTTTGAGAGAAAGGATTGAAATAATCTTCGTTCCAATCTATTCCTGAAGACATGGAAGCCAAATCTCCTACCCTTATCTCAGAACCGGAAGGAGTGTCGAATTCGGGTAAAAAATCGGCCACCGGCTGTTCCAGGCTTTTTATATAACCATCATCAATGGCTTTTCCCAGCAAGGCGGTTGTAATGGTTTTTGCCATGGAAAACGAATTGGTTTTGGAATTTTCATCGTATCCTTCGGTATAATTCTCATACCAGATACTGTCATTCTTTATGATTAAAAACGCGATCGTTCCCAGGTCTTTATTGGTTTCCTGAAGTCTTTCGGTGGGTGTGGCAGTATTGTATTGACTGTGTTTTGGCCAGGGCTGATAATTATTTCCTGCAGCAATTGTACGGTTTTCAAATTCGGGATAATCATCAATATAAGCTGTGGTGTGACCTGATAAATAAATCACTTGAATTCCCCGAAGAACGTAACTATAGTCCAGGACCACTAAGAGCAATATTATTAACGCGAGGGCTGCAAGGAAAATTCCGGTGATGCGCAGAATTAGTTTCATAGATAATAAAAATATGAATTTTTTCCGGATAAAATTGAAACTTAGTTTGCGGGAGCAGAAAGAATTTAAGAAAAATTTTAAATATTCTATATTTAATTAATTCGGAATTTATTTCAGAGGGGAAATTAGATTAAAATAATTGAAGTTGAAGGGGTGGATTTTCGAAGTCCAAAAGCCATTTCTTACGCCATAATCCACCGGCATATCCCGTTAACGAACCATCGCTGCCAATTACCCGATGGCACGGGATCACTATCCAAAGCGGGTTTTTGCCATTTGCCGCCGCAACTGCCCTGATGGCTTTTACATCACCCAGATTTTTTGATAATTCCAAATAGGAACAGGTTTCGCCATAGGGAATTCCCTGCAAGGCTTTCCATACTTTTTTCTGGAATGGAGTTCCTTCCGGATTGAGTTTTAACTTGAATTCCTTTAATTCACCCTTAAAATAAGCTTCCAATTGAAGAACTGCTTCTTTCAATTCTTCGTGGATCTCTTCAGAAGGAACAGTTTTTTCCCCACTTATTGCAATTTTTGAAATCCCTGCTTCATTTCCATGGATTTCCGCAATTCCAAGCGGGGTTTTAATATGCGCTGTATGAAGGTTGTTCATATCTTTTGGTTCAAGTCACTCCCAGTTATAATTATAGGAAGCACTAAATTAAGTAATATTAATTCTGCTCTTTCATTTTTCACAAAGCAGTCTTCCAGCTTTCTTTGATACTATTGATCACTATGGGGAATATAAAAAAAGCCCCAAATTACATTCGTTTTTTGGAGCTTTTTCTTCTTCTAAAATGTTCTTTTTATAAAGTTTCTTTTAACCATTTGAAGACCTCACGTTGCCAAACCAGTGCATTTTGAGGCTGCAGCACCCAGTGGTTTTCTTCAGGGAGATAAAGAAGTTTGCTCTTTATTCCTTTTAATTGTGCTGCTTGAAAAGCGCCCAAGCCTTGTTCAATGGGAACACGATAATCTTTTCCACCCTGTACAATCATAATGGGAGTGTCCCATTTGTCAACATAAGTTATGGGATTGAATTCGTTAAATGATTTCTGCGCTTTGGCATTCTCTTTTTCCCAATAAGCACCACCCATATCGTAATTCACGAAGAATAATTCCTCAGTGGTTCCATACATGGAACGGGTGTCAAAAACCCCATCGTGGGAAATAAATGTTTTGAAACGTCCGTCGTGAT
>Ga0307486_1001671_pt1 | contig 16472 bp, 18 predicted proteins | sample CBIW02metaG_FD_203663 | JGI IMG/M metagenome (GOLD analysis project Ga0307486, IMG submission 203663) | Sea-ice brine microbial communities from Beaufort Sea near Barrow, Alaska, United States - CBIW 0.2 | ecosystem: Environmental > Aquatic > Marine > Coastal | place: USA: Alaska | collected... | reverse complement strand
GCAGTTAAAGTATCTGGTGAATGTATCCGTACTCACCACGGGCTTTGATGCGCCCCATGTGGACTTTATTGCCATTCTTCGCCCCACCCAGTCGGTCAGCCTGTATCAGCAAATCGTGGGTCGCGGGCTTCGTTTGGATGAAGGCAAACAGGATTGCTTGGTGATTGATTATGCGGGCAACAGCGTCAATCTGTATCACCCGGAAGTGGGGGAGAAGAAACCGAACCCCGATTGTGAGCCGGTGCAGGTATTTTGCCCAGGTTGTGGTTTTGCCAATATCTTCTGGGGAAAAGCAGACAGTGAAGGCCAGGTTGTCGAGCACTACGGTCGACGTTGTCAGGGGCTGCTAGAGCCTGCTGAAGGGGATGAGCCTGCAGCGCAGAACAGACGCCCTGAACAGTGCGATTACCGTTTTCGTTTCAAGGAGTGCCCACACTGCGGTGCCGAGAATGATATCGCGGCCCGTAACTGCCAGCAGTGTAAAAAAGCCATTATCGACCCGGATGATCAGCTAAAAGACGCCCTGAAACTCAAAGATGCCATGGTGATTCGTTGCGCTGGGATTACATTAAGCGTCAATGACAGCAAAAACGAGAGCAAACTGAGAATCACCTATCACGGTGAAGAAGGGGAAGAACTCAGCGAGTCTTTTGATTTCAGCAAACCGGCACAGCGCAACGTGTTTAACCAACTGTTTGGACGGCGTTTCGCGAATAGCCAGGCCCCGCAAGTGTTCAGCAGGATTGAACAGGTGCTTGAGATGCAAGTCTTCTTGCCTGCACCGGATTTTGTGATTGCCCGCAAACAAAAGCACTACTGGCAGGTGCAGGAACGGATTTTTGATTATCAGGGTCACTATCGGAAGGCGTATTGAGGAGGCGCGGGTTTTTATGGGGTCAGACCCTTATGTGGTCAGGCACCTCAGCGACAAGTCCTTCTCCAGCCGGTAGGTGTCGAAATCCCGGGCCATAAACAGTTGGCCCTTGTAGTGTTGCATGGCTTCGGCTGCCAATTGGTTGATGTTGGGCGTGCCGCCCGGCGCGGACTGGTAGCGTGAGCTGAAGTGGGTAAGTACCAGGCTGGGCAGCTGGGCCTGTTGAGCAAACCGGGCCACCTGTTCTGCGGAACTGTGCTGTGGCCAGGGCCCAACCCGGTCGGCCACGTCCTGGGTGTAGGTGGCTTCGTGAATCAGCGCATGGGTTCCCTTGCAGGCGTCGGTCAGCAGGTTAGGGTCGTCATTGTCACCGGCGACGATTAGGCGGCGGGCAACGCGGGGCGTCTGTGTGTAATCGTCGCTCCTTAGCCGGCGGCCGTCCTCCAGGGTTACATCTTTGCCTTTCTGCAACTCGCCCCAACCAGGCCCGGGTTCAATGCCATCCTCGTTCAGTTTGTTCTGCAAGAGTTGTCGCTCGATGTTGCGCTCTGTGAACACGTAGGCACGGCAGGGCACTCGATGGGACAAGGCTACGTTTGTCACCCCGAAGTCTTGATCCTGCCAGTAGAAGTCCGGAGTTTCGGAATCGATGAAGTTCAGGGCATAGCCCAGACTGGAGTCGCTGTTTTCGAGCGTCGCGGTGATGAAATAGTGAGTCTGGACGGGGGCGATAACGTCCAGAGGTTCTGTGCGGCCCAGCATGGAGGCACTGGTAAGCAGCCCCGGCAGACCGAATGTGTGGTCACCGTGGATATGGGTGATGAATATCGCCCGCAATTGCATCACAGAGTAGTGAGCGCGAAGCAGTTGGTGCTGGGTGCCTTCGCCACAGTCCACCAGGTACCAGGGTTTCTGACCCGAGTGCGACAGGGCCAGGGCGGTTACGTTGCGTGAACGTGTTGGTGTTCCGCCAGACGTGCCCAGAAAGGTGAATTCCATGGTTCCTCGTTTTCGTTCAGCGTTGGGTTAACGCAAAACTGAGTAGCCAGCGGTTGCCGCGCTCAATCTTCGAAACCCGGTGTTGATAAAGGTCCGACCGGAAAAGTATGACTCGCCCAAACAGATTGAATACGTTTTTTTCGCAGAGGAACTCACCGCCGGCTTTGGGCTTAACCAGTACGCAATTGAGCTTGTACAGCCGGCCTTCGGAGATCATGTCCACATGGGGCACCACCTTGTGGCCCTGTGGATAACGCACCAGGTAAATGCTCAGGCGTTTGGAGTGGAGGAGAATCCGGGTTTTTACGTTTAATGACATGATGTGCGTGTTCGCCTGGAAGTAAGTTGCCCCTCAATTGTGCGCGCAGAGGGCGAGAAGTTAAACATGAATTCCTGCTCGGCCTGTTCACTAAGGTTTGTGTGTAGTGGCATAGTGAATTTGGTCACGTGATTGGAGGTGCTAAAATGCACTCAAACATGACCAGTGATTCAAAGGAAAGTTTGGCGAGTTTTTGGTTAACCTCTCGGCCCGGCATTTTCTCGATAAATCCCGCTATCACTTGATCAAAAATGTAACGCTTCCTACCGAGGATGGCACTACGCAGATTGATCATATTCTGATTTCGGAGTTTGGCGTGTTCGTGGTGGAAACCAAGAACATGAAAGGCTGGACTTTCGGCAGCGCCACCCAGGGCTTGGGGTATGTCCGTTATCTCAAATCGAAAAGGGATTTTGTGCTGAGCCCAAAACAGGTGGCAGAGGCACGGGAAAAGGTGGCGTCCGGTCGCCTGAAGGCATCATTGGCAACTGATCAGGCGCACGCTCGTCATGTGAGACGTCTGGTTGCTGAGCGCTACGGTACTTTGCCCCGGCATTCTAGCAAGTGGCTTCTCAAGATCGTGATTTATCCGATTATGTTGTTGGGGGTTGCTGCGATCATGATGAACGCCGTTTCGGATTTTGTTACCGAGTCCGTGGCGATAGGCATGCGCCACATGTCTGGCCAACGGATTGAAAGACCCCAGCAGCCGGTACTTCGCCAACCTGAAATTCAAACTCAACTAAAAGCCGCCTCTGAAAACGCGGGTACAAAAATGAAGTCAGACAAAGGCATTCAGCGTTTTTATCAATCTCCATCCGAGTTGTTTTTGGCAAGGCAGGAATGTAACTCGCTGATCGCTGCTGTTATTGGTAATCAGGATGCGCGTCTTTTGCGAGATCGAGATAAGGCGTGTGCCCGGTATCAGGTTCTGAAAGAAGAGGTTCATTGATTCACAAAGGATTACTCAATGCGAGGAACGACGCCAAGAGGTTTGGTGTCATTACGCCGGATGGCTACACTGAAACAATAGACGCCTTTGCCTATGAAAACGGACTCTTCTGGCACCAGCTTTACCTTTATGCCCTTTTGGGCGGAGCAGGTGCCAAACGATCAAGCCGACCAAGGGAAAACCCGGTGTCGGCCAGTTTTATAAACGTACCGACACCGGACTTATTTTCCGACTACTCGTTTTTCTGAGTCAGAGCTTGCCGAAGGCCGTGTCGAAATCTTTGGCAGCCGCATCGGTGAGCTCAAAGTTTTTACGAATGTACGCAAGCGTAGCTTTTTCTGTTTCAGTTACACTGGTGCCATCTTGGGCAGATTTAAAAAGGTCGGCGACTTCGTCTTTAGACAATTTACCTTCGCCCTTGCCAGTCGTGTGTTTACGGGCAAGGTCGAGCAGTTCTTTTTCGTATTTTTGACCATCGATTGTTTCGTAAGCCATAGCAACACTAACTCCCTGCAACAGTGATTCTGGGCCGCTCGGAACCGGGTGGTGCCGCTGCGGATAGGAGAATGAGAGGCTGTGCATCCAACTAGCCTGTCGCATTAATACAAGCACAGGCTTTGGGGTTGCGCAAATTTCCAGACCTTGGTCTTTGAGCATAGGCGCCGGTAGCGCTGCAATGCCTTAACGCCCTTTGAACAGAGACCCCAGCACACCCCGCAATAAACCCCGTGTTACTTCGCGGCCCATGGTACGCGCTATGCTTTTTGCCATGGTCTCGAAAACCCCCTGACGTGAGGAACGTCGTGCTTGTGCAGGTTTTTTGCTTTGACCAGCGGGGGTTGTATAAACCCGGTTTTTATCATGGGTTGCCTGCTGGGCTTCTTTGGCAGCCTGCTCCGCTCGTTTTTGCAGGATTTCGTGGGCCGATTCACGGTCAATAACGTCGTCATAGCGGGGGCCAAACTCACTTTGGCTGAGAATACCTTTGCGTTCTTCTGCCGTAACAGGCCCAAGGCGCGAAGAGGGCGGCCGTATCAGTGTTTGATCAACAATGGATGGCGTGCCTTTAGCATCGAGGGTAGAAACCAGGGCTTCGCCGACCCCAAGTTCCATGATGACTTTTTCAGTATCAAGGTTGGGGTTTTGCCTGAAGGTGGAGGCGGCAGCACGAACGGCTTTTTGATCACGGGAAGTAAACGCCCTTAGAGCGTGCTGCACCCGGTTGCCAAGCTGGCCGAGTATTTTGTCGGGGATATCGGTGGGGTTTTGTGAAACAAAATAGACCCCCACACCTTTGGAGCGAATTAATCGCACCACCTGTTCGACTTTTTGTAACAGGGCTTTGGGAGCATCCTCAAATAGCAGGTGAGCTTCATCGAAAAAGAACACGAGTTTGGGTTTTTCGGGGTCGCCTACTTCGGGTAATTCTTCAAACAACTCGGCTAATAACCAGAGCAGAATGGTGGCGTATAGTTGTGGCCGTTCGATTAGCTGATCTGCCGCCAGCAAGTTAATGTGCCCGCGACCGGCTTCATCGCAACGCATCAGATCGGCAAGTTCCAGGGCCGGTTCGCCAAAAAATTGATCGCCGCCCTGCTGCTCAAGTTGCAACAGGCGACGTTGTATCGCGCCTACGGATGCTTTGCTGACGTTGCCATACAAGGCCGTAAGTTCCTGAGACTGCTCGGCAACAAAGGCCATTAAGGCGCGCAGGTCTTTGAGATCCAGCAAGGCCATGCCGTGATCGTCAGAGAGCTTGAAGGCTATGTTGAGAACGCCTTCCTGGGTGTCGTTGAGCTCGAGCAGGCGAGACAGTAAAAGCGGGCCCATATCTGAAATAGTGGCCCGCATGGGGTGGCCCTGTTTACCAAAAACGTCCCAGAATACCGTGGGGAAACCCGCGAAAGGGTAGGGCTCAAGGCCAACCTGCGCCGCGCGCTTGGTAAGAAAGGGCTTGGAGGTGCCAGGCTGGGAAATACCAGACAAATCGCCTTTCACATCAGCCATGAACACTGGCACACCCTGTGCCGAAAAGCCTTCCGCAAGAATTTGCAAGGTGACGGTTTTGCCGGTGCCGGTTGCTCCGGCGATAAGGCCATGACGATTCGCACGGCTTAACAGCAGGCTCTGAACGTGACTGCCTTTGCCTATGAAAATGGACTTTTCTGGCACTGGATTTACCTCTCATTATTATCAGCGAAGCTTATCACTGGTCATAGAGCAAGCGCAGCCTATGCTGGCCGGTTCATACCCGATCACAACTCCCGGCGATTCTGCCAGGGCTTCTCGGGAGAACTCGTATTCCGGGCTACAGCAATGCGCTGGTTGGCCCGGCCGAGAATCTTTTTCTGCAGTTTCGTTTCCCAATCCAGTGCCACCTTGTCGGTTGCGTTCCAACTGCGGTTAAACAACAGTTTGCTGGCTGCAACAGCGTCCGGAGACCGCTCTGCCAGTTCCCGGGCAAAGGTAAGCGCCTCGGCCATCGGGTCATCGCTGACTCGGGTAACCAGCCCCATCGCCTTTGCCTCGGTGCCATTGAAGCGACGTGCGGTCATGGTCAGCTCTTTGGCAAGATCGATAGGGATCAGTTCGCGCAGGGTCACCGCCAAGCTCATGTCTGGGATCAGTCCCCACTTACTCTCCATAACCGAGAACTCGCAGTCGGCGCTAGAGAATCGGAAATCGGCCCCCAATGCAATCTGCAAGCCGCCGCCGAAGCAGTAACCGTGGGTAACGGCAATCACCGGGGCAGGTACGTCACGCCAGAGGTATCCAACATCCTGAGCGAGGTTGCTGATTTTCCGACCTGGCTTGAAAAGCAGTTTGAGGAAGTTCAGCGGGTTTCGGGAAACGGTTTTTATGTCCAGGCCAGAGCAGAAAGCGTCGCCTGCGCCACACAGAATAATAACGCGCACGCTGCGGTCTTTTTTCAGGGTTTTGGCGGCCTTAGTAATGGCATCGAACATGGGCATGTCCAGACCGTTGTATTTGTCTGGTCTGTTCAGGGTGACCGTGGCAATCCCGTCCAGGATATCGATCAGCACCCGTGCCTGCGCTGTCGGCGGTGCCTTGGGCAGCTCTAATTGTGGCTGCTCTATTTCTGGAGAGAGACGTGCGCTCATATCGCTGGTTCCGTTCATCAGTAGCGTCATGCATTCGTCGACGCCACTATAATAGCCTGATGCTGCGCCTGAGCAAGTCAAAGCGGGGCGGGCAACGCAGGTAATTATGCCCACCGGTCGCTCGCTAAAGTAAACTGGATTTGATCATGTCGAACATGTCCAGAATACGCGCTACAAACTGGTCTTTCGGGCGGAAGCTACTTTGGGTACTTTGTGTAACGTCCCGCTGCAGGTGACTCAGTAGTTTGTGCAGGCGCCGGCGATGCAAGCCGACCGCCGCTTGAACAGGATCGAATATGACACCGGAAAAGGCCGCAAACGCCGCCAATAAGGCCATCACAGCGACCATAACGCTGGCCGTCGTCGCCAGCGAAGGCTCTGGCGGAAACCAGCTGTAGTAAAACCCGCCGATGGTTTCACCAAAAATAAAGTCTTGAGTGGCCAGGGTCTTTGCGAGCATGGATGCGAGTACCACGCCGAGGCCAATGCCGCCCGGGGTAAATTTCTGGAACGCGAACGCGCCCAACACTGTGCATGAAATACTGTTGGTGATATCGGCAGACGCCGTTCGGGTCATCCGGTACTGATTGAGAGCGTCCGCGATCAGCGGTTCAATCAGGGTGCTAAACCGCTGGTGCTCTACCGGCTTGCAGGCATGGCGTTCATACGCAGCCTCCAGCGCCTCAACCAGATACCCCTCCAGAACTGAGCCTTGCTGACCATTGTTCAACAGGTCCACCTGGATCAGGTGCGAGATGTGCTGTTGTACCCGGGTGGTCAAACCGGCGGGTACACCATTGGCCAAACTGTGCAGCCACATGAGGCCTGTTCGTTTGGGCGTCAGGGTTTTTACTAGGCATGCCAGAGCGTACACCGGCGCCCACAGCAGATTGATAGGTGCCCGCAACATGTCCCATCCCAGCGCCATCCGGTTGGTTGCGACGGCACCGGGATAATGGAAATGACGGTCAATAAATGCCGGTACCCGTGCCCGGCAGTCGTCAAAGTAGCGCTCGATGCCCGAGCGGATTGCCTGCTCTATCTCAACTTCGGAGACGCTTTGCTTGGGCGATGTGGCAATGGGCATAGTAACAAGGTGCATAGTAACAAGGTGCATAGTGACAAGGTCGATAGTGACGGGCGTATCTGGAAGGCTTCGGATGTGCGGGGTGTGCCTTTTCTGTCTTTAATTGATTGACAAGAATTAACAATTATAGCCATGAAAAACCCGCTGATAAGTATTGTGCCTTATTGATGAGTAAACTAACTAAACTTAAGATGTCGTACACATATTGACCAACTTCCCGAAGAGACACCCAATGGCTTACACACCTTTCACCGCTATCAACAACAGCCGTGATTTTCGTAACCAGTACCTGCGCAAAATCTTTAGTGTTTGGGTGAAAAGGCTTAAAACGCGTCATCAAAAACGTCAGGAACTGGCCAAACCAATCGCCTTGCGTCTGGCTGAGCTAGACCCGTCTGTTAATCGAAAAGACTCATACGCTTCATAACGTTATCGCGCTTTATTTTCCAATGGAAGACCGCTCCCGCCACGTGCAGCACCACCAACGCTAAAATGATCCAGCCCAGCCATTCATGCAGCATATAAAGCAGCTCAGAGAGCGGCTCGTCCTTGCCAATGAACCCTGGCAACTGCCAAAGGAAGAACTCCACCGGGAAACCGCCGCTGGCTGTAGCGGCCCAGCCGATTAGCGGCTGGGCAATCAACGCTAAATAGAGCAAGTGATGGACGCAGGTACTGACGATTCTCTGAAAGGTATTCAGGGGCGGTACATGATCTGGCACCGCGAAGGCGAGGCGGGTAATAACACGCAGTATCATCAGCAGTAATATCAACACCCCCAGCGTTTTATGACTGCCGTATAGCACGTTCGTAAGCGTTTGGCCCATCAGATCAACGGCGCCGTCAAAACCCAGAAATCCCAGGGTCAGGCCGCTGGCTAAGGAGAGCAACACCGCGCCAGCTACTAACCAGTGGAGTAGCCTGTGTGAATAAGCATAGCGATTCAGCGATTGCATGCGGCGCTCCTGGCAACCATTCGTTTCACTGTAGTTTAGTCACACAAACGGCTTTGCGCTGGTTAAAACATCGCGGGAAAAGCGAAATTAATTCGATCTGCTCAGCTTGCCGGCGCCCAAAGACCTTTTAGCTGGCCAAGCAATGATGAGTTAATCCCTTGCTCGCCCAGAAAGCCTAAAACAATCGGTACGAATTGCTGGACCATGGCGCTGTTCATGCCCAGCGCCGAGAAGGTCGACTGCACTGCGCTCATGGATGAAATATTAGAGAGCAAGCTTTTACTGAGGCTGCCGCCGCCCAACAGGCTGGACAGGCCCGGAGCTTCGCTCGCAAGAGAGCTCATAGCGCCGGTGCCAAGTTGATTTTGCGCCAGCTTTAATAATGCACCGGTACCGCCAACTGCCTGAGCGTCGGTGACGCCGAGTTGTCCCTTGAGCTGCCCCAGCAATTGCCGGGCTTCACCGCTGACTTCCGTTGACGAGAAAAGTGCCTGGGCTCCGCTGGATAAAGGGTCATTCAGGCTGAAAGCGCCAGCGGTCGGCGTCAGCAGATAGATGCTCGAAACAAGGAGGAATTGCTTGAGAATAGCGCTCATTGAGGTGCCCCGGGGTGTGTATGGTCGAAGTGCTTATTTATAAGTGGGGGTGCCCGGCGCAAAATTAAAGTCTCGGCTCTCGTTCGCTCCGGTGTTAACGGCTCCACTTTGCCGCACGGCTGGAACAGGCGGCCACTGCGGTTGCCTGGATGCCGAACAATATCGCCACCAGCTCGGTGGGGCACGACGACAGCGTTGAGAGAACACGACGAGGTTGAGATAACATTACGAGGTTGAGATAACACGACTAGGTTGAGAGAAAACTACTAAGGTTGAGAGAACACTACAAGGTCGAGAGAACACTATGGACAGGGAAACGGGTGGCCCGAAGTACGATTCAAACAGGAGAAAGAAGCCAGCGGCGTTCTTCCGCGAGTTCTTGCGGAAGCCCAGCCAGGTGGGCTCAGTCATCCCCAGTTCGCGATTCCTTGAGCAGCGAATCATTGAAGCATCGGACTTGTCTTCCGCCCGGCGGGTAGTGGAGCTGGGGCCCGGCACCGGTGGAACCACGCGAGCGTTTCTGCGCCACCTGGGCCAGGATGCAAAACTGCTTTCAATCGAGTTGAGCCCCTTTTTTCATGAACTGCTCGGCGAGATTGCAGACCCACGCTTCACCAGCCACCTGGGCAGCGCTGAGGATCTCGCAGCTATTCTGGCGCTGCACCGCATGGGCAAACCGGATGTGGTTATCTCTGGCATTCCCTTTTCGAAAATGCCGGAAGCCGTTGCTTGCCGGGTAGCGCAGGCGGTGAAGGGAAACCTGGCTGAGGACGGGTGCTTCATTGCCTATCAGTTCCGTCGGGATGTAGCCCGAATTACCAACCCGATCATGGGAACACCTGTCAGCTGTACGCTGGAAATACGAAATATCCCGCCGATGCGGGTTTTTCGTTGGTGTAAAAATTCCGTTACCAACGACGCTGCAATTGCTGATACATCCGCCAGCCTATCCAGCCGGAGCCAAGCAAATACGGTATAGCTCCCAAAACCCACATAATTAACCCTGCCAGCTGCTGGTCTTGCAGGCTGCGCCCGGCTCCGTATAAAGGGCTCTGAGCGAAGGTTAGCATTGCCCCCAGAAAACCGGTATGCATCAGCGTTAACAGCAGTGCAAGCAAAGCCCAGCCTACGGTGCGCCGGGGGCATTTCAGTACCGACCACCAGAACAGGCCAGCGGTGGCCAGAAAACACCCGTGCTCCACCAGATGCCACCAGGGGTTCTCCAGAGCCAGAAGGTAAAACTGAGGAATGTGCCAGAACCAGATCATCACACCGTGGAGGTATGCCATACAAACCGGATGTTGAACCAATTTAAGCATGGGCTGCCACAGACGTGCCAGCAATCGCCCGCTCCCTGCAGCCAGTTGGGGCAGGGGCCTCGACAGTACCCATAGGGGCGCAATCACCACCATGAACATCATGTGCTGAACCATGTGGACTGAGGCGCTGCTCTGTGCCCAATGGTCAAGCGGCCCCCAGATTGCGAGAAAACTGACAACCATGGTGCTGTGAAAGCCCAGGGCTTGCTGCCAACGGGGCTCTATCCGTCGCGCACCTGCCACATACGCCAACCAGACAAGGGCGAAGATGCCTAGCCCGAGTACGGCTGTTAGCTGCTCTGCGCCTCCACTGGTTATTGGGCTATGGCCAAAGGCAGGTACACTCAGGCCCAGCAGCGCCACACCGGGCCACCACCCGTTGCGCAGACTCAAACACACGGTGGCAGAAAGACACCTGGCATTGTCAGCGTCAGCGATGCAATCGCCGATACCAGATAGACTGAGGCAGACATTTTGCTGATAAAGGTGTTCACGGCTTCAGCCCCGGCGATGTGCGGCGGTGATGTGGCCTTCCAGCATCCATAGGCGCACGCCAAAAGATAACCCGCCACTATGAATGCCAATATCAGCGAAGCTGCATTTACCCAGGTCCATGCACCCGCTTCAGCATCCGGAGGTGCGAAGGCACAGGCGACCGACAAACCGCCATAGAGCAGCACAAACCACAGCGCCCATATAATCAGCCCCAGCACCAGGTTTACGGGATGAAACGGTGAGGGCTTCATTGTGGCCCCCATGCCATCGGCAATAGCAAAAACACAGCAAAACTGAGCCAGAAAACGCCCAGGGTATACACCCAGAATGGCTGAATCACGACAGGCTCGTAAGGCAGCGTGGCACCGACATAACCCCGCTTTACACGCACCGCCTGGAGTACCGTAAAGATCACCGCAAGCCCGCTGTGCAGCAGCAGGTAATACAGCGCCACCGCCAACACCGCGTCATGGGCCAGTTCTGTGGGCTGCAATGTTGACGTTTGCAGCACCCACACCAGCAAGCCCCAATGCGCTAAGCCCATGGCCGAGGCCGCCCAAAGCCGTAGGCTCAGGCCGCCAGTCTGGCCCTTGCGAAGGCCGGTGACAGCGCCGCGATAAATCACTACGGCCAGGGTTAGCAGCACTCCGCTTAACGCCAGAGGAATCAGCGCCAATGGGCCCGCATCGGGTGTCGACCATTGCGGCGCAGCGGTCCACAGATAGAACCAGCCAAACAACAGTGAAACATAGAGGGTGCCGTTGGCCATCAGGCTGATCACCATGCCCCATAGCCCCGGTCCATCGCAGGTACGGGAATGCAATGGTGGGGCCACCGGATCGTCGGCGCGCACAGGCGCGGCTCGGGGGTGGGCGCCGTTCTCCCAGCCCCAGCGCAGCACCACCAGCAGAGCCGTCACAGTACCTGCTATGGCAACCGGATAGGCTTTTACCAACAGGCTAATACACACCACAGCCAGTACAGCCGCGGTTAGCAGGGGTAGCCAGGAGTTGGTGGGCAGATGAACGACTTCTCTGATCTTTCCGGTGACGGCGTCTGACCCGTATATATCCCGCCGCAGGCTCTGCACCTGTGCCAGACCATGTTCACCTGCTGCGATGCTTTCTACGAGTTCGGGGTTCTCCCACATCGGATGACGGGTAGTAATATCCGGCAGACTGGAAAAATTATAGGCATTCACCGGCATCGGAATAGCCCATTCCAAGGTATCCGCACCCCAGGGGTTCTGTTCAGCACGGCGACCAAAACGGAAGTGCAGCACGATATCGACGATGATCACCGCCACGCCTATCGCCATAATGAAGCTGCCAATGGAAGATGCCAGGTTCAGCCAGTCCCACCCCAGACCTGCTTCGTAGGTGTAGATGCGCCGCGGCATACCCAGCAGTCCGGTCAGATGCATCAGCAAAAAGGTGGCGTTAAAACCCCCGAAAAACAACCAGAATCCCCAGCGGCCCATTGTGTCTGAGGGCATACGGCCAGAAACATGAGGCAACCAGTAGTAAAATCCGGCGATCAGCGGAAACAGCATGCCCCCCACCAGAACGTAATGCATGTGAGCGACCACAAAGTGTGTGTCGTGAACCTGCCAGTTGAAGGGCACCAGCGCCAGCATCACGCCGGTCAGCCCGCCGCACACAAAGACCACCAGAAATCCGACGATCCACAGCATCGGCAGGTGGAACACCACTTTGCCCTGCCACAGTGTCGCCAGCCAGGCAAAAATCTGGATGGCCGTAGGAATCGCCACCAGCATACTGGCCATCGAGAAGAAGGCCTGGGCCAGTTGCGGAATGCCCACGGTAAACATGTGATGAACCCACAGGCCAAAGCTGATAAACCCCATGGTAATAATACCCAGCACAACCCAGCGATAACCCACTAGCGGATGGCGGGCGAACACCGGAATCAGGGTAGACACGATGCCCGCTGCGGGCAGAAAAATAATGTAGACCTCGGGGTGGCCGAACATCCAGAACAGGTGTTGCCATAGCAATGGGTCACCACCACCGGTGGTTTCAAAGAACACAAACCCGGCGGCGCGTTCGAGTTCCAGCAGGATACTGCCGAGAATCAGAGGCGGGAAGCCAAAAACGATCATCAGCGCCATGGCGAGAATGTACCAGCAGAAGATCGGCATTTTGTTGAGTGACATACCGTTGGCGCGGGTTCGTAGAATGGACACTACCAGTTCCACACCGGCAGAAATTGCGGAGATTTCCACAAAGGTGATGCCCAGCAACCAGAAATCCGAACCCGGGCCCGGCGAATAGGTGTTGCTGCTCAGTGGCGTGTACATAAACCAACCGGCGTCCGGCGCTACCTCAAGCACCAGGCTGGAGAGAATAATCACACCGCCAAACAGGTAACAGTAGTAGCCCAGGGCACTTAGCCGTGGGAAGACCAGATCCCGCGTGCCGATCATCTTGGGCACCAGGTACATAGCCACCCCTTCCAGCACCGGGATCGCAAACAGAAACATCATCACCGTGCCGTGCATGGTGAAAATCTGATTGTAGAGGCTGGCGCCGATGATCTCCTGCTCAGGCAGCGCAAGCTGGGTGCGAATCAACATCGCCAACAGGCCACCGATCAGGAAAAACACCATCCCGGTGGCCATGAACCTGAACCCTATCGACGTATGGTTGACCGCCGCCAGAGCACCCCAGCCCGGAAGGTTGCCCCACACATGTTCCAGTTGTTCATCCCGTTCGCGGTTGTACTGCTCCGGCAGATTACTCATCACCCGCCTCCCTCCGAAGCCATGCCTGATAATCCTCGCGGCTGTGGGCGGTCACCGTAAATTTCATGTGCGCGTGCTGGGTACCGCAGAACTCCGCACACTGGCCGCGGTAGATGCCCGGTTCATCGGCTTGCAGGCGCAGCACATTGGTTCGGCCGGGCAGCATATCCAGCTTGCCACCCAGCCGGGGTACCCAGAACGAGTGAATAACATCGGCACTGGTAAGGTGAAGGTCAAGGGGCACACCGGCCGGAATGTGCAGCTCGTCCTTCAGCGTGATGTCTGATTCCGGGTAGTGCACTTCCCACCACCACTGGTGCGCCGTGACGTCAATCCGAAGCGCTTCTCCTTCTTCAAGCGGCAGCGGTAACATCCGGTGGCCGGCGGGTATACCAAACGCCAGAATCACCGCCATACTGGCGATCGGCAGCACTAGACCACCCCATAGAATCCAGCGATTCTGGACCTGCCTGGCGCGGGCTTTCGACACGCGCGCCGGGGCGCGCCTGATGGCATGAAGCCAGAGTGCGATCACCACCACCAGAACACACGTGAACCAGCTGAACATTCCCCACCACAGCCAGGCGGCAGAAAGTGCATTCGGGCCTGCGGGCGAGAGCGTGGAAAACGCACCTTCGCATCCGGTCAGCAATCCGCCGGTGCCAATAACGTTAAAGGCTGCTACTCTTTTTATTCGCGACGGTGGATAGCCCCTGCTTCGCACCTGCATGCTCAGAGGATAATCATGGCTAAGGAACAGATCGTCAGTCGCATGTCGATTTTGGGTCACCCGATCCACCCCATGCTGATCCACTTCCCGGTGGCCGCCTTGCTGCTGCTCATCGCCACAGACATTGGCTACGTACTGACCGGGGATTTCTTCTGGGCCCGGGCCGGTGTGTGGCTTGCGGGAATCGGGGTGGCCGGGGGCTGGGTGTCCGGCGCGGTAGGGTTGTTGGATCTCATTGTTGTGGAACAGATACGCCGGCTGATTACCGGCTGGTGTCACGCACTGCTGGCAGTGATGCTGCTTTCCATCGCGACCCTTAACTGGTTCCTCAGAGTGGGTGAACCGGAGCTGTTGATTCTGCCCTGGGGGCTTTACCTGTCGTTGCTGACCGGACTGCTGATTACCATCACCAGTTTGCTGGGCGGTGAGCTGGTATACGATCACGCCGTCGGTGTTTCCGCTGAAAAGATGGCGGAACGTCGACACAATCCCTGATGAGGCGGCACCGGTGAATTGCCCGCCGAACATCAGGAAACAATCTCGAAAACGGGCTTGGCGAGCACCATCCACAGCACGGTGGAAACCAGCATGCAGGTCACTACCGCCGACATGAGACACCAGCGTCGCACCGGCTTACCATTACCGGTCTCTGCCCGCATAATCAATAAGCCCAGCAAGGTGTGGTTGATAACCAGCAACACGACCAGTGTCAACTTGGCGATCAGCCAAATACCAATATCGTGGTGGACAACGAATACCAGCGTACCTGCAACAATGGAAAGCAGAGCAACCGGCGTGGTGAAATGGGTAAAAAGCAACCGGGGAAGCCCGTCACGTACGGCAGGGCTGTCTTTAACATCCGCCGTTGAAGACGATGCGGTATACACCGTTCCGGCCAGCAGTGCAGGAAGGTACACAAGCAGGGCCGCCCAGAACAGCAACGCCACAATATGAAGAACCAGAAGCCAGTTCATGCTGAAGACAACCTCCCTGTTGCGGTGGCCTTTATTCTAATTTACTCAAAACTTTAGCACTGAGCCTGCCAGCTCGCACGGTTTTCGCATTAAAAGCAGGTTAAGGTTTCTCAGGCCCATCTGATCTGGTTTCAATACGTTACAAATTCATCGCGGACATCGGGATGCAGGTGAATTAAAGTTAATTAGGTTAGGTTATTTTTTTAAGTGCGTTCGTAATTCTCTGGATCTTCTGGTGACTCTGATGTACCGATTACTTGTAATCATGATGTGTGCGTTGCTGACCGCAGGCTGCAGCAGTTTAAAAAACAGCGACTTTCTGAACCGTACCGGTGACGCGCTGGGCAAAATCGGGCAAAGAGGCTCGGTCGCTGATCTCGATCAGGAAATCGAACTGCTTTTTGATCAACCGTACATCGATCCGCTAACGGAGTATCTGCAACAATACGCGGACGACCCGGCTCGCACGACCCTGCTCGGGCAAGTGAGGCAAGAGCGTGAATCCCGCTGTGCGATTATCGCGCGGCGTTACAACGCCGATGAAATTACCAAAACCGGTCTGGCATTGTACCGGCGTGGTTATAGTTTTTCTTGTTCGCAGGACGTGACGGCCTACCAGGCGCGGCTTCAAGCTATGCAGCAAGCGCAAACACCTGCACTGCAGCCCGCCAGTGAGCTCAAGAACGATGAGCGTGAAGAGTCCAGTGTTCAACTGGCCGAATTGAAACCGAAAACCGTAAATACGGCAACGCTTTCTGTAGGCGACGCTCAGGCTCAGAAAACTGTCGCATCTGCCAGAGCTGCCGCATCTCCCCAGTTGAACGACTGCTATCTTCTCACCCGGATTCGTAACTTCAGCGGTGCCCTGAGAGCCTGTCGCGGCCCGGCTGAAGAGGGCGTTGCGGGTGCGCAGGCAAGCATGGCCCAGATTGAGCGCGCATTGGGTAATCACGAGTCGGCCTATGGCTGGGCCCGGAAGGCCGCGCCTGAATCCGCTCAGGCCGCCAACCTGCTGGGCGAAATGTACGCGCAGGGGCTTGGCGTCGCGCAGGATAAAAATGCGGCCGTGAAGTGGTTTAGAACCGCTGCGGGGCTTGGACATGCCGGGGCTGCAAACGCTCTCGACAACCTGGTTTCAGCCACTGCAGGTGCCAATGTCATTTAAACAGCTGCTGCGGCCTGTTTTGTTCAGATGGACACGGTCACATCTGGGTTTCTGGAGAAGCAGCTACGCCATGCACTCCATTATGGGGCTGCTACTCCTGCTGATCGCGCTATTCGCTAT
>Ga0307486_1001669_pt1 | contig 16499 bp, 17 predicted proteins | sample CBIW02metaG_FD_203663 | JGI IMG/M metagenome (GOLD analysis project Ga0307486, IMG submission 203663) | Sea-ice brine microbial communities from Beaufort Sea near Barrow, Alaska, United States - CBIW 0.2 | ecosystem: Environmental > Aquatic > Marine > Coastal | place: USA: Alaska | collected... | reverse complement strand
GGAATAAGGGTTTCCAAAGTAATTCCGGGATTCATTCTCCGGATTGCCTTTACGGTTTCAGCCCAAATAATAGATCCCATATCTTTTAAATCATCGCGATCTACACTGGTAATTACGGCGTGTTTGATTTGCATTAATTTTATGGAACGGGCAACTTTCTCAGGTTCGTCCCAATCTATAGATTCCGGCCTTCCGGTTTTAACCCCACAAAATCCACAGGAACGCGTACATACATTCCCGAGAATCATAAAGGTTGCGGTACCTTCAGTCCAGCATTCACCCATATTGGGACAACTCGCAGCGGTACAAATAGTATTTAATTGGTATTTATCTACCACAGCACGCAACTCTGCATATTTTTTTCCTGTAGGAAGTTTTACACGCAGCCATTTAGGTTTAGGAGTTGGTTTGGAGGTAGCTATAGTATCTGTTGTCATATCAAAATTCTAAAGCCCAAAGATACAATAATATGATGAAAAGAATAAGTTGAAGCCTACAGACTTTATCAAGGTTTTATGAACGTCTTGACTCAATAATTTGTGCAAGTAATTTCTTGGCGCGCAATAGTTTCACCTTTACATTACTCATGGGTTCCTGAAGATGTTCTGCTATTTCCTTATATGATTTTTCCTGAAAATACCTCAAATTGATTACCTCCTGGTACGGGGGTTTCAGCTGTTTAATATCGCTGAGCAATTGGGCCAAATGTTGTTCGCTGATTAATGTATCTTCAATCGAAGGGCTTTCATCGGCAATTTTGTTAACCTTTTCGGCTCCTTCATCAGCTGTTTCCGATCTTATGGAAGACTTCATTTTGCGAACTAAATCAATATGAATATTCTTGGAAATGGCGATCAACCAGGTTTTGAAAGAGTATTTTTCGTTGAAGGTGTGAAGTTTGTCGAATGCTTTTGAAAAAGTTTGAATTGTAATATCTTCAGCATCATATTCATTTCTGGTATGTTTAAGCTGAAAAGCATACACATCAATCCAAAAGGTGTCCAGCAAGTATTTGAAAGCAGCCTGATTTCCGGCTTTTGCCTTTTCAATTTGATGCAGCAGGAGCGCCGGGTTTATTTCCAATTGGTTGGTTTTGAAATAAGATTAATGCTAAAGATACCGAATTGTATACAAATTAAAAACAATTCCAGCACGGGAAGCATCCAGATTAGATCAAGTTCGTCCAATTTCTGAGCCGATTTCCAAAAAACCACGTATTGAATTAGTAGCCGAATTCCAAAAACAGCCAAAACTAATTGCCATTGAATTTGAAAGCTCAATAAGAATACCAACAAAATCCAAAATGCCAATTGCGAGAAATAAAACATTCCTAACAAAAACTTGTGTTTTACCTTGTAAAATCTGGCGGTTGAAACATGCCTGCGCTTTTGGCGGAACCAACTTTTAAAATTTGTTTTTGGCTCACTGCGGGAAATGGCTTCTTTATCAAAACATATAGCCGTGTTGCCGGCTGTAGCGGCCTGGTTTACAAATAAGTCGTCATCACCCGATCGCACATGTAAATGCGTGGCAAATCCACTTTGGTCATAAAATTCTTTGGAGGTGTAAGCCAGGTTCCGCCCCACACCCATATAAGGTAAGCCCCATTTGGCATAAGAAAAATATTGGATGGCAGTAAGAAGCGTTTCAAACCGTATGAGTTTGTTCAATAAGGAGGTTTTATTTTTAAAATATCCCCCATAACCTAAAACTATGGATTTTTCAGAATTAAAATTTGCTGCCATTTTTTCGATCCAGAGATCGGATACCGGAGCGCAATCGGCATCAGTAAACAATAGATAAGGATTTTTTGCCTTTTTGATGCCCAATGTAAGGGCATATTTTTTCTTGCCCCAAAAAGCCTCATTGTTTTGAACATTCACAAGTTTGACCCGTGGATCATCCTGAAGGAAATTTTCCATTACCTCCAAAGTATCATCTTCTGAAGCATCATTGATGAGGATAACTTCAAAATTGGGGTATTTTTGATTTAAGATAGAAGGTATAAACTGCTTGAGGTTTTCTGCTTCATTTTTAGCGCAAATAATAACAGAAACCGGAATATTTGATGACTCTGGATTGTTGTTTTCTGAAGTGGCAAAACTAAAATATCCTAAATAATATAGGATATTTATAATTGAGACTACCAGGAAAAGGACGTATAATGTTGTTACCATATAAGATTAGTTCTCCTAATTGGTTCCTGAACAATCTGTCCTTTCATCGGGCAATTTTCCGCAGAAGCCACAGGCTTCTCCATCTTTATTCAAAACCGGACTTTGGCTGGCACAAGTACCCGCAAATTTACCGTCCTTTTTTGCCCATATTTTTATGGCAATTCCTGCGAATGCCAATCCTAACAATACTATTGTAATTAAAAGTAATTCCATAACTAAGATTCTTACTGCAAAAGTAATGATAAAAATGGGACATTGAAATGAATTCTTACTTTAGAAGTACTCAGGATTTTTTAACTAAACTTTAAATACAAAATATGTAAAAATTATAGTTTAGTTGCTAAATTGCATCAATAAATTAACTAAAAAAATCATATTATGAAATTTAAGAAGTTATTAATTGTTGCTGTTTTATCAGCAATTGCCTTTACATCTTGTAAAGATCAAAAGAAAGAAGAACAAGCAGAAAAAGAAAAAATGGAAATGCAGCGCATGGAAGCCGAAAAAGAGGTTGAAATGAAAGCCAATGAAGCGAAAATGGAAATGGAATCTAACAGCGTTGCCGCCAAAGCAATGGCTACTCCAGAATTAAGTACTTTGGTAAGTGCTATGCAATCTGCAGGATTGGCTGAAATGATGAAAACACAAGCCGGACCATTTACCGTTTTTGCTCCTACAAACGATGCGTTTGCTAAAGTTCCAAAAGCAACTTTAGATAAGTTGATGTTGCCGGAAAATAAAGCTGATTTGCAAAAGCTTCTTAATTATCATGTAGTGAATGATATAATTACTTATGGTCAACTTATGCAGTCAGTTAAAGATAACGATGGTACTTATAAATTTAAAACTGCAGAGGGTGCTGAATTAACTGCTATGATGAGTGGTGAAAAAGTCGTTTTAAAGGACGAGAATGGCAAAACTGCCACAATTACCCAGGTAGATGTTGATGCTTCAAATGGGGTTGTTCATATAATCGATGCCGTTTTGATGAAGGAAGCTATAAAGCAATAATTATTTCTGAAATAGAAAAATCCCGCTTCTGCGGGATTTTTTTTGATTTAAAATCAATTCCTAAAAAATATTCACTTCCGGTGCCAGTGCAATATTAAATTGGCTTTGGATCTTTATCTGGATTTTTTGTGCAAGATGTAAAATTTCTGAACCTGTGGCGGCACCGTAATTTACCAGCACCAAAGCCTGGTTTTTGTGAACTCCCGCATCACCTTCGCGGAAACCTTTGAATCCTGCCCGGTCTATCAGCCATCCTGCAGGAATCTTAAATTCATTTTCTGAAATTTTGTAATGAGGCAATTCAGGATATTCCTTTTGCAATTCCTGAAGGGTTCCGGCAGAAATAACAGGATTTTTAAAAAAGCTGCCACTATTTCCCAATTCCCTGGGATCCGGTAATTTTTGTTGCCTGATCCTAATCACTGCATTTGAAACATCCTGAATTGAAGGATCTTTTATTCCACTTTCTTCCAAAGCTTCATTAATAGATCCGTAATTCGTATAAAGTTGATGATCTTTTTTGCTCAATTTAAAAGTGACACTTGTAATAATATACTTTCCCTTAACCTTGTTTTTGAAAATCGAATTTCTATAGCCGAAATCACATTCTTCAGCATTAAAATTCATCATTTCAATTGTTTGAATATCGACGGCTTCACAGGAAACAAAATGGTCCTTGAGCTCTACCCCATAAGCGCCTATATTTTGAATAGGTGACGAACCAATATTCCCGGGGATTAGGGAAAGATTCTCCAGTCCGCCATAATCATGGGCAAGGGTCCATAGAACGAATTCGTGCCAGTTTTCTCCTGCATTGGCCTGGATATAAACAAAGTCTTCAGTTTCCTGTACTACTTTAATTCCTTTGAGATCAATATGAAGTACAGTGGCAGTTATGTCTTGTGTGAGCAACATATTGCTGCCTCCACCCAAAACAAAAAGTTCTTCGGCATAGTTGCCCGTTAAAACAGATTTGAGTTCCTCCAGACTGCTAACCGAAACAAAACGTTCGGCCTTTACATCTATTCCAAAGGTGTTATAGGATTTTAATGAGCTGTTCTGCAAAACCTTCATTATTTGTTATATACTTTTAAGGCTTCTTTTAATAGAACCAGCGCCCTTTTCAAATCTTCTTTTTTAAGGACGTAGGCTAATCTCACCTGGTTTAAACCTGTATTGGGAGTGGAATAAAATCCAGCGGCAGGAGCTACCATCACGGTTTCATTATCCAACTGAAATTCTTCCAATAGCCATTTTGCAAAATCATCGGCATTTTTAACGGGTAATGCTGCAATGCAGTAAAAAGCACCACTAGGACGTGCAACAGTTACTCCTTCCATAGCTTCTAAACCCGAAACCAATAAATTTCTTCGGGAGGTGTATTCTTCGATCACTTCATCAAAATAACTTTGAGGAGTGCTTAAAGCCGCTTCACTTGCAATTTGTGCAAATGTTGGCGGACTTAACCTTGCCTGTGCAAATTTCATCGCGGTAGCGATCACCTCTTTATTCTTGGAAACGAGGCAACCAATGCGGGCACCGCACATGCTATATCGTTTTGAAACAGAATCTATCATAATGGCATTATCCTCCAATCCTGGGATGCTCATAATAGAAAAATGTTTTGCGCCATCATATGCGAATTCACGGTAAACTTCATCTGCCACCAAAAAGATATCATATTTTATGGCAATCTCGGCCAGTTGTTTGATCTCTTCTTCGGTATACAAATATCCCGTTGGATTTCCCGGGTTACAAATTAAAATAGCTTTTGTTTTGGGGGTAATCAGTTTTTCGAATTCTTTTATGGGAGGAAGCGCGAAATTTGATTCAATCTTGGATTCTACAGGAACAATTTTAACTCCAGAGGAGGTTGCAAATCCGTTATAGTTTGCATAAAAAGGTTCCGGAATAATTATTTCGTCCCCTGCATCGGCGATGCTTCCCATTGTAAATAACAAGGCTTCAGATCCACCGGTGGTAATAATTATTTCTTCACTATTTACGGGGATATCCCTTTTACTGTAATAGGCCGCCAATTTTTTTCTATAGCTTTCAAAACCTGCGGAGTGACTGTAAGATAAAACTTCTATATCGTGGTTTCTTAAAGCATCTAAAGCTTGCTTTGGGGTTTTAATATCCGGCTGACCAATATTTAACTGATATATTTTTCGTCCTTTTTTGATTGCTTCCTCTGCATACGGAACCAATTTTCGTATCGGTGATTCGGGCATGGAACTACCTTTTGCTGAAATTTTAGGCATAATTTATTTGATTTTACATTTCGGTGCAAAAATGCGAAATTTAAAGCATATTATCTGCTTAAAAGCATCTTATATAAAAGGATTTTCGGATATTTAAAGAACTAATTTTTAAAAATTTGGTAAAAGCTATTAGTTCCATAATCTTTTTTTTAGCTCTGTTTATTTCGGCCCCGGCACAAAAGGCATTTGAAATTGACGATGATAAAGATCATTTTCAACTACCTTTTCAGCTCATTCATGATCTAGTGATCGTGCCGGTAGAAATAAATGGAGTAGAACTCTCTTTTTTGCTTGATACGGGCGTTGATTCAACAATTTTGTTCAATTTAATGGAAGTGGATTCCCTAAACGTAAAAAATGCCACAAGTATACTTTTAAAGGGTTTGGGAGCCGGAGAACCTATTCAAGCAATCAAATCTTCTGGCAATGAGGTAAGAATAGGAAAAGCAACCAGTCAATCCCTAATATTGTACGTGGTTTATGATTATGAAATAAGCCTTTCTAACAGGGTGGGAGTGCCAATTCATGGAATTATTGGCTACGATTTTTTCAAGGATTTTATCCTGGAATTTAATTATCCCAGGGAAAAAATAAACATATATGAACCTGAATCTTATGAATATAAAAAGTGCAGGAAATGTGAAGATTTGCCCCTAACTTTCTATATGAATAAACCCTATGTAACCGCAAAAGTTAAAATTGATGACAATACTGAACTTCCCTTACATTTTCTTATCGACAGTGGACTGGGTGATGCTGTATGGATGCTGAGCGATGAAAAAAAAAGGATCAAAGTTCCGAATCGATATTTTGAGGATTTCCTGGGATTTGGAATGGGTGGAAGTGTTTATGGGCTAAGGACCAGGATAAAAAGTTTAAAGTTGGGAAGGTTTGAGTTTAGAGAGGTGACAGCAAGTTTTCCGGATTCTCTTTATATAAAGGAGATGCAAACTTATGAATTACGGAACGGGAGCATTGGTGCCCAAATTTTAAAGAGGTTTGATTTAACCATTGACTATCCGAATAAAAAAATACGTCTTTCGTCTAATAGAAATTTTAATAATCCTTTTGAATATGATATGAGTGGGGTGATAATTGCCCATACAGGATTCAGTTATGTTAAAAAACTTCGAAGCGGGATTGTTCCGAAACCTAATAACCAGGAAAATAATGAACCGGGAATACTGGTTTATAAAAGCGATTCTAAGATTGAATTTACATTGGAACCACAATATGGAATTGTGGAAATACGCCCAAACTCTCCCGCGGAAAAAGCCGGCTTACAAATTGGAGATCTTCTAATTGATATAAATGGAAAAAAAGCTTATCAATTTGATCTTTCTGAAATAAATAGGATTCTCAGTTCCAGAGAAGGAAAGAGAATACGATTTAGGATCATGCGGAATGGAATAGAAATGGTGATTACGTTTGAGCTTAAAAAAATATTATAAAAAAACTCCCGAATTTCGGGAGTTTTTAATTTTTAAGATTTTTCGTTGGGATCCAAAATTTTCCCCTTTATTTTAAGGGCTTTAGTAGGCTCATCAGAATTTGAATAAATTGTTATTGTTTTCCTGATAGGACCAACTCGATTGGTATCATACTTCACTTCAATTTTTCCGCTTTCTCCTGGTTGAATCGCTGCTTTGGGCCATGTTGGAACTGTGCAACCACAACTGGAATTAACATTTTCTATAATTAATGGAGCATCTCCAATATTCTTAAATTCAAATACACGAACTCCATCACTGCCTTTTTCAATTTCCCCGTAATCGATCATTTCCGATTTAAATTCGAATTTTGAAGTGTTTTGAGCGGTTAAGGTCGAGAAACCACCCAATACAACTATCATTATTGTTAGAATTGTTTTCATAATTATAATATTTATTGTTTTTTTATTTGTTTCCGAAAACTATCGGAAGAAATTCGCTTTGAATTCCTGTTTGTTAAGTAAATATAGGTCGAATTATTCCAAACCCAAAAGGATTTACCAAAACAACTTCTTTTATAATCCTCAACTTATAAGTACTTTTGCTTTTATTTTCAAAAATCAGACCAAACATGGCATTACCCCAAAATTACGATATAGAACAGGTAGAGAACAAATGGTACGAATACTGGATGGAGCAAGGTTATTTTCACTCTGAAGTAGATGAAAGAACACCTTACACCATCGTGATCCCTCCGCCGAATGTCACCGGGGTATTGCATATGGGACATATGCTTAACAATACGATTCAGGATGTTTTAATAAGGCGGGCAAGACTTAAAGGTTTTAATGCATGTTGGGTTCCTGGAACCGATCATGCGTCCATTGCGACTGAGGCCAAGGTAGTGGCCAAATTAAAAGCAGATGGAATTGATAAAAACGACCTGTCAAGGGAAGAATTTTTGGTTCACGCTTGGGATTGGACCCATAAACACGGTGGGATCATTCTGGAGCAGCTTAAAAAGCTGGGAGCGTCCTGTGATTGGGAACGAACAAAGTTTACAATGGATGATAATATGTCCGCTTCTGTTATCAAAGTTTTTGTGGATTTATATGAAAAAGGCCTGATTTATAGAGGATACAGGATGGTTAACTGGGATCCGGTAGCAAAAACCACCTTATCTGATGAGGAGGTTATCCATTTGGAACAGCAGGGAAATTTATATTATTTGAAATATAAAATTGAAGGCAGTGACGAAACTGTGACTATTGCAACCACACGGCCTGAAACAATTCTTGGGGATACTGCCATTTGTATCAATCCTAACGATGAGCGGTTTAAGCATCTCAAGGGTAAAAATGCGATCGTTCCTTTAGTTAACCGGGTAATTCCAATAATAGAAGATGAATATGTGGACATGGAATTTGGAACCGGTTGTTTAAAAGTAACCCCGGCCCATGATATAAATGACAAGGAAATTGGGGAAAGGCATAATCTTGAAGTAATCGATATTTTTAACGATGATGCAACGCTTAATTCATACGGGCTTCATTACCAGGGAAAAGACAGGTTTGTAGCCAGAAAAGAGATGGTAAAAGAATTGGAGGAATTGGGGTTTTTGGTTAAAACTGAAATTCATATCAATAAAATAGGAACTAGTGAGCGCACGGGAGCTGTTATAGAACCTAAGTTGAGCGATCAATGGTTCCTGAAGATGAAGGATCTTGCAAAACCAGCGCTGGATGCCGTTTTAGATAAAGAAGTAAAGTTAGTACCAGATAAGTTTGTAAATACTTACAGGCATTGGATGGAAAATGTTCGGGATTGGAATATTTCAAGACAACTCTTATGGGGACAGCAAATTCCGGCCTATTTTTACGGACCAGGGAAAGATGATTTTGTAGTTGGCGAAACAGCAGAAGCCGCATTAAATAAAGCTATCGAAAGAACCGGTAAACAGGATCTTAAAATCGGTGATCTAACTCAGGATTCGGATGCTCTGGACACCTGGTTTTCTTCTTGGCTATGGCCTATAAGCGTATTCAATGGAATTTTGGAACCGGATAATAAGGAGATAAATTATTATTATCCCACCAACGATTTGGTAACCGCACCGGAGATTTTGTTTTTTTGGGTAGCCAGAATGATCATTGCAGGATATGAATACCGCGGTGAAAAACCATTTACAAATGTTTATTTAACCGGAATCGTGAGGGATAAACAACGCCGTAAGATGTCCAAATCTTTGGGGAATTCGCCAGATCCGTTAAAATTGATCAGCCAATATGGAGCTGATGGGGTTAGGGTAGGGATGTTGTTGAGTTCTCCCGCCGGAAACGATTTGATGTTTGATGAAGATCTATGCAAACAAGGAGGTGGGTTTATCAATAAAATTTGGAATTCATTTAAACTAATCAATATCTGGGAAATAGATAAAGAAAAAGAGCAGGATGAAACTTCCCGAATTGCGGTAGCATGGTATACATCAAAATTTCAGAAAGAATTGCTGGAAATTGAAGATCACTACTCAAAATACAGGATTAGCGATGCCCTGATGGCAACCTATAAACTCATTTGGGACGACTATTGCTCCTGGTTTCTGGAAATGGTTAAACCGGCTTATGGGGAAGCCATCGACCAAAAAACCTATAACGAGGTTGTGGCAATTTTAGAGGATAATTTAAAGATCCTTCATCCCTTTGTACCTTTTATTTCAGAAGAGATATGGCAACAACTTAAACCCAGAACTCCGGAAGAAGCTTTGATAGTTGCTAAATGGCCCAATTTTATTGAGGCAGATCCGAAGATAACCGATGAATTTTCCTTTGCTTCTGAAGCGATATCGGGGATAAGAAATATCAGGAAAGCGAAGAATATTTCCTTTAAAGATCAAATTTCTTTGGACGTCTTAAACAATGAAAATACTTCAGAAGCCTTCAATTCTGTGATCAAAAAAATGGGGAATGTTTCTACTTTGAATTACGTAGATAAGCAAGTGGAAGGAGCCTTGTCATTTAGGGTGAAATCCAATGAATATTTTATTCCCATTGAAGGGGCCATTGATGTGGTTGGAGAAAGAAAGAAATTAATGGAAGAGTTGGAGTACACACAAGGATTTTTAAAATCTGTAGAAAAGAAATTATCCAATGAACGCTTTGTCAATAATGCACCGGAAAATGTGGTCGCAATTGAAAAGGCGAAAAAATCTGATGCAGAAGCAAAAATTGAAGTGTTAAAAACAAGTTTGGCGGGACTGAAATAGAATTTAGGCAGGATTTAGGAGCAAACTAATTGAAACTGGATCTTATATTTTTCCAATATGTATTTCAACCATTTCAATATATTTATTCCTGGCTTCCTGTTGGCTTAAATTTTCAACCTGCAAAAGTGCATTAGCTTTAAATCCACTTAGCAAGTCTTTGTTATTTGCGGTAGCATAAAATCCGTTTTTTTGTGTGGCACGTTTATAATAGGCATAAAAGTGCAGCATAATATCCGGAGGGAATTTTAAAGAAGTATTGCTCGCCATTTCGTAGGCTTTCAAAAATTTTATATCTGTTATTTTTGTCATTCTGAGCTTATTCAATATTGGCGATTACACTTTTTCCGCCTATAACCTTATCGTTTAGTTTTACCGTGATATTGGTATTTAAAGGTAAAAATACATCTACCCGCGATCCAAATTTTATAAAACCACTATCGCTACCTTGCAGGACTTCTTGGCCCTCTTCAGCGTAATTTACAATGCGCCTAGCCATGGCACCCGCAACTTGCCTGAAAAGCACTTCTCCTATGACGGGGTTTTCCACAACAACTGTAGTTCGTTCGTTTTCTTCGCTCGATTTTGGATGCCAGGCTACCAAAAATTTCCCAGGGTGATATTTGCTGTATTTTACGGTTCCCCCAATTGGATAACGTGTGACGTGTACATTTATTGGAGACATGAAAATAGATACTTGTAAGCGTTTATCCTTAAAATATTCCTTTTCAAATACTTCTTCTATAACTACAACCTTGCCGTCTACCGGTGCCAGGATTTGCACATTATCCATTTGAACAAGGCGTTTTGGATTTCTGAAAAACTGAAGCATAAACAAAAAGATTACAATACTAATTGCCAGAATAGAGAATTTCACCCAATAGGTGTTAACAAATAAATAAGTCATTGTATTTACAGCGATTAAAAAAATTGCTGTAAATAAGATTATTTTGTGTCCTTCTTTATGAAACATAGTTTAATATCAATAAATAAGCATATACAAAAGGACTTGAAAATATTATGCTGTCCAACCTGTCAAAGAGTCCGCCGTGTCCCGGCATAAGTTTTCCGCTGTCTTTTACCCCTGCCTGCCGTTTAAACTTGGATTGGATTAAATCACCAATTGTGCCAAAAATACTCAATATTATCGCCATTCCCAACCAGGATTGAAAATTGAGATAATGGGTAAAGTAATAAATGAAATATCCGGCTATACAGCTAAATATCATTCCACCAATAAATCCTTCAATGGTTTTGTTTGGGGATATTTGTTTGTAAAGCTTATTTTTTCCGAAATTCTTGCCAACTATATATGCAAAGGTATCATTGGTCCAGATCAACACAAACACACCTACGATAAGCTCCGGCCTAAACGTTCCGGAATAGGTGGGAATAAGGGTTAAAAATATCATGGACGATATTAAATAAAATATCAGGATGATATATTTCTTTTTTTCAAAAACGGGAATTTTTTTAATGAAGAGCAAATCTTTAGCCAGGAATAAATTCACAAAAATGGTTATGCATAACAATACCAGGGTGGCATTGGCATCAAATTTTATATAACTGAAAAGTATAAAAAATAATGCGTGAACTGCATAAAGGGCATAACTTTTTAAACGCAATAGTTTTTCAAGTTCAAGGAGGCAAACAAAACCAATGAGAAAAAAAAGTGAAATGAAAATAAATTCCGAAGAAAGAATTGAAACCACAAGAATGGAGATGTACAACAATCCTGATATTGCCCTAATAATAGATTCCCTCATATTTTATAAATCTTCCAGAAGTAGCAAATATAGGTTTTTTGTGCTACTTCCGTAACTCATAAAATCACCTTCTTTCTGGGTTTCAAAACTTTTGATTGTGGTGATATTAGAAGGGATCCGTAATTTGTTTTTAAATTTAATTCCCCTGAGGCCTTCTCCAATGGTTTCCACCAATTGACTTGTAGATGCTACTATGATAAAATTGGAAGGTAATTCGTTTAATTTTTTTTCTTTAATCTGATTAGATGAAATTAAAATCGAGCCATCGTTTGCAATTAAAAACTCGCAGGTCGATAGAAAGAATGATGAATCTCCAGATTTGTTAAATTCCAGGTTGAACTGATTAAATTTGCTTTGAATATTTGGATCCAAACAACAGGTTGGTGTTTCGTACCAATCATTTTCAAGTAGAATATTATCAAAGGCATTAAATATTTCCTTCTCATTCTCACAATATAGAAATTTCCCGCCATTGTTTTTGAAATTGAGCATAAACCGCTCATCGGTTGGAAGATTAACATCGGGCATATATTTGCTACGGTCAGCCTTATCGGGGATGTCCTTATCTTTGTCTGATTTAGATTTAGGGTTTAGAAAGTTTCTAAATAGACTCATAATGAGATTTAGGGGGTTATATGGCACAGATTAAACCAAAGGTAAAAAATCTTAATTTAACACTAGGTCAAATTAAGATTTTTTCCAATAAATTATTAACTTATTTATTAACCGAAGTATCTTCAGTTATTTCACTATCCTCAATGTTTCCGGAAGTATTGGGCACTTCTTTTTTAGGAGAAGAACCTTCAGTTCCTTCATTATCCTGAGTCTTTTCAGAAGAAGTTGAAGTCTCAATATTCTTATTTGTGATTAATGGGATATCCTCTTCTTTTTTATCAAAAGGACGGTCGCCAAAGATTTTCTGCAGATCGTCTTTAAAAATCACTTCTTTTTCCAAAAGAATTTCTGCCAATTGGGTTAACTTATCTTTATTGACTTCCAGAAGGTCAATTGCTCTTTTATATTGAGATTCAATTAAATTTGAAATCTCCTTGTCTATAAGTTCGGCAGTCTTTTCACTATAAGGCTTGGTAAAATTATATTCATTTTGTCCTGAAGAATCATAAAAGGTCAAATTACCAACCTTGTCATTCAGGCCATAAATGGTAACCATAGCTCTTGCCTGTTTGGTTACTTTTTCCAAATCGCTTAAAGCACCAGTAGAAATTTTGTTGAAAATCACCTTTTCTGCAGCCCGGCCTCCCAGGGCGGCACACATTTCATCCAACATTTGTTCAGGATGTACAATAAGTCTTTCTTCTGGCAAATACCAGGCAGCACCCAGGGATTGTCCACGGGGAACAATAGTAACTTTTACAAGGGGAGCAGCGTGTTCCAACATCCAGCTTGCAGTGGCATGACCCGCTTCGTGAAAGGCGATTGCTTTCTTATCAGCTGGGGTAACAATTTTATTTTTCTTTTCCAGACCTCCTACAATCCTATCTACTGCGTCCAGAAAATCCTGTTTTCCAACTGCAGTATGTTCGTTACGAGCAGCAATTAAGGCAGCCTCGTTACAAACATTGGCAATATCAGCACCGGAAAATCCGGGGGTTTGTTTGGCGAGAAATTCAACATCGAGCTCCTCTGCTAATTTTTTAAGTGGACGAAGGTGTACTTCAAATATTTCTTTTCGCTCCCTAACATCAGGAAGATCGACGAATATCTGGCGGTCAAAACGTCCAGCACGCATTAGTGCCTTATCCAGGACATCTGCCCGGTTTGTAGCGGCAAGAACAATTACATTGGAATTGGTGCCAAAGCCATCCATTTCGGTGAGCAACTGGTTTAAGGTATTCTCTCGTTCATCATTGGATCCGGACATATTGCTTTTTCCCCTGGCACGACCAATTGCGTCTATTTCATCAATAAAAATAATGGAAGGTGATTTTTCTTTAGCTTGTTTGAACAGGTCACGAACTCTTGAAGCTCCCACCCCTACAAACATCTCAACAAAGTCTGATCCGGAAAGCGAAAAGAAAGGAACTTTTGCTTCTCCCGCAACAGCCTTCGCCAATAAGGTTTTACCTGTTCCCGGAAGTCCTACCAATAAAGCGCCTTTAGGGATTTGTCCTCCTAATGCCGTGTATTTTTCCGGGGTTTTTAAAAAGTCGACAATTTCCTGAATTTCTTCCTTCGCACCTTCCATTCCGGCAACATCTTTAAAAGAGGTTTTAACATCGGTGTTTTCATCAAACAATTTTGCTTTTGACTTTCCGATATTGAAAATCTGGCTTCCTGGACCTCCACCACCTCCGGCGCTCATTTTACGCATTATAAATATCCAGATACCTATAATTAAAATAAACGGAAGAAGGGTGAGAAGGATATCTCCCCAAACATTGGACTGAGTACTATAAGTGACAATAGTACCTAAATTGTATTCGGTTTTTATATCTTGAATTTTATTCTCAAAATTCTGAAGATCCCCAAATTCAAAAGTGTATGTAGGGGTTTCACCCGAAGCAAAAAGTTCGCTGTCTTTGGATTTCTTGTGAACATCCTTCGCTTTGGCTTCTTCGGTTAAAAATACCTGCGCTTGATTTCGGTTGACGATTACTACCTTGTCAACATCGCCGTTTTTAAGGTAAGTTTCAAATTCTGCAGGATTTGTTTTAGCCGGTTCATTGAATCCTCCGCCGCCAAAGAAATTAATTCCTAAAAATATTACGATTATAGCTCCATATATCCAGTATGCGCTAAATTTGGGTTTTTTAGGGTCTAATTTTTTATTTGGTGTTTTATTTGCCATTCTTGCTTAATTAATTTTAATAATTTGTGTCAATTGAGGTGGTTATGGCATCTCCCCATAAGCCTTCAATGTCATAATACTCTCTGATGTGTTTTTGAAATACATGGACTACTACGCTTACATAATCCATCAAGACCCATTCGGCATTTTCGCTACCTTCAATGTGCCAGGGCTTATCTTTAAGTGATTTGCTGACAATTTTTTGTATGGAACCTACAATGGCATTTACCTGTGTATTTGAATTACCATTACAAATTATAAAATAATCACAAACCGTGTTTTCAATTTTCCTTAAGTCAAGAATATCAATGTCATTTCCTTTAACTTCTTCAATTCCTTTTATAATATGAGATATAAGTTGATCGTTGTTCGTTTCTTTATTAGCCATTAAATTTATTTCTTTGTGCAAAGTTATTACTTTTTAGTCTTTTCAGCATCTGTTAACATAACAATTAACGCCTTTATTTAGTACTTTTAATATATGCTTATTATCAAAGTTAGTGCCACCGCTTCTACCAATTCATTCGCAAGGGAATGGTGCCAATCCAAGAAAAATTTATCTCCAACCTGTATTCAGGCATTTGATCAAATTTCCGGAAGAGGACAAAGAGGGGCGAGCTGGCTTTCCAATGCGGGTGAAAACCTTACGTTCAGCGTTGTCTATCCAAATCCGGAAGTTTCCGTTCAATCTCAATTCGTGTTAAGCGCAGGAGTGGGTCTGGCCTTATTGGATGCTTTAAATGAATTAAAAATTAACAATTTGACTCTGAAATGGCCTAACGACATTATGGCAGCAAATTTTAAAATTGGTGGAATCCTAATTGAAAACATCCTGAAAACCGGCAAAATTGTAACCACCATCATAGGGGTGGGGCTTAATGTGAACCAACTTGTTTTTCCGGGATTGCCAAAAGCAGCTTCCCTGAAATCATTGTCTCAATGTGATTTTGATACAGAAACTGTTCTGGAACGTATTTTAGAGCACCTTGAAAAATTCATGAATAGTTTGAATAAAACTTCAGGTGCCGACATTCTTTCCAGGTATGAGAAAGAGTTATTTCGAAAAAACAAAGCCTCTACTTTCGAGTTGCCTGATGGCAATTTTCTTACCGGGGTTATTAAAGGTATAACTCCCACCGGCCTTTTAAAAGTGCAGGTGGAAGATGATATTATTAGAACCTTTGATTTGAAAGAGTTAAAATTGCTTTTTTAAACCTTGGCTATATTTTCGCTTAAAGTAGTGATGAATTTTTTGAGCGGACTTTTAACCATCATTGCCATCATAGCATTAAATTTACCTTCAAATAGTAATTGTACATCACTGCTATCATCACTGCAAGCTTCAATATTAGCATTAAGTGTGAAATTGAATTTTTCAGAAGTAGAACCTAATACAACCAAATCCGGTTCATGGGAGTCCTGAAGTTTTAGTTCTATCTGGGGCATTCCTTTTAGGGCAAACAAAAAGGAATCAGGAGCAGTTATCTCGAATTTTTCCATGCTCTCCGGCATCAATTGCTTATAATTTTCTACCTGTGTCAGAAAATTATACATTTCTTTTTGATTCTTTTTTACGGTTACTTTTGGGCTTTCTAAATTCATTTTATGGTTTCCAGTTGCTTGGATCTTTTCGCCAGGATTTTAAAGTTTCGGCTTCAGATTCGTTAATATAATTTGATTTTACGGCGGTATCTATTAAGGGATCGTAACCGCTAAGTGTATACAGGTCAATGTTGGCTTTCTTAAAATTATCTTCGGAAATCTTAAATCCGTAGGAAAAAAT
>Ga0307486_1001667_pt1 | contig 16505 bp, 19 predicted proteins | sample CBIW02metaG_FD_203663 | JGI IMG/M metagenome (GOLD analysis project Ga0307486, IMG submission 203663) | Sea-ice brine microbial communities from Beaufort Sea near Barrow, Alaska, United States - CBIW 0.2 | ecosystem: Environmental > Aquatic > Marine > Coastal | place: USA: Alaska | collected... | reverse complement strand
ACCTGGACGATCTTGGAAAAGAAGATAAAGCCTATAACCGGGAAGAGATCATTGGGAAATTGCTCTTTGAGCGACATCGCCGGAGCTTAAGAACCTATGTGACTACCAATGATAACCCATCGGCGATTGCTGCCAGGTATGGAAATCATATTGGAGACCGGTTGCCGGAAATGTTCAATATTATTAAATGGGAAGGGAGAAGTTGGCGGGAATAATTTACTAAGAAGTCCTCACCCCATTTTCCACGATTCCACAAAAGCTACATCTTAGGAAAAAGAGGTTCGTCTGAAAAGCGGATTTGGAAGTAAGCCAAAAAAAAATCCTGAGAGGTGAAATCAGATCTTCTAACCGCGAAATTGATGATTTAACTATTCTGCTACCCAGGAACTTTTTTGGCTTACCTCCGCAGACTTCATAATTGATTCCATAAAAATAAATTTTAGAAAGAATGAGTGTTGTAATAAGTACGATGAACTTCAGAGGAGAATTTCATTTGAGATAGCAAAGCAAGATGTGTCATTGTAATGACAATCTTGCTTTGCGCCCGGAGGTTGCAAAGTTTTTAAAAGAAAAAAATGAAAAGGGAATACATCCAGATCCGCTGCTCGATCTACGAGAAAAAGCTGCTTCAAAGAAGAGCGGCCAGGGCAGGAATTTCCCTTTCCGAATATCTCCGCGCCACTGCTTTTGAAAGAACCATTGTGGAACGGATTACCCCGGAGCAACTGGAAGCTTACCAGCTGTTGGTAAAGTATAAGAACAATTTCACACGCATTGGCAATATGTTTAGAAAGCGGGACCCAAAGCTGGCTGCAGCTGTGGAGGAGCTTGCAGAAGAAATCAGGACACATTTAAAAAACTTTAAAAAATGATCGGGAAAGGACATGCCATTTCCAGGACAAAGGTATCTATATCCTATGGCTGGAACCAGGAGAAGGAAGCTGAAGTTGTATTAAAGGAACATCTGGCCGGGGATACTCCCGCTGAGATAACCGAAGAGTTTAAAATTATTCAGTCGCAAAATCAGCGCTGCCACAACAATACCTTAAGCTTCATCATAAGCCCAACAATCGAGGATGGAAAAAACCAGACTCCGGAAGACCTTGGAGAGATTGCCAGAAAATTTTTAAAGGAGTTGAACCTGCAGAATCATCAGTCCATTGGTTTTGTTCATCGGGATAAGGCGCATACCCATATTCATATCTATGCCAATAGAATAGGCTTTGATGGCAAGGCCTACAATGACAGCTTTATCGGAAAACGAAGTCAGATAGCAGCTGATAATGTGGCAAAGGAATTAGGACTGAAAAGAGTCCGGGATGTACAGCAGGAAAAAGCTCAGGGAACAAAAGGGCTACGCCAGGAGATCAAAAATATAAATGACCGGGTCCTTCAATCAAGACCAAAGTCCCTGGATGATTATATGAAGAAAATGGAAGCTCATAAGGTGAAGGTGATTCCCACTATTAATAAATCCAACCAACTGCAGGGGTTCCGTGTAGAATACAAAGGGGTAAATCTCAAAGCAAGTGAGGTCCACCGGTCGATGAGCGGGAATAGGTTAATTGCAGAGATCTCCCAAAACAGGAGCCCGACAAGACTGAAGGAAGCTCCAAAAAATCTCCTGGTCTTCAATAAATCTGTACAGCTAAGTGCCAACCTGGTCGCTAAAATAAACAAAGAAATCCTAAAAGAAGCTATAAAAAAAGTAATGGATACCGGGATAGATATATAATTTTAAAATTTTAAGCAATGAAAAAATTAGACGAGATTATGGAACTGATGGCCGATGAGATGGCTGACTTTAAAACTGCTGTTCTGGAGCTTCAAAAGCGTTCTGAACAATTAGCTGAGATGAGTATCCCAATCAGCACCGAAACTTTGGAGAAGAACCTGAATGTATTCTTACAACAACAGGAAGCGAAAAATGAAAAAAGCGATGAAATTCTTCAGGGTATAGACAGGAAATTACAACATGCCAGGCTAATACCTAATTACCTGCTCATCCTTTTCGGAATAGCTGGAATTCTTGGTTTGGGATTGTTGGGGTATTTTGGTTATACTTCTAATGAAAAGATAGAGCAAAATTTTGAAGTCTACCGAATGATTATGGAATCACAAAAAAATAAGCTGCACGAGGATTATTTTGCAGCATTTCCTGAAATCCAGGAGGATTATTGCCAGTGGTTGGAAAAAAATAAATAGGATTTGTAATGACAATTGACACTGTTTAAAAAACCTTCCAATTTGCATCAAATGGCCTCAAACCCTCAGTAAAACGGTCGAAATTTGCGGCAAAACTTCGAATAGAATGGTTTGATTTTTTTAAAAACGGAGTTGTGAAATGCTGTGAGATTTCCAGTAAATGCGCTGGCAAGCCCTGAAAACAGGCTGAAATTTACTGGAAATTAAAAAAATGTGGGATGCATCCTATGCTATTGGCAATGGAGACTTGTCTAAAAGCTGATTCTTATGATTGATAAGATAAAACTGCCTTCTGATTTTTTTAAAAGAAACGGAAAAGGAAAATTGTGGTCTAACATTCTGATATTTCCTACCATAAGTTCCCCTTCCAATTTAGATTCGTTTTTACAGAAGGTAAAAACTGAAAAGGAAAGCAGGAATAAGATACTTTCTGCAGATTATAAATAATAATAAATATCATTAAACTGTAAATTTATATGGCCTATTAGAAGTTTTCTAGCGTTGGGCATTTATTGGTGGGGAAATCTCTGACACCTAAGTAATAAGAAAGTCAAAAAAATATTTAGGATAATTTCAATTCATTCAAATTCAATATCTTAATCATATTCCTATTATAATCAATGATCCTATTTTTTTTTAAATAACTAAACACACTCGAAACTTCCTGCCGATTGGTTGAAGTCAATTGTGCGATTTTTTGGTGGGTAAGGGAATTTTTAATGATCAATTCCCCATTAGGACCCTTGGAAGAAAGAGAGGCTGTTTCTTTTAAAAAGTCTATGATTCTTTGCTGATTATTTTTACAGGAAATATCCTGTAAGCGCTGTTGTGCTTTTTCCAGCTTTTCCTCCAGCATCTGGCTAAATTTTAGGTTAAGGGACGGAGACATCAGCAATAATTCCCTGAATTTCTCCTGCTTCATAACACAGTACGTTACTGCTTCTTCAACAATGGCTGCTTCCTGTCTATTTTTATTAGCCATAATCGAAGATTCCCCAAAAATTTCGCCCTTTTCCAGAATACCAACAAGAAATTCTTCCCCTGTAGGAGTGAATTTGGAAATCCTAATTTTTCCTTCTTTTAAAAAATAGATGCTGTTGGAAGGATCAAACTGAAAGTATACAGCTTCATCTTTATCCAGAGATCTCATGATGGTATTCTGGCAAATGAATGTCCTCCCTTCCATATCCACTTCGGAAAAGAAATTGAAATTCTCCAGATACCAGACTTTTGATTTTTTGACCATTATTGTATTAAAATATTAAGATCCACGAAAGATAAATATAAGTGCCGAAAATCCTTCTTAAATTTTTTGTAAAAAACAAGCGATGTCAATTTTATGACAAATTAAAAATCTATTGTTTCCTAATTTAGACCGCGTGTTGTTATCCCTCTCATAAATTTAAAAATAATCAATAAATGATGTGCAAAACCACCTACATAGCTTCTCCCTTGACCAATTTTCAATTTGCTAAAGATGTCGCTGAAGGATTGATCACAAATCCCAAATATCTTAACTCCAAGTATTTCTATGATAAAAACGGGGATGAGCTGTTTCTAAAAATCATGAAGCTTCCGGAATATTACCTAACTGGCAGTGAACTTGAGATCTTGGAAAACAACAAGGAAAAATTTCTACAATTAATGTATTCTGGTGAAGACTTTAATTTGCTAGACCTTGGGGCAGGTGATGCCTTAAAAACCCAGGTGCTACTTAAGTATTTTGTGAATCAAAACGTAAATTTTACTTATGTTCCCGTTGATATCTCTCAAAATGCCATTCAAAAAGTAACCGACCATTTAAGTAAGGAAATTCCGCGTCTTAAAATTAAAGGTTTCAGCGAGGAATATTTACAGGCAATTGAATCACTATCAGATCAAAAGAGAAAAATTATTCTTTTTTTAGGGGCGAGTATTGGGAACTTTTCCTATTCCGAAACTATTAATTTTTTACAGCAGATTTCTTCAAGCATTGATAAAAAGGATCACTTGATCATAGGTTTTGATCTTAAAAAAGACCCCCAAGTCATTCTGGAGGCTTATAATGACAAAGCCGGCGTCACCAAAGATTTTAATTTAAACCTGTTACATAGGATAAATAGAGAACTGGGTGCAGATTTTGACGTGAATTTCTTTGAACATTATCCCAATTATAATGCAGAAAATGGAGAGGCACGGAGTGCTTTGGTAAGCACAAAGAAGCAGTTGGTGGAAATTCCGGCATTGGAACTTTCTGTCCGGTTAAAAGAAGGAGAGCATATACATACAGAAATTTCAAGGAAGTATAGCCTTAAGGAAATTCAAGGATTGGCCGAAGTTACAGGTTTCGAGATCGTTGAAAACCTTATGGATTCTAAAAAATATTTTACCGATTCCATTTGGAGAAAAATTAACGAATAGGCTATTGATAATTCTAAAGAGGGTATGTTCCTGGCAGGATGCTTCTGGATGGCGCAGTACTATATTATGGCGGGAGAGCTTCCAAAAACAAAAAGCATAATTAATGAAGCTCTAAAGTTTAGTACCGATCTTGTTTTTTTACGGAAGAAGAAAATATTGAAAGAACAGAAATATTGGGTAATTTTCCGCAGACTTTTGTCCATGCATCTTTCATAGGTGCTATGGTGGATCTCAAAAAAAGCCAAAATAAATGCATAAATTGAATTTTTAACAAAGGCTTTAATAAAATTTCATAAAATGTTTCAAAGAGCGATCATTGTTTTGTTACTGCTTCCATTGATCTCATGTGGAGGTGGAGGTAGATTTTTTAAAGGAAGTAAAGGTGTCAATGCTAAAGGAGTCAATTATGGTACTGCAGAGATGGATATGGAAACAGCCTATGACAACTTAAAGAACTCGCTGGAAAAGAATAAAAATATCTCTATAATTGCAGAGCTGGATCATTCTAAAAATGCAGCAAGTACCGAAATGACCCTGCGCCCTTCAAGGATCATTTTTTTTGGAAACCCTAAAATAGGTACTCTTTTGATGCAGCAGAATCAGCTGGCAGGGCTGGACCTGCCATTAAGAGTGCTATTATTTGAAGAAGAGGAGCAGGTTTTGGCGTTGTATAACAGTGCCTCCTATCTCGAACAACGATATAACTTAAATGATCAAAGTACTCTTAATAAAATTTCAGCCAATTTGGAGGAATTGGTGGGAAAATCACTAAATACGGAGATTATTAGGGGTGAAAAACCTGATATAATAAATTCACAGGGAATAAAGACAGTTCAAAGCAGGCGGGATTTTAACGAGACCTGGACTGCATTAAAAGATATTCTGGAAGATAATGAAAATATTAAGATTGTAGCGGAGCTGGACCACCAGGCAAATGCAGCAGGTGCAGGAATGGAACTGCGCCCAACCAGATTGATAATGTTTGGAAACCCAAACCTGGGAACTCCATTAATGCATTCGGCCATAAGTACCGGACTGGATCTCCCACAGAAAATCCTGGTTTGGCAGGATGAAGAGGGTGAAGTGAATATTTCATATAATGCTCCTGAATTTCTGCAATTTCGGCACGGATTTAAAGGCCGGGGAACAGAGCTGGAAGCAATTTCCACTGTTTTAAATGACCTGGCCAGGACAGCGGGCGGTTTATAATTTGCATATTAGAACTTAAAAACGGTCTGTCTGGCATGCTCGGTGCAGGTACTTGAATGTAAGCTTCTGCTGCGGGTTTCGGCTAAAGATCAATCAATTCTTATGAAAGGAACGCAAGATAGAATCTCACCTTTTATGGTAAATAATAGTTCAACAAATAATGAATAGACAAATGGATAAAAACCACCAAAAGCTAAATGCCAAAAAGGCCTTTTACTTTATGCCCGACATCAGTGGTTTTTCCGGCTTTGTACAAAATACCCCGGTAGAGCACAGCATTCATATTATTTCTGAACTTTTGGAGATCTTGCTGGATAATAATGTTCTGGAAATGGAACTGGCCGAAGTTGAAGGAGATGCGCTTTTCATGTACTCTGAGAAAGCTTTTCAAATTGAGGATCTGGAGCAACAGGTAACCAGGATGTTAAACGCTTTTCACCGGCATTTGCAAAGATATAACCAGCAGCGAATATGCAGCTGTGGTGCTTGTTCAACGGCAATAAATCTTCGCCTTAAATTCCTTGTACATTACGGAAGGCTTGACTTTATCCAGGTGAGGGAAATTAAAAAACCCTATGGCCAGGATGTAAACAGAATTCATCGACTTTTAAAAAATGATGTCCCCATAGAGGAATATTTATTGTTCTCACATCAAGCGTTCAAAGCTCTTCACCTGGACCTGATGCCGCATGATCTATTAATGATGGAAAGCAACTATGACATCAACATTCTCCCTTATTATTATGATCAACTGGAGAAATATAAAAAAGATTTGGCTGATGAAAAGCCTTCGGGCTCTAAGATAGGTATTGACACTAAGGCAGACTTCATAGTAGAAAGAGATATAGCAGCACCAATTAATGTAATATATGAACTCATTAGTAATTTTAAGTACAGAAAGAGCTGGGATAAGTCTCTTACCAGGATACAGTTTGATGTAGCTAAGGTTAACAGAGTGGGTACAAAGCACAACTGCATTATTGGGAATAGAAAGATAGCATTTGAAACTTCCGGTCATCTTCACTTCAAGGCAGATGAGGTGTATGCCGAAAAAACCAGTGACATTCCTATGACCTCTAGTTATCATTATTATATTCTGTTAGATTCCCTAAATGATAAACAAACCAGGGTAAAGGTTTTGAATTTTGTTGAAATGGACTGGTTAGGCCGTATTTTTAAAAACAAAGTTTCGAACCGTATAAAGAACAACTGGAAAAAAAAATTAAAATACCTGGAGATTATCAGTCAGGAATATAACATCACTGAAATTTAATTAAAAATTCTATTTATGAACAATTCATTTACAGGCCTTAAAGCCATTTACATTAACTGTACTTTAAAAAAATCTCCCGTTAAAAGTCATACTCGTGATTTAATGGATGTTTCAGTTAAAATTATGGAATCTGAAGGTGTGGTGGTTGAAACCATACGTCTTGCGGATTTCGACGTGCCGGTTGGCGTTCAACCCGATATGACCAAGGAAGGTGAGCCGAAGGATGACTGGCCAAAACTCTATGAAAAAATAATCACTGCCGATATCCTGGTAATTGGCACTCCCATTTGGCTGGGGGAACGTTCTTCTGTTGCTTCAAAATTAATAGAACGCTTATATGCTATGAGCGGATACCAAAACGATAAAGGTCAGTATGTATATTACGGAAAGGCTGGAGGATGTCTCATTACCGGAAATGAAGATGGGGTAAAGCACTGTGCTATGGGAATGCTCTATGCCCTGCAGCATTTAGGATACAGTATACCGCCCCAGGCCGATGCGGGTTGGATTGGAGAAGTTGGACCGGGCCCAAGCTATGGAGATACCGAATGGAATGGAGAAAAGAAAAATCCGCCGGTAGGTTATGATTCAGAATTCACAAATAGAAATACCACGTTTATGACTTACAACTTACTCCATTTAGCTAAAATGCTTAAAGAAAATGGAGGCTACCCATCTTATGGAAATTCCAGAACTGCCTGGGATGATGGCACAAGATGGAATTTTGAAAATCCTGAATATCGATAGAAAATAAATTATTATCAGCCTAAAATTATGCTTTTTGAAACCAACCAGTTAATCGATTACGCCCTACTTTTACTTAGAATAATTATAGCAATTATTCTTTTTTCCAGCGGGAAGGGACATGCCACTAATCCAAAAGAACGAGGAGAAAGCATGGGAATACCCAAAAATATGGCATTCTTTTTAGGAGTTGTTGAAATGATAGCAGCTATCTCCATAGCAATAGGGATATATACTCAATTAGGCGCAGGTCTGATTATAGCGACCATGTTGGGAGCAATTTATATGAAACTGTATGTATGGAAAACCGGTTTCTATGCTAAAGATGGTTTTGGATGGCACTACGATCTTTTAATTTTACTGGGTACATTCATTATTTTTACTACAGCGGGTGGAAATTTCGTGATTCTCTAAAACTTAATTTTAAAAAAAAAATTATGGCTAAAAATGTATCTGAACAGCTGTTGGATATTCTCGTAAATACTGGGGTTTCCCATATTTATGGTGTAACCGGTGATGCCTTAAATTTCTTGGTAAAAGCAATCGAGGAACGTAATGACGTGGACTGGATAGGAATGAAACATGAGGGCAATGCCTCCTTCGCTGCTTTTGGACAAAGTCAGATTTCAGGGAAATTAGGGGTTTGTGCGGGAACGGTAGGCCCCGGAGCCCTCCATCTAATCAATGGCCTCTACAATGCAAAAAAGGAACGAACGCCGGTAATTGCTATTACAGGTCAGATTCCTCAAAAGCAACAAGGCACCAATTTTTTTCAGGAGGTAGATTTAAAGAAAGTATTTGATGATGTCTGTGATTATCAGGCCATTATAAATACCCCGGAACAAGCTCCTATGGTGATCCAACGTGCCATTAAAATTGCTTTGGCCAATAATGCGGTTTGCAGAATTGAATTAGCGGCCGATATAGCCGAAATGGATGCCAAAAGCGAAGAATTTGTGCATCCCATAAAAAAACATATTTCAAGCTTAGTACCACCGAAAGAAACTATAGCAAAAGCGGCAACCTTGTTGAATGAAGCTAAAACAGTTGGGATTTTGGCAGGAGATGGCTGTCGTGAGACTAGAAATGCAGTGCTGGAACTATCAAGGAAATTAAAAGCTCCCATTACCCACAGCTTGCGGGCAAGCGATATTTTTGACCACGAAACCGAAAATGTGGTAGGCCTTACCGGCTTAATTGGAAACCCATCGGGTTACAATGCAGTTATGAACTGTGATCTGTTGCTTATGCTCGGCACAGATTTTCCCTATATCGACTTTTTACCCCACGAAACCAAAACTATACAAATAGATATACGACAGGAAAATATTGGTAACAGAACAGCCGTGGATTTAGGCGTATGGAGCGATATATCATCATTTCTGGATATGCTGCTGCCGAAAATAAAAGAAAAGGAAAATTCAGATTTTCTTGACAAGTTGCTGAAGAGTTTTAATGATTGGAAGGATAATATGGCAGAGCAGGCTTCCCCGCAACACGATCAGGAACCCCTACAGCCACAAATATTTGCAGGTCTGGTAAACAAGCACGCTTCCAATGATGCTATTTTTACCTTAGAAACGGGAACCTCAGCCATTTGGGCAGCCCATCATATTTCTTTCCATAGTCAAAGACGCCTAATAGGTTCTTTTAATCACGGCTCTATGGCAGTAGGCCTGCCTGCCGCTATCGGGGCTCAATTTGCTAATCCGCATAGAGAGGTTTGGTGTTTGAGTGGTGATGGTGCGTTTAATATGGCCATGCAGGATTTTATAACTGCCGTCAAGCATAGTCTACCCTTAAAAGTGCTTATTTTCAATAATTCTGAATTAAGCTTCGTCAAACTGGAGATGGAACAGGTTGGGCTAGCCCCCAGTCTTGATGCGCTTCACGAGACCAATGTTAATTTTGCAGAATACGCAAAACTCTGTGGTGGGGATGGAGCACGGGTAGAACACGCTACAGAGATTGAGGAAGCCATCATACAAGCTAAAAAAAGTAAAAAACCCTTTATAATAGATGCGGTGGTATCCAGTGGTGCACTATCCTTGCCTCCACATATAGGCTTTAAAGAAGCTATAGGTTTTGGAACTTCAAAAATTAAGGAAGCGGCACAGATAATTAGTGGAGATAAAGGCCAATGGGAAAATTTAAAAAAAGAGTTGAGTTCTTATTTTAATTAATCAATTTTATCAAATGGATAATAGATTTCTCGATGTACATAAAGTTGTCCAGGAAATGAGTCGAGAGACCTGGAGGAATTTAAAGGGCTATACTTTTTTTAAAGCGCTTATTCTTTCTATTATGGGAGGTGCATTTATAACCTTTGGAGCTTTATTTTCAATTTTGATTTCTGCAGGTGTAGAAATTACTGGTATCGTTCTCTTACTACAGGGGTTCGGATTTTCCGTAGGTTTTTTTATGGTTATTCTGTCCGGCTCCCTACTTTTTTCAGAAACTAACGTCGTCTTGCCTGCATCACTTTTAGATTGTAGTACCAAAGAATTGGCTTTAGGATCTCTTAAATTTTGGGGTGTCACTATTTTAGGAAATGTTATAGGTGCCTATTTTGTAGGCCTATTGATAAACTATGCTCATGAATATCCTGCAGAGGTATCAGAAAGTCTTTCCCATATTGTACATAAAAAAATGTACTATTTCAGAGGTCATGATGTTCAGCATTGGTTCCAGGCCGTTATAAGTGGAGTATTTGGTAATTGGCTGGTAGGTATTGCCGCAGTTTTTGCTACAATGGGAAAAACAATTATAGGAAAATATATTCCAATTTTTCTTGCTGTAAGCGTTTTTGTAGCGGCAAATTTCCAACATAGTCCCGCTAATATGGGGTATTTTTCTTTGATCATGCCCACCGGTAATGGCCCGGGTTGGGAAAATGCTATCTTTTGGAATCTAATCCCCGCAGCGATAGGCAATATTTTAGGGGGTATATTCCTTGTAGCCTTACCCTTTTGGTATGCCCTAAGTCCTTCAGAAAAAAATAAAATTAAAAATAAAAGAATATCAAAATAGCACCGGATTCAAATAAAAAATATAGAATAAAGTTTAACGAAACAGCGGGTTATATAGTTTGAAACTTATGTTGTAAGTCGCTGTTATAAACTTAAGCCCTGAATGTTTTCTATATGGAAGGTGTCTTTCCTATTTTTTAAAAACCAATCAAGAAAAATAAATTAATGGCAATCAAATACCTCGATGCAAGCATAGGAGTTATAAGCTAAAACATTATTATAAACAGATGTTTAGCCATGTTAATTGACACCCTTTCCAATTTAGGTGGGGCTAAATTTTCTTACTTTAAATTAGCAGAATTTAAGGCTTTTTCAAACTCTTCCGTGCTAAAAACATGGCTGGTAATCATTCTTAAATTCATCAAGGCGCCCTGGAAAGTGTCCAATCCAGGCAGTTTTGCACTTGCACTGGCATCGGCAATGACGGCTACTTCAAATCCTTCTTCCAGCAGATTTCTGGTATGTGACTCCATGCACAGGTTGGTGGACATTCCTGCCATTAAAATTTTTTCAATTTTGTTCTTTCTAAGTTGCAGGGTCAAATCTGTATTTTTTGGGCTGTACAATTTATGTGGATTACATAATATAATATTTTCTCCTTCCAGATATTGCTTAAATTCTTCAAGAAAATCGGCTCCGGAACCTTCAAAACCTTCCATATCCAGTCTCCCTTTTCGTTTGTACATGCCTTTGGAATGCATGAATTTCTCAAGCGCACCTCCAAATTGCCATTGTTTATCTTCAGGAAAAAAATAATGGGGTGAAATAAAGATCTTCATTCCCTTTTCCCTGGCCAGTCTGAATACAGTAGACATGTTTGCAATAGTATTATTCTCCTTTACGCTTTCTTTCACAATGGGCCAGGCCACGCCATCTTCCCGCAAAAAATCATTCTGTGGATCGGTGATTACTATGGCTGTATTTTTATCTATTTCAAATCCTGGATCCGGGATCCCGGCTTCCTTTGCGGCTTTAATTACTTTCCATTCTGTACTTTTCATAATTTTTTTCTTTTTTGTTTAACATTTAATAATAATGTAATATAATTATAGACGAGAAGATAATATGTCAGATTTACGACAGAAGCTGCAGGGTTATACCTGTAATTTTGATCCTGCGGGTTGGTATCAATTCAGTATATTTAAAAAATCAACCTTACTAAAAACATTATATGCCACGAATCAAAATAATTCAGCCCGAAGAAGCAACAGGCAGGCTTAAAGAGATCTATGATGAATTGGAAAAACAACGGGGGCAAATAGCTGAAGTCCATAAAATACAGAGCCTGCGACCGGAAAGTATTGTAAAGCATATGGAGCTTTATATGGAAATTATGTTTAGTAGGTCGCTGCTTTCCAGGGCGCAGCGGGAAATGATTGCTGTGGTCGTATCTATGGCAAACAACTGCAGTTATTGCGCCACCCATCATGGCAGTGCCCTCCACCATTACTGGAAGGATGAGGAAAAATTAAAACAACTCAAGGTTAATTACCTGGAAGTTGATATTCCCGGGAATGACATGGCCTTATGCAAATATGCCGAAGAAGTGACCCTTCGACCTCAAAACATTGAGAAGTTAGATCCTATAGCTCCTTTAAAAGGAACGGGATTAAGCGACGCTGCCATTCTCGATGCAACCCTGGTGGTGGCCTATTTTAATTTCGTAAACCGCATGGTACTAAGCCTGGGGATAGAGATTGAACAGGACGGGGGATCGAATTACAAATATTAAAAACCGAATAAATGGAAAAATTTGATGCAATAATCATAGGCACAGGACAGGCAGGTCCTTCCCTGGCCGCAAGTTTGGCAAAGAACGGATTTAAGACTGCAATTATTGAAAAAGGCCATCTTGGAGGCACGTGTGTCAATGTGGGTTGTACACCTACCAAAGCCTATGTGGCCTCTGCCAGAAGGGCATTTACGGCAGGAAACAGCGAAGAACACGGGGTGATTCTTCAAGGAGATCTTAAAATAGATCTAAAAAGGATAAAGCTGCGTAAAGATAAACTCGTACAAGACTCTCGCAGCGGACTCGAAAAAATGTTTGCAGATACTGAGAATCTCACCTTGATAAGAGGAAAGGCGGTTTTCGTGAATAAGAATACTATTGAAGTTAACAATGAAAAATTTACGGCAGATAAATTTTATATCAATGTAGGCGGAAGGCCCAGAATTCCTGAGGATTTCAAAGCTATTGACTATCTCACCAACGAAAGCATCCTGGAGCTGGAAGAGATTCCTGAACATCTGGTGATTATAGGGGGAGGATATATTGGGCTGGAATTCGGGCAGATGTTCAGGCGGTTTGGCAGTAAAGTGACCATTATGGAAAAAGGTAACCAACTTCTTCAAAGGGAAGATGATGATATAGCTGAAGAAATCGCAGAAATTCTGAAGGATAGCGGGATTGAAGTGAAACTGGATTCAGATTGCCTAAGTGCAGAAAAATCGGACACTGGTATTTCCGTTAAATATAATTGTCACAATCGTATAGAAAAGATCAAAGCTTCACAAGTACTTGTTGCCACCGGAAGGATCCCGAATACCGATGATCTTGGACTTGAGAATACCGGAGTGAAGCTGGATAAAAGAGGTTTCATAAAAGTGAATAATGAACTGCAAACCAGTGTTGATCATATCTGGGCGCTGGGAGATTGTAACGGGGAAGGCGCTTTTACGCACACCGCGTATAACGATTTTCAGATTGTAAATTCCCATCTTTTCGAGGAGAGAAAAAGATACCTCTCAGACCGGTTCACCTGTTATGCTGCCTTTATAGATCCCCCACTGGCAAGAGTGGGACTCAACGAAAATGACATAAAAAAACAGGGTATAAAAGCAAAGGTCGCCATAAGGCCTATGAGTAAAATCGCCAGGGCAAAGGAAAAAGGGGAAACCGCAGGAAAATTAAAGATCTTCATTGAAAACGATACCAATAAGATCCTTGGCGCCACTTTTCTTGGTGCCGGAGCAGATGAGTACATTCATACCGTAATAGACCAGATGTATGCAGGAGCTTCTTATGAAATTATAAGAGATGCCATCCATATTCATCCCACCGTGAGTGAATTAATTCCAACCATGCTTGAAAATCTAAAAGACCTATAAAAAAATCAAAATGAAGATCAACTATTTTATGCTATTGCTTTTTATTTCTGTTTCGACTTTTGCTCAAATTCCCTTTACTTCTGGACGTAATGAAGCATTTTAGTTCTAAATACCTGTTTCCCTTGGATTTGCCGGGTCATTGCTCCATTCAAACCAGCCACCATCAAAGACTGAAACATTGGGCCATCCCATAAGCCAGGCATTGAACCAGGCTTCGCTGCCCCTCCAGCCTGTTCCGCAGTAAAAAGCCAGATGCTTGTTTGGAGTAATCCCGTTTTTAATCCAGTTCTCTGCTATTTCGTGAAATTCACGGGTGGTATGATCTACATTCCTGTAGTTTTCCATGTGGTAAGCATCGCTGCCACAATCTGCAAAGATGGAGCCGGGGATGCTTCCTTTGGCTTCAATATAATTGTAGCCGCTCACTTCCCCAATATATTCCCTATAGCTTCTCACGCTCACCAGTTCGGCATCTTGTGAAGCCAATATTTGTTTAGCTTCAGGAACGTCTACTGCCAGTTCTGGTTTGGCAGGAATCGTAGCACCAAATTCCACTACCGGCTCTTTCTGTACATCTGCCATGCTCACCTCATATCCGGCATCCTCCCATGACTGAGAACCTCCATTCAATATCCGAACATCTTTAACCCCGGCGTACATCATTATAAAAGCATTACGTATGGCACCAATATCTCCCGCAGCACTTCCGGGAAACTCGTCATCATTATCTGGGAACATGAATTTGCCATACAAGACTACAGTAGTATCTGAAGTGATCCCGTGCTCTTCCAGAGCCCTCTTTAATTCTAACGGGCTGCGACGATTCCATGTTTCAGGTGATTCAAGAGAATTGGTGTCCATTTCTATTGCGCCGGGAATATGCCCTGTTAAATAGGCATTCCTGTTCCTGTAATGGGAATGAACAAGTACAAACTTTTCGGTTTCATATTCAGCAGGGTTTTCACTTGAAATAAGTTTCTTCACCCATTCAGCTGAAACCAGGTGCCGGTATCTTGGGAGTCTTTCCATTGGAAGTTTATTATCTGGAACCCATTCCTTCAGAAAACCGTGGTAAAAGCAGACATTCTGATAACCTGCCTTCTTGAAATGTGCAGCTACCTGTTCACTTTCTTCAGCTGTATAACCATATAGGATCAATTCGTCTTTCGGCAGTATTTCCTTATGGCGTACAGTTTCGATCCAGTCCATGTATTTAGTCCATTTTCCGGGAAGGGATTTTGCCCCCTTTATATGGCCGCCCCGGGCTTCATTCTCTTCTTTCCAGCCGTTGTATGCATCTACAGATCTTACATCGATGATCTTTGCTCCTGCTTCTCTTTTACGTATTAAATCTTCTGTTGAAATTGTTTTATACTGTATCATTGAACTTGGTATTGGAATTAAAGAAATATAATCATAATTAAAAAGAAAACCTTTTAAAGAACAGCCAAAATCCATGTTTCAATAAGAAATATGAAAGATCTATTCTGAATTAATCCTGTTTAAAAATAAATGATGAACACTCCTGCCAGCATTAACAAATTACCCGTGATCGATTCCATAGAGAGGGAGAATTTTCCTTAGGAGTCTTCATCACAAAACCTTTAGCGAAAATAACCAACAACAATGTTAAGACTATCATTCTTCTCATTCCAATAAAATAGGCGAGGATGAAAGAACTGCTTTCCCAGTTTGAATATAATGGAAATGCCAACTCTGTAATTTCAGATTGGCATTTCCCGACAAATTAAACAATTCTTAAAGTGGAATCTGAGCGTTTATATTCAATGATTTATCCTTTTTTATTAAGTTCCATGTTCACTGCAATATCTACATTGTCCCCTACAACCATATCTGAGGCCCAGTCACCTGTTCCTACTCCATAGGCTGATCGATCAAGACTTGTCTTAAAAGATAAACCTAATATTGTAGTTCCCTTCATCATAGGATGTTCCATTTCTCCGGTAATCTCAAACGGGATAGCCACTTTTTTGGTAACATCCTTAATGATAAGGTTTCCGTTTACGATGTACTTATTTTTTCCCTGTTTTTCAAATCCGGTGGATTTAAATTTAATATTTGGATATTTGGAAGCATTGAAAAAATCTTCCGATTTTAAATGTTTGTCCCGCTTCTCATTATTAGTGAAAATTGCAGATACGGGGATAGTAAATTCAAAACTACTGGCCTTGAGATTATCCGGGTCAAATTGAAAGTTCCCTGAAAATTCTGTAAAATTCCCATTAACCGTAGAAAAGAAGTGATTAACCGCGAAGTTTACCGAAGTGTGGTCTTTGTCCAGCATCCACTGGTTCGAATTTTGTGCGCTTGTATTGCCAGCAAAAACTGCAAATACAAGAAAAATACCTAAATGTTTGATCGTTGTTTTCATAAGTAAAAGATTTTGTTTCTTGAATTCAACCTATAAACGCAACTTTTAGATTTATTAAGGTAATGCTTAATTTTTCAAAACAGGAAAGGAAATAAATCCTTTCCGTGTCTTGATGGGAAGCGCTAACTTACCTCCTTAAATC
>Ga0307486_1001665_pt1 | contig 16519 bp, 13 predicted proteins | sample CBIW02metaG_FD_203663 | JGI IMG/M metagenome (GOLD analysis project Ga0307486, IMG submission 203663) | Sea-ice brine microbial communities from Beaufort Sea near Barrow, Alaska, United States - CBIW 0.2 | ecosystem: Environmental > Aquatic > Marine > Coastal | place: USA: Alaska | collected... | reverse complement strand
TCCCATCCATTTTAAAAAACAGGTTAACCAATAGCTATAAGGCAGCCAAATTCCCATTTGGCTGCCTTATTTATTTTATATCAACATTTTAAATACCTTTGAGCAAAACCAGTACACTTATGAAAAAGAAATTTTTCAAAATCCTTTCCCAGTTTAACAAGCAAGTATTACCAAGCTATTCAAAAAAACGTTTGGATCTTCAAAAAGCCAATAATTTCCAAATGGCCATTATAGGTTGGAAATTATGGGTGACAAAGAATGCATTGGATTAATTAATAGCTCAGCAAAGATCTTACCTCATGCTCCGCGATCTTCTCCCTGCCGTTTAAAAAACCAAGTTCAATAAGGAAATTGCATTGAATAATATTCCCTCCCATTTTCTCTATCAAACTGCAGGCTGCTTTCGCAGTGCCCCCTGTTGCCAAAACATCATCGTGAAGGATCACATTTTCTCCGGGTTTTATAGCATCCTGATGTATTTCCAGGATATCTGTCCCGTATTCCAACTTATAGCTTTCGGCGTGAATTTTATAAGGCAATTTTCCGGGTTTTCTTATGGGCACAAACCCTGCTTTTAGTTTTTCAGCTAAAAGCATTCCGAAGAAAAACCCCCTGGATTCAATCCCTATTACTTTATCAATTTTTACATCACCTATCAGCTTAATAAATTGCGCAACAGTTTCCTGAACTGCTTCTGGATCCAGCAGCAAAGGCGTGATATCTTTATATTTAATTCCTTCTGATGGAAAATCAGAAATTTCGCGAATGTATTCCTTCAAGTTTGTCATATTGTAATGCTGATCTTTAGAATTGCCAAAAATAACGATTCCCGCGGGATATTACCTCCTAAGTAATCCGGGATTTCAATTTAAAAAAAGCCAATTTCAAAGTCTTCCATTTCCTCAGCTTTTCTTTATCTTGCCTGACAATCAGTTTAACAAAAAATTTTCTAAATATTGTGAATATAAATCAGCCCCTCCGGAACCCTTCAACTTATCTCAATTCCAAATTTCAAATCGACAAAATATTATTCTTTATAATAGCCATATTCCTGGCACAGGCAGCATTCGCACAGCAAAGTGAACTATCTGTAGAAAAAATCATGCAAGATCCACAGTGGATGGGTACCTTCCCGTCTGAAATCAGTTGGAGTGAAGACAGCAAAACGATTTACTTCAATTACAATCTTCAGAAGGATTCTTCAGATTCACTTTACAAGATCTCCCTGAACAATCAAACTAAAATTGAAAAAGTGCCTTTTCGGGAACAAAATAACCTGGCCTCACAAACCGGCGATCATAATAAAGCCCGCAGTCAAAAGGTTTTTGTAAAGGATGGGGATTTGATGTTGTACGATCTGAAAAGCAATACTTCCCGCCTGCTTTTAAATCTTGATGAAGATTTGGGCGATCCACAATTATTAAATGATGAAACCCTGATTTCCTTTACTTTAAATGACAATATTTTTCTTTACAACCTCAAAAATGGGAGCCTTGATAAACTGACTGATATTAAAGCCGGTGAGGAAGAAGAAAAAGACAAAAAATTATCAAAAAAAGATGAATGGTTAAAGCAGGATAATTTAAGCCTGCTGCAGGTCGTGAAAGAACGTGAAGACAAGAAGGAAGCTAGCGAGGAATATCAAAATAAAACCAAAAAAGAGCCTTTTACTTTTTATACCGGAAAAAGATCTGTTTCCAACCTTCAGCTCTCACCGGATGCAAAATACGTCACTTTCAACCTGACCACCCGTGCCGAAAATGAAGGGACCAATGTTCCCAATTATGTGGATGCTTCGGGTTATACCGTGAATTTACCTTCAAGAAGCAATGTGGGGGAAGAACCGTCAAAAGTAGAATTGGCCATTTACAACCTGAAAAAAGACACGGTCTTTATAGCAAACACCCAAAATTTACCCGGAATCACCGATTTGCCTGATTACACCAAAGATTATCCTGATAAAACCTGGGAAAAAGCAATCCGGGAAGTACTTCCTTCCAGACCTTATTTTTCTGATAATGGAGAAAAAGCTATTTTAGAATTGCGTTCCCGGGACAATAAGGACAGATGGATCACTTTACTGGATCTGGAAACAGGAGGATTAAAAAGTTTGGATCGGCAGAGGGATGAGGCCTGGATCAATGGTCCGGGAATTGGATATTCCTTTGGCGGTGCAACTTTAGGCTGGTTGCCGGACAATAAGCATATTTATTTTCAATCTGAAGAAACCGGATATTCTCATTTGTATTTATTAGATGTGAATTCAGGAGACAAAAAGGCTTTGACCCATGGGAAATTTGAGGTGTTCGATCCGAAATTGTCAAATGACAAAAAACACTGGTTTTTAACCACTTCTGAAGTAGATCCGGGAGAACGACATTTTTACAAAATGCCCCTAATGGGAGGCAACATGGAAAAATTAACGCAAATGACGGGGAACAACGATGTATATCTATCCCCGGACGAAAAGCAAATGGCGATCCTGTATTCCTACAGCAACAAACCATGGGAACTCTATCTAAAGAAAACCTCGGTCAATTCCAAAGCAAAACAACTCACTTCCGGACAATCCGAAGAGTTTAAAGCTTATAATTGGAGAGACCCGGAAATGGTGCAATTCCAGGCAGAAGACGGAACCCTGGTTCCCGCAAGATTGTATAAACCAACAGCAAATGCAAAAAACGGGGCCGCCGTTATTTTTGTACACGGCGCAGGTTATTTGCAAAACGCCCATAAATGGTGGTCAGCTTATTTTAGGGAATATATGTTCCATAACCTTTTAACCGATCTGGGTTATACTGTTTTAGATGTAGATTACCGTGGCAGCGCAGGATACGGGCGGGATTGGAGAACCTCAATTTACAGGCACATGGGCGGGAAAGATCTTTCCGATCAGGTAGACGGAGCGAAATATCTGGTGGCAGAACACGAAATTGATGGTGAAAACATTGGTATTTACGGTGGAAGTTATGGCGGATTTATCACCCTGATGGCATTGTTCAATGAAGCCGATACTTTTAAATCCGGAGCCGCGATTAGATCGGTAACAGACTGGGCGCATTACAACCATGGTTATACTTCCAATATCCTAAATGAACCCGTGAACGATCCAATTGCATACAGGCGATCATCCCCTATTTATTTTGCTGAAGGTTTAAAAGGAAACCTGCTTATTTTACACGGAATGGTGGATGTGAACGTGCATTTTCAGGATGTGGTGCGGCTTTCACAACGTCTTATAGAATTGGGAAAAGAAAACTGGGAACTTGCTGTATATCCGGTAGAAGATCACGGATTTGTTGAACCCAGCAGCTGGACCGATGAATACAAACGAATTTTAAAATTGTTTAACGACACTCTTATCGAGCAGAAAAATTAGTTAAAATATTAAAGAGGACCCAGAACAAGTTTCTGGGTTTTTATAAAAAATTGTCGTCTTCCAGGAAGATATTGATACAAATGAATTTTTTTGTTGAAGGAAGAAGTCTATGTTTTAGAACAATGTGGATTATTTTATAGATCCCTATTGAGAATTGCAATTTTCCTTCGTTCCTTTTTAACCGCAAAGCTCGCCAAGAGAAAAAACGCAAAGGACACAAAGAAAAAAAATGATTACTGAAAATGAAAGCGGAAATAATACGATCGGATAATTATTGAATAGGAAATGAGAATGGGACTATTTGACAGAAGTACCTAATGAGATTGAAAGCCTTTGCGATCTTTGCGGAAACTTTGCGCACTTTGCGGTTAAAGAAAGATGGTTTCTACAATTTTCTAAAACAGAACCAAAAAGAATGATTCTAATGAAAAAGACCAAAGTTGCAATAGTAGGATTTGGAAAGGGTGCAAGGATTTATAACGCCCCTGATATTTCCAGTGTGGAGGGATTTGAGATCACAAAAATCATGACCGCCAACAATGAAAATATAGCTGCTGCAAAAAAGGACTTTCCCAATGCCAAAGTTGTTGCCGGTTTTGAAGAAATTACCAAAGATCCTGAAATTGATCTGGTAGTGATCACTACCCCAAATCATCTTCATAAAGAATTTGCCGAAAAAGCGCTGAATGCCGGAAAACACGTGGTGGTTGAAAAACCATTTACCCCTACTGTTGCCGAGGCGGATGAATTGATCCAACTGGCCGGGAAAAATAACAGGATTTTAAGTATACACCACAACAGGCGCTGGGACAGTGATTTTCTTACCATTAAAAAACTTCTGAAAGAAAAGAAACTGGGCGTGATCGTGGAATATGAAGCACATTTTGACCGTTTCAGAAATGAAGTGAAAGATGGCTGGAAGGAAAAAAGTGAGATCCCGGGCAGCGGAATTCTATTCGACCTGGGCAGTCACCTCATAGATCAGGCTTTGGTATTGTTTGGTCTTCCCACAGAGGTTTTTGCCGATTTACGCATTCAACGGGAAAATTCAGAGGTTATTGATAATTTTGAACTATTGCTTTTTTATCCAGGCCTAAAAGTAAGCCTGAAGGCCGGAATGCTCGTCAAAGAAAAAGGCCCCACTTTTAGTGTTTTTGGACGGAATGGCAGTTTTTTAAAATACGGAGAAGATCCGCAAGAGGAAGCTTTAAAGTTGGGCCTAAAATCAAAAGATTTGCCCGTTTGGGGAATGGAACCGAAGGAAATCTGGGGTAAATTAAATACTGTGGAAGAATCCTTATTTGTACAAAGTGAACGTGGGAATTACACAAAATTCTATCAGAATATTTATAACGCCATTACCGGTAAAGAAGATTTACTGGTAAAACCGGAAGAAGCCAGGGATGTAATTAAAGTAATTGAGCTTGCCCTAAAAAGCCAGGCTGAAAAGTGTCGTGTAGCATTCAGCTAAAAAAGGCTCAAACGAATGCTTCCCGGGTAAAACCTGAATTTTTTTCTGAAATGAGGTTCAGGGCAACTACTTCAAACCATCTTTTCGCTTTTAAGTAGCTTCATTTTTGCAAAATATTTTTTTGCTTCCTTCAGGACTTTTGGCGCCAATATTAAGGTTGAAACCATAGTAGGAATTGCCATCAGCGCAAAGAAGCCATCAATTAAGTTGATCATCAGGCTTAAAGTTGTTGTGGCTCCCATTAAGATACTCAGAACATAAAAATAATTGTAATAGTGTTTTTTATCGGCTCCAATTAAAAACGACAAGCATTTAGTACCGTAATAAGAATAGGAGAAAAGGGAGGAAATACTAAATACCGCGATACAGAGAAGTAGCAAATAATTTCCGTAAACAGGAATGGCTTCATTAAATGCCGCTGCAGTAAGGCTTACCCCTGAAAGGCTTACTCCGTCCACCGCCGCTGTTTTCCATACCCCTGTTACCAGGATGGCAAGAGCCGTCAAGGTACAAACCACTAAAGTATCTATTGCAGGCCCAAGCATTGCCACCAAGCCTTCGCGTATAGGTTCATTTGTTTTGGCCGCACCGTGAGCCATTGGGGCCGTTCCTATCCCGGCTTCATTTGAGAAGGCTCCCCGACGAATTCCTAAAATGATCAGTCCGCCAAGCGCTCCCCCAAGGAATGAATCCCCAAGAAAATATTCGGCAGTAAAGGCTTCTTTGAAAATCAGTCCAAAATAATACGGCACCAGATCGGCATGTATAAAAAGGATTATCAAAACAGAAATAAAGTAAAGTGCCACCATTGCCGGAACCAGTCTTGAAACCGTTTTGCTTATTCTATTAAGTCCTCCAAATATTACAATAGATGTGATCCCAACCAAAACAAAACCTATGATCAAATTGCTGGTGAAATCTACCTCAATCCCGTTGGGAGTGAGCAGGATATAATTGATGGCCTGAGTTAACTGATTTACGTTAAACACCGGCAATGCACCTACCAGTCCGGCTACGCTGAAAAAAACTGCCAGGGATTTCCATTTTTTTCCCAGGCCCTCCATTATAAAATACATAGGACCACCCTGTATTTTACCTTCACTGTCTTTTCCGCGGTACATCACCGCAAGACTATTGGTGAAAAATTTTGTCGCCATCCCAATAATGGCACTTACCCAAAGCCAGAAAATAGCTCCCGGACCACCAATTGCGATCGCTACAGCTACTCCGGCAATATTTCCCATTCCAATAGTTGCCGCCAATGCGGTTGATAAAGCCTGAAAATGACTTATTTCCCCGGGATCGTCCGGATTGTCGTATTTCCCCCGCAATACCTGAAAGGCGTGACCTAAGTAACGGAAGGGAAGAAATTTTGAGATAACAAGCAGGTAAAACCCACCGCCAATTAGCAATATAATGAGGGGAAGTCCCCAAACAAAAGACGCGAACTCAGCAACTAATTCATCTATTTTTATCATACGTAAATATATCCGTAACCGATTATCTTATATACTTTTGGGTAAAATTTTACTGGGCATAATTATGTGAAAACATTACGAAGATATCAGAAAATAAACATCGACAAAAATTTTAAATAAAATATCATTCCTGAAAAAAGATAACAATCTGATTGAAAGTTATTTAAAGATATAAAATTCGATGAAGTCCCTGCTTATTTTTGACTTTGAGAAACTGAAGACCCGGAAACCGGCTTGTTTTTAGGAGTTTTTATTAAAAAGTCCCGCAGATATAACTGCCGAAATACTATTCATTAGTGATTTCCTTTTATACTATGATTTATTCAAATCCAATTCAGAATATTATATATTAGAATAAAGCCTATTCTGACAAAATCATCATAAGTAAAAAGAATGCCAGTTTAAAATATTTCAAATCGGCCCTACCCAACTTGTTGATCCTTAACTGGCATTTAACTTTCTAAATAAGATTCAAATCTTTTACTATTCCTATAAGGTGCGCAGTGTTTTTCGCTTTAAAATCTTCGCGTAATTCCTTTAAGCGTTTTTCAATGGCACTTTTACTTGCCGGAGAAATATTATCTTTTTCAAATTTTTCCTGAATTTCGTCCTGGGTCAAGCCATTCGCGATAGAAGTGAGAAGGTTTATTTCTAAATCATTTAAAATAATTAAATTCTCTTGTTTTAAACTGCGTTCTATACGTGGAGAGTTATAGGTTTTTCCACTGTTTAAATTAAAGATCGCTTCTTTTAATTCCTGCATTCCATTGCGGTCTTTACACACATAACCTTCAATATTTCCAGATGCCCATAAAGCTTTTACAGTATGTGGGTGGTCTTCTATAGTATTCACCAACACTTTAAGATTAGGGTCTTCCTTTTTTAAAAGCGCAATAAGTTCTTTTCCGCCAGAAATCCGATCTTCATGGTAATCATTTTTAAAGGAGAGATCACAAATAAACAAATCGAAGGGTTTCCCCTCCATAATGGCCTTTTTAGCTATTACATAAGCCTTATCGCAATATTGGGCATAAGCAACTTCCCCTATATTGAAATCCTTCAAAACACTGGCCACGGCGTGGTTAATGCTGTCTATATCATCTGCGACTAAAACTTTTTTGAACATCCTGGCAATTTAGACGGGAATTTGCTATTAAATCCTTTTCCCTTTTCTTAATCAAATGTAAGCCTTCCTTTTGTAGAAAGAATACGGTTTTCCACATTCTAAACCATTTCCATTTTTCGAAAGCATCAATCGAAACGCCATCCCATTAGCAGGATCAGTAACAAAATTTTTAATAAAAGTGCCCCCCATCAATTTGAAAGTATTGAGTTCTTCCTGTAGTCCATTTAATTATTCCTTTTAATCCAAATACTTCAGATTTTAGGCGCTTTAAAGCACTTATTTGTTGGGGATTACAGAGTTTAAAAAGATTTCAATTTATTTTCACCCGGTTACGGGAAACCTCATGATAAAACCGGATTCCTCCCCTATGTTTGCAGAAAATTAAGTACCATGAGTTATTATGGGAATTCCCGAAGACAAATGCTTACAGGACTTGGCTTGACGATAGTTTTTATTCTGAATTTGCTTTCTTATCTGGATTCACCAGACTTTTATCGGCATTTCGTGATTTAAAATTTTCGAATTTAAATAGGCAAGACTACAAAAAACTTCCTTTTGTGCCTTTTCCGGAACATCAGTAAAACAAAGTCCAAATTAGCCTCTTTAATTTTTTGGGATCCGTAAACCTTTTTCGCTCCCGGGACATCTGCAATAATCCCTGTTTCAAAAAGAGATCTCTTCAGTAGAAATATTCCAACCTCTTTTAATTTCAATATATTTAATGCTGAAGAAACCAACCCAATTCGGGATTTATCCCATTAAAAAAGTCAGCAGCTTTCTACTTTTCCGAATTTTGACGTTTTTTCAATCCCAGATACAAGCTAATACAAGAACCTACAAGTAATATCATTAAACTCAAAGCAAGACTAATAGTTACTGCAACATTTTCGAATAAATCTTTATCCTGATTAATTCCGAGTATTATAAATGTTATAGAAAACAACAGAAACAAAAAAAACAAACCACCTGCTATACCAAAATAAGTTTTTTTACTTGAAATCATATTTTATATTTATTAATATTTTATTATCTAGTTACCAGTATTACTTCAATAACCGCTAACATTGAGTTTAAGAATAGTAGCGATTGCGTGTCACTTTCCTGTAAAAACACAAGAAAGTTGAGGCTGGCTACAACCCTTGAATTTACTAATATCTCGGTTATTATTTTTATTCAATGTTAATACTGTATTTTACTCAAATACCTTTGACATTGCAATGAATTCAAAATTTTCCTTTCCAATTTTAAAATCGTGATTTCCTATTTCCTTAAATCTGTTTTTTAAATAGAAATTAATGGCTCGTTCATTACTGTTAAGTACTGAAAGCCATATTTCGTTAAAACCCTTTTCCTTCGCTTTTTTAAGAAGTAAGTTTTGTAGTTCAAATCCAATTTTCATGGACAGAAAGTCCTTTAGGACGTAAATCTTTTGCAGTTGGCAAACATTTTCATCCGAAATAAATTCCGATCGCGAATTCAGTTTAAGTTTTGCATATCCGACTGCTAATCGATCCACAAATGCAATCCAATATATATTGTTCGGTTTGGATAAGCTGTGTTCGATTTTATCTACCGAGAAAGTTAAATTGTAATAATCAAGCAAGTCCTGTTCGTCCCTATATAAATGACCAAAAGTTTCAGTAAAAGTCACTCTTCCAAGTAAAGCGATAAACCCAGCATCATCTTTAATAGCCCTTCTAATTTCTATTTTGCGCATGTGTCCCTTCATATTGTGGAACTAATCTATGGTACATTTCATTATTCTGTTCTAAAATAAACTAAAAATTTTATATATTTAATAAAAAAGCTATATTTGCGGCCTTTCAAAAAGCAATCTAAAATTAGAACAACACACTAACAACGAGTGAATTAAAAACAGAAAGTCCCCATGTTAAAATAGATATAACTCATATCTATTTACCTTTTCTTTTATAATCATCATAGGGTAACTTAATTAATATTTAAAAACAAACCCACTTTTACTTAGTAAATTATAAACCCCACATGATCCTAAAAATCTCCTGCTCTACCCCGCCCCTATTTATTTTAAAAAAACATATTTATTTATTGAAACATTATCGTTCATAGATTAGTAATGGAAAAACTTACTAAATCTATTAAGAATAGGTATCTACTATTCATAGTTACTGTAATAATAATTATAATAACCGTAATATTTATAATACAGCGAAGTCTTCATATACAAGGTTCAAATACACATTTAATTAAGGCAGCGGAAAGCCAAGGCATGTTAAGCCAACGTATCATAAAGCTAATTTTTTTTATTGATAATAATCAAAGCGAAACAGATAATCGTTATTCACTTGATAAGCTAAAAGAAATAACAGATCTCTTTGAGAAATCACAAAAATATCTGCAACAGCAGAATGACGAAATTAAAATTAATACAAAAATAGACTCCTTATTAAACGCTAGTGAGCCTTATGCAAAAGTGATAATAACTTCTAGCAAGAATATTCTTCAGGATACTGATTCACAAATCATAAAAAATTCCCTCCAAAAAATTACGGAAGCAGAACTACCCTATTTAACAATAATGAATAGGGTATCTAATGAATACCTAAATAATGCTGATGAGAATTTTACTAATTTAAAAGAAACAATATACACCCTTGCCGTTATTGCTTTTCTAATACTATTTGGAGAATTTCTATTTGTTTTAGTACCCGCTTTAAAGCAACTTTTCAAAAAAAACAAAGAGCTTTTGCAGTCCAATAATGAATTGGCCATTTCCGAAAACAAATTGAAGTCAAATCTGATAGAGCTATCAAAGCTCAAAACAGATTTGGAAACGAAGGAAGCTTATAACAAAATTTTTATTGAGCAAGCCCCAACCGCCATTGCCATGCTTGATAATAATATGTGCTACATAGCAGCATCCCAACGATGGATAATAGATTATAAAATGGAAGGGCAAGAAATTATTGGTCGTTCTCATTATGACCTCTTTCCGGAGATAGGGGATGACTGGAAAGAAAATCATCAAAAATGCCTTAATGGAGCGATTGACACCTGTGATGAAGCCACTTTTACTCGCGCTGATGGATCCGTACAATGGATTTATTGGGATGTACGTCCTTGGTACCTTTCTCAAGATAAAATTGGCGGGTTACTTATGCATACGGGAGATATCACTAAATCAAAAGAAAGAGATCTTGAAAAAATACGTGTCGAGAAAATATTGGAGAAAACAAATGAAGTTGCCCGTATTGGAACTTGGGAAGTAGATTTAATAAAAAATAAAGTTTTTTGGAGCAAACTGGTTCGTGAGATACATGAAGTACCTGAAAACTATAACCCAGATTTAGAAACAGCTATTAATTTTTTTAAGGAAGGAAAAAGTAGGGATACAATTGAAAAAGCAGTTACTGAAGCTATAGAACATAGCATTCCTTATGATGTAGAAATAGAGCTTGTAACTTTAAAGGGGAATATCCTTTGGACACGTGCTATTGGACAAGCAGAAATTATAGATGGTACATGTGTACGCCTTTTTGGGGTGTTTCAGGATATAAATGATATGAAACTTTCGCAATTAGCTTTAAGAAAGGCGCATACAGAATTGAAGGCCATATTTAATTCTGGACCCATAGCAATTGTAACTACTGATATTGATGGTATTATTAATCGTTTTAATCATGGTGCAGAAATTTTAACTGGATATTCAGCATCTGAAATGATAGGATTGCAAAAACCGTTTATTTATCTTATAGAAGAAGAATTAGAGAAGTTTTCAAATGATATTGCAAAGTTATATGATAAAAATCCGATAGGATTTCATCCACAATTAGAATTGTCAAAACAAAATGCATACGATACCCGTGAATGGACTTATCTGAGGAAAGATGGTTTAACGTTACCTGTTCAACTAACTTTAACGGGAATTAGAGATGAACTAGATAGGGATATTGGTTTTTTAGGTGTCTCAACTGATTTTTCTGAAAGAAGAAAGACGGAGAATGAACTGTTACACAAAAATCAGTTGTTGAATTTTGCTGAGAAAATAACCATGATGGGGAATTGGCAAGTGGATGTCGTTAACAACACCGAGAAATGGTCTACTAACCTTTATCATATTTATGGACTTGAAGAAAATACAGAGATAACCACGAATACATACTTTAGTTTTGTTCATCCAGAAGATAAAGGAAAAGTAGCTAAACATCAGCAGAACATAATTAAAAATAAAAAATTCACTGATATAATGCATCGCATTAAACTAAGAGATGGAACCATAAAAACAATACTAAACTTGGCGGAAGTTATTACCGATAATTTGGGTAATATTATAGAAATAGTTGGTACATGCCAAGATGTAACAGCGCAAAGAATGGCAGAAAATAAATTTAGAGGTCTGCTAGAATCTGCCCCAGATGCCATGGTAATCGTGAATGAAAAAGGAAAAATACAGCTCATTAACAAACAGGCTGAAAAATTATTTGGGTATTCTGCAGAAGAATTGTTTGAAAAACCAGTGGAGATACTCATTCCTGAACGATTTACCGGAAATCTAAAGCATACGGGAAATCGTGATGACTTTTTCTCCAATCCAAAAACCAGGGGAATGGGAGAAGGAAAAGAACTATTCGGCATAAATAAAAAAGGAAATGAAATTCCAATCCAAATAAGCTGGAGCCCCCTGCAAACTGAAGAAGGATTATTGGTATCGGCAGCGATACGCGATATTTCTGCACAAAAATTAGCGGAGAATGAACTATTGCGAAAAAATCAGTTATTGAGTTTTGCAGAAAAAATAACAATGATGGGGAATTGGCAATGGGATATCATTACCAATATTGTGAAATGGTCTGCTAACCTTTACCAAATTTTTGGACTTGAAGAAAATACAGACATAACCTATAATACCTATTTTAGTTTTGTTCACCCAGAAGATAAAGAAAGAGTAACTGAACATGTGCAGAAGTCAATTAGAGATGAAAAATTCATTGATTTATTGCATCGTATCAAATCAACAGACGGAACCGTAAAAACGATACAGCTCTTGGCCGAAGTTATTACCAATGAAGTAGGTGAGGTGATTGAAATGATTGGCACATGCCAAGATGTAACTGAGCAGCGCATGGCAGAAAACAAATTTAGAGGATTGCTGGAGTCTGCCCCAGATGCCATGGTAATCGTGAATGAAAAAGGAAAAATACAGCTCATTAACAAACAGGCAGAAAAATTATTTGGGTATTCTGCAGAAGAATTGTTTGAAAAATCAGTGGAGATACTCATTCCCGAACGATTTACCGGAAATCATGAGCATACAGCACATCCTGATAGCTTTTTCTCCAATCCAAAAACCAGGGGAATGGGAGAAGGAAAAGAACTATTCGGCATAAATAAAAAAGGAAATGAAATTCCAATCCAAATAAGCTGGAGCCCCCTGCAAACTGAAGAAGGATTATTGGTATCGGCAGCGATACGCGATATTTCTGCACAAAAATCAGCAGAACGTAAAATAATTCAAGCGAAAGGAAAGTTGGAAATTTTAACGCAACATCTGTCGGGACAAAATAAACAGTTGGCAGATTTTGCCCATATCACCTCTCATAATTTACGTTCACCAGTAAGTAATCTAAACGCTCTACTACATTTATATAATATTTCCGAAAGCGAGGAGGATAGAAAAGTATTATTTGAAAAATTTGAAGTGGTAATAAGCCATCTCACCTCAACATTAAATACCTTAATAGAAGCTCTAAAAACCAAAAGAGACAGTATAAAGGAGCTTGAAATTTTAGATTTTAAAGGAATCCTGAACAAAACAAAAGAAATAATTTCAGGTCAAATTATAAAAACCAACTCGATCATTACAAGTGATTTTTCGAAGGTACCTATTATTGAATATCATAAAACGTATTTGGAGAGTATTTTTCTTAACTTAGTAACGAATGCAATAAAGTACCAATTTCCCGATCGAAATCCGGAAATACATATGGAAACTGAACTGGTCAACGAAAAAATCAAACTTACAATCCGTGACAATGGATTAGGTATAGATTTAGTAAGACATGGGCATAAATTATTTGGATTAAATAAAACATTCCACAGGCATCCGGACGCTAAGGGTGTAGGGTTATATTTAACCAAGATACAAATAGAAACCATGGGAGGTTCTATTTCTGCCACAAGTGAAGTGAACAAAGGCACAGTTTTTACAATAATTTTTAATAAAGGTACCAATGAAAAATCTTTATAATTTCTGTATCATTGATGATGATTTAATATATCAATACACTATTACTAAAACAATAAAAATATATGATTTAGCCAATGAAGTTATGGTTTTTTCAGATGGAGAAGAGGCATTGGATTTTTTTATTAGAAATCTTGATAGCAGTGAGAATCTTCCCGACATAATTTTATTAGATATTAATATGCCTATCATGGATGGATTTCAATTCATGGAAGAATACATAAGAATAAAGCCTAGAGTTGGAAAACAAATCTTGATTTATATGGTGTCTTCCTCAGTAGACTCTAAGGATATAGATAGGGCCAAAAGAATTTGTGAAATTTCTGATTACATAATTAAGCCCATAAAACCTGGAGAACTAATTTCAATAGTTAAATCTTTTCAAGAAAATAAAAATTAAATTTTAGGTTATTTAAGTAATACCCTGATTTGCTTTTGAACGGTTTTAAAATGATTTTGTAAGCCTGAATTAAGACAGATAAACCATTCCTGTTAAAGATCTCCTCCCCTAAACAGACCAATCCGGCAAAGAACCGGTTCAGTCAACCCCGAAGGATCGGGGCGTTCAGGTTTGGCTGTACCGTCCACACAGCTTGCCCCAATGGCTATCGGGGCAAGCTGTGTACTTGTAAGGCGTTTTTATTATCTCAAGAAAAAGCTTGATAATCATCTTCCGTATTTTCCCCTTCCTCCTTTTTATCAATTTGCTCAATTTCGTAAGAAGGCAAATTATCTTTTCTGTAAAATTTTATCGGAAAAGGAACTATAGAAGCTATTATTATGAAAATCAAAAGCATTAAAAAACGTAAGAATTTCTTTATTCTCATTGAAAATTAATTTTATACAAATTAATTTTTTCAATTCCATTGATTATTCGTCATAGGAATTGAGTTATTTAATATTGACCGATTTGGAATCAGTTACACTAAATAAAATGAGATTTTTGGATTGAAATTTCGTTGATAACGATTTGCAAAAGAATGGATTTATAGTTTAAAACAGTATGTTCTTGAATACGAAATTTTAGTTGGTCTAATAAATTCTCCTTTTGAATATTGCATTCAAAATTAAATGTTCCCTTATAGAATTGAACTGGTTTGTCAAAGGAAAAAGATTGCCCTAATTGGTCAAAATTAATGACATCATTTTCATTCTGATTTTGTGTTATTATCAGTTCAATGTTATAATCGTTTGAGCTAGATTCTTGGCTTATTGTATAGTCAAAGGAAAGATATAAGTTCCCTAGGACTAAGAAAGAAAAAAGGATCTTATTTAAATTTTTGAAATGACTCATTTTTTTAAAATGTTTTACAACGGCAGTCAGTCTAAGAACCTAAGTTCATCTGTCAATTTTGGACTAAAATAAGCTTTTTTGAGCGAAGTTTAATATTGTTGCAGAAATAGGTGTTCCCATCGATATTCGAATATAATACCTTTAAAATGATTTTGTAAGCCTGAATTAAGACAGATAAACCATTCCTGTTAAAGATCTCCTCCCCTAAACAGACCAATCCGGCAAAGAACCGGTTCAGTCAACCCCGAAGGATCGGGGCGTTCAGGTTTGGCCGTACCGGTCACACAGCTTGCCCCAATGGCTATCGGGGCAAGCTTTGCGTAATTCTTTCATTGTATTATATATTTCCCTTCAATACGAGTTATTGCTCCACCCCCAAATAAAACTCTGTCATTTCCTTTATTATCAATTTGTCGTTGGAGTTTAACAACGTTAAATTTATTTTTAAATCCATTTTGTTCAATCGAAATTGTTTCAACTTGCCACAATCCATTTTTTATTAAATAGTATCCAAATGCCGAATTGCCTGACCCAGTCGCAGGGTCTTCAAGGTATCCAAATGTTGGTGCAAAAACTCTCGTTCTATAATTATTTGTTTGATCGGCTATCTCGGTTGTAAATACTTCAATGATGTCAATTTCCGATTTAAAACAGAAACTTTTCAAAACGTCCAAGTCTGGTGAAATTGAAAGTATTGAATCCAGTGATTTAATCGGTACGATCAAAGTTGAAAGTCCTGCATTTATAATCCTTATCGGGAAGTTTGTGTCAATCTCGTTGAGATTTAATCCTAAGTTATCTGCAATTTCAAGAGTCTCTGGCAAAATTGTCTTTTCAACTGGTTCTGGCGACATTATAAAAACAGCGTTTTCGCTATTAATCCTGTTTTCTACGTTTAATATTCCGCGATTCGTTTTAATTTGAAGTATTTCTGTGTCCTGTAAATCAGGGTTGCTCTTTATCAAGTCGTACATAATTGCAATTGTTGCATGTCCACAAAAATCAACTTCTCGCTCGGATGAATAAAATTTTAAATCAAATAAGTTTTCAGCAGACTTGAAAATGTATACAACTTCATTTACAAAACCTTTTAATTCTTTTGCGATCTGTTGCATTTCAATCTCTGAAATATCAGATTGAGATTCAAGAAAAATGCATCCAGCTGGATTACCTCCAGAATTTTTTGTTGCAAATGCGTCTATCTTTTTAAATTTATAATCACTCATCTACTTAGCTTGTTTCTATTATGTTTTTGGTTAACGCAAGTGGCGGGAGTAGGGACGTTCCCGATAGCTATTAGGATTGTCGGCTTTATAGTTTGTTACTTGGTGTCTAAAATATTACTTTACCCTGGAATACCGGCTATTTGCGATTAACCGATGTTAGGTTTTAGTTTGCAATGTACTTAACTGCTTGAGAGGACATTTTTCTATAATTATGACCAACATTTTCAATCGTATCGATTTTCCAATTAAAAACCAAGGATTTTTCTGTAGCTAATTCTATTGATTTTTGATAAAAATTAGATCCTCTTTCTAACCTATGTGC
>Ga0307486_1001661_pt1 | contig 16556 bp, 16 predicted proteins | sample CBIW02metaG_FD_203663 | JGI IMG/M metagenome (GOLD analysis project Ga0307486, IMG submission 203663) | Sea-ice brine microbial communities from Beaufort Sea near Barrow, Alaska, United States - CBIW 0.2 | ecosystem: Environmental > Aquatic > Marine > Coastal | place: USA: Alaska | collected... | reverse complement strand
ATAGGACATATTGTTTACCTCTCATTTCTATCTATTAATGCATTGAATGTTACTGACGCTCGATTAAGACTTGATGCGACTAAATCTTGCTCATTTATTCTCTATTCATGAATTTAAAGTGTCGCGTTGTGTATAGACGTTTTTTAAAACAAAGGATTCGGTAAAAGCAAACATGTGCCAACATATCTGAAAACTCTGGTTAAAGTCCGTTTTTGAACGCATCACTTTAAACTAATTAAAGAGCATAAAGAAATAAACGATCCAACAAATTTAAGTTATTAATAATCATAAGGATAGATTTAAACACCCCACTTTCACAGGATCTTTAATGAGAAGTTACGCACCAATAAATGACATTGTCGCACCAAATTCTTTACGTGAATTTACAGGTACAAATAAACTAAGTAACCCTAGTTCACAATGAACAGACATTGGACTACTTACATAGAATGCATCCTATAAACGATGCTTTAACGTCTGCAATGTAATGAGGCATTACTTTGATGCTAGCGAATGAATAAGGTGGATATGGAGATGATAATGGCCAACGTTTAAAAAGACCAACTCACCGTCAAGGAAGCGAAGCTAAACACTTTTTCTGGCTGCCCTTTATAAACATTCCCAATGGCATTGCCACTTACAGTTACTGCAATATCCTTATAAGATAGCCCCACTCCATACTGCAGCATCGGCACCCAGCGATAACGTTCAAAATAAACTTGATCATGGCTCAATACTCTGCCATCTAATAAAGCACTGTAAACCAAATTACTTAAACCAATATTTCCAAAATAAAAATAGCCAAAGCCCTTAGCGCTAGGTTGAACATGATTAATTTTGTTATACATGATTACAGGACGACTATTCACTGTACGGATCATACCTAAACCGGCATAGACCTCAGTAGCAGGACTTCCAAGCTTCACCTATGTTGTCTGATAAAACTGCCAATCATCCACTAAAAACAAATCGGTGTTTACATCCAAGCCAATCTGGATCGTGGCTTGATTCGGTAATTCGTAAAGAGCATCTTCAACAGGGTCATTCCCTATCAACTGATGCAGTTCATTTTGCATCGGCTTTCCAGGGCTATCAGGACCTAACCATCCAAAAACAAACTCGACTCCAATTGACTGCCCTTTTCTTTTATAAAAACGTCGCAAATCAATATGCGTCCAAGTTTCATTTAAGATCGGTGTAATTTTATTGGCTCGATTCAATTTGGTCAGTGTAAAAGCCTCCACAGACACTTCAGCTTGGTCAAATAATAAAGTCATGCCTAAGTCATTGATCAAAGACTGCATAGGAGAGACTAAAAAATTATTAATGCCCAAAAAATCATCAGTGAATTTAAACTTAAAGCCTCCGGTATATCCTCTATCCGTTCCAAAAATAACATCATTATCGACATGTACTGTCAAAACGCTCTCAGCCTGCGCTGGCTGAATCAATGCCAGCAAGGCAAAACTAACCACTCGTGCAGAAAAAAAACCGTATTTTTGCATGACATACCCCATCGAAAGAACCTACCCCATTAACGATCGAAGTCTATCAGCTTAATACAACTCAAACCAATCGTCACAAACATTCTCAAACCAGGCTTGACGAGCCTTTTCAGACACCTGATGGTTTTAACTTCTATATTTGCGTTTACCGCAACAGTGTTTTCTACTAGGACAACTATATCTCGATGGAGAGTGCGTGTTAATATTGACCGAAGTTAGAATACGTACAAGACCGCATTTCCATAAAATCAACCTTAAAAACCGACAACCTTAATTCATGTTAGGAGATATTATGACAAACCCTTATCCGCACCTCTTTTCTCCCCTTAAGCTCGGGGCCATTCAACTGCCTAACCGTATAATCATGGCACCTTTAACGCGTGCTAGAAGCGAAGAGGACCATATCCCGACCGATTTAATGGTCGAATATTATGCTCAACACGCCAGTGGAGGTTTGATCATTGCCGAAGCCACCATGGCGATGGAAGGTTGCAGTGCCTTCTGGAAAGAGCCTGGCATCTATTCAAATGAACAAATTGCAGGTTGGAAAAAAATCACCGATGCCGTACATGCAAAAGGTGGGCGCATTGTTCTACAAATCTGGCATGGAGGGCGTGCCTGTCATCCTGTGCTTAACAACGGCCAAGTACCCGTCTCAGCCAGCGCCATTGCCATTGATGACAAGGTGCATACACCAGAAGGAGAGCTGCCCTACACCGTACCACATGCGTTAACCATAGAAGAAATTCCTGCGATTATCGAAGGTTTTAGACAAGCGGCAATTAATGCCAAAACAGCGGGCTTCGATGGCATAGAAGTCCACGGTGCCAATGGCTATTTATTAGATCAATTTCTACGTGATGGCAGTAACAAACGCACCGACAACTATGGTGGTTCCATTGAGAATCGGGCACGGTTATTATTCAAAGTGCTTGCTGCGGTATCAGAAATTTGGGGGAGTAATCGAGTCGGCCTACGCTTATCGCCTTTAAATAGCTTTAATAGCATGCTCGACAGCGACCCCGTCGCTTTAACAAAATGGTTGAGTGAAAAGCTGAATGAATTTAACTTAGCTTACCTACACATAATGCGTAGCGACTTTTTTGGTATTCAAAAAGAGGACGTTCTTTCGGTTGCAGAACAATTTTACCAAGGAAATATTATTGGAAATATGGGCTACGATGCTGCAGAAGCTGAAGCCGCGATTGCCAAAGGTGATTTAGAAGCCGTTGCTTTTGGTGTCAGCTATTTGGCAAACCCAGATTTACCTGAACGCCTCAAAGCCGGCGCTGAACTCAACCAACCTAATCCAGATACCTTCTATACAGCGGGTCCAGAAGGTTACACAGACTACCCTTTCATGCAGAATTAAGATTCCAAGATCTTGAGAAAATAGTTAATAAAAAACCCGCATAAAGCGGGTTTTTTACTGGATTAGATTTTTAGTGGTTAAAACTTGCCAGGCCTGGTCATCTTGTTTTTAATTAAAAATTAACATGCCAGACAACCTTCACAACCAAATATTGATGGTTAATTTTCTCGTGAGTAACTATTGAGTTAGGCTCTCTTTACAAGACTAATTACAAACAACAAAATAATAGCGCCAACCGTCGCGGTAATAATGGAACCGAGTAAACCACCGGCGACCAAGCCTAGAAAATTAAATACGGACCCTCCCACGATAGCACCCACGATACCTATCAAAATATTACCAAGCAGACCAAAACCACCTCCTTTCATAATATTACCTGCTAACCATCCCGCTATCGCGCCAATGGCCAAAAATATTATTAAGCTATTTATATCCATAATGCCTTCCTTTATCTATTGAGTGTAAAAATATCGGTCGACCGCCAAAACGGACGGCACGACTCATGAAATACGTCACTATCTTACTGATTGAGTCGGCGATTTCGTTATATGTGAATCTCCCTTATCCAGTCTTTAAAAACCCATAAATGAAAACAACTGTCTCGCTAATGAAATGATTCAATGCTCACACTGCATTCTTGCCTTCACATTGAAAGGAAAGCTTGTAGCGACGGTTTTGCTAGACAAAAAAAGGACCCGATTGGATCCTTTTTTATCATTGTGCTTTTACTAGGGTAGAACGACCTAGCTTATAGAGCCGGTTGCGTAACCGCATTGCCGTCGAGGCTTACTGCAGTCTGTGATAACAGTCTGCCCTTAACCGTTGCGCCTGTCTGGACAGAAATGGCTTTTGCAGTAAGTACCACGCCTTCAAAGTGGGCCGTCGTACCAATGACTGCTCCAGCACCACCTTCAACCTGCCAGAATACGTTCTTGGGCACTGCACCACCTGTTAAGGTGACGTTCGTGCCATTGGCCTGGGTAAGATCCCCTGCTATTTGGAAGATCCAGACGTCATTCGGACCGCCCGATAGCGTGACATCACTATTGATAAAAAGACTTGTAGTATATTTGTAAAGGCCGGGAACCATTGTCCGTCCGCCGATATCACCCGCTGCACCCAAGTTAAGGAAGTCAGGTGTTGTCCTAGCTTTAGCATCAGAGAATGCAATCCCCATGTCGCCAACTGCCGTGGTAAGCTCGCCAGGCGTAGTACATGAACCTGTATTGTAGTCGGCTGCATAGACCTTGCCAGTCACCAATGATGCAGGTGATGGCGTCGAGAAACAACCCGTTGCATCCAGAGTCAATGAAAAGCCCTGGATGAAAGTTGCAGCCGCCGGACTAATCGCGATATTCCCAGTTATTGCGGTACCTGCCGCGCCCGTTTTTTCAATCAAAGTTTCCGCCAGGATTGCATAATTTCCGGCTGTACCAAGATTGACTGCAGCAGGTCCAGCAGCAACAGTACTACCAGTCGTAAATGTCCACGTATAAGCGGCCAAAGCATTTGCAGGCTTCGCGATGTCTGTAATACCCGTTGTTAATGTAGCCGTATAGGTCGTGTTGATAACCAAATTATCGGTTGGAGTGAAGCTTGCTACCCTATTGCTATAGCTGACGACGCCTGAAACTAACGTACCACCAGCTTTTAATGGCGTTTTTGCCAAACCAACCGGAGTCATCATGCGACTCACGATCAAAGCCGAGAATGAACTTGCACAGCAACAGTTTAAAAAATCGCCTAAAGTAAGCCTTGTTCGCATTCTCTCTAAAGGACTCGATGACTCATCCCTGTTAAACCGCTTGTATGAAGAACAAATTGCGGGAGAGCATTTTGAAGAAGCCGAAGGCATTATCTGGAAGATGACCCCACTCACCAACAGTGGACTACAGACTGAATATGAAATCACCAGTTCTCAACTTTGGTTAGAAGACCTTGAAGGCATCTCACCTTTTAAAGCCTCTATCCCTGCGGATGCACTGGAAGAGTAAGCTATGTTTCAAGATCGTCCAGACACAAAAAACCCACTTAACAAGACAGCTAAGTGGGTTTTATTATCGATTCAAATAAAAGAAAGAACCCCCTTTATGGATGACTCATTTATAGATTACTGAATCTTAGAAAGTAAGTCAGGATTGGTCACTAAGTTTCTAACGCCATGTGCATGATCTTCATTAAAGGCATTACCTTTACACCATTGTGCAACCGATTCGATATTCACTTTTTCTACCTGAGGACGAACGCTCCATGTAACTTGGAATGGAGAACCCGTTTCATTGTAACCCGGTCCAGTCGTAGAGCCAGCATACTCAACAGGTGTTCCTGTATTGCTTGGGATATTCAACGCTTGGTAAACGCCCTTTTTCATACCGTATTGGGTTAAGTTATTAAAATCTAAAGCCGCATGATCATTAACCAAAACATAGACTTGTGTTTCTACGCGCAATTGAGGATTATTAATAGAATCACTTAAACAAGCCCCTAACGTTGGGCCTGGAGTGACGTTTGCTGTTGAGTAAACATAATGCACTTCGATCGTGTCACCTGAAGACAAAACACTATGTTCACTCGGACAAATTTTAGATTTAGTTGGCATCTTTTCAGACGATGTTAGCTTACCGCTATATTTATAACCACTCTGATCACCATGACCATTACCATTGCCTGCAAAAGTAGTGAACTCGCCACCTTTATGCTCCGCATTTTTATGAAAGTGAATATTACACAGATTCATATTCGAAGAGGCAGGAGACGCATTAAATATAATCGAATTTGACCCCATTTTGGCATCAATATCACGGGGTGATTGTGGCCCGAATCCTTTCCCTGTTGTATTTGCTGCTAAAGCGGCGCGCTGTTGAGAGACGACCTCATCGGCAACCGGACTATGATGGCTTTCATCGTGAAGACCGGTTGTGGCACAAGCTTGTAAAAGGATGGTTGATGCTAATACTGTAATAATTCTCTTATTCAATTTTCGACTCCTAGTCATTTTTAACGACGTTTAAAAAGTAAATAATGACTCTGGTTAAGATATTTGCAAATAACCGAGTATCCAACCTATCTAAAAAGTATGGACCCGTTATAAGATCAAAATTCACGAAGGAAAATTATACTCAAGAATGGTTATTAACAAACCATTAGATGGATAAAAATCACTTTTTTTGAACGAAAAGTGTATGTTTTTCATACTCAATACAGGCTTTTACGTAACTGACTTCCAGTCGAGCCAACCAGGCCTGTTCATAATCATTTAGCGTAACATTTATCCCATTTATGTCTCGCCCTTTTCAATAAACAACCGATCATTTTGCTCCCACTAAATCCGCTAAGAGATCACATCTCGGTAAGTTTATTTCAAAGGCAATACAACGCTCACTTCCCTGCCACCATACTCATGCACAGAATCAAACGCGCGCACAGTCACCGATTTGATGTTTTTTGGAATAACCACATCCGCAAGAGTACGTGTAAAAGGCTGTTCATTCACATGTGGGTGATACAGAGTTCGAGTGGCTAACACCTTGCCATGGCTGTCTAAGATCTCCCATTTATTGGCATAATGTTTCCATCCACTGTCTTGATGAAGGACCGTCACATTAAAATCATAAAGGGTCTCCCCTGTTTTCTCCACGGCAACCTCTGTAACGTCAGCTTCACCTGCCAAACAAACTGTTCCAAATATGCACAAAAAACTTATACCTAAAACTTTATTCATCGCGTTATGAAAAATGCCCCGATTTGCTTGGACCTTAAAAAGTGGTTGAAAAAACATGCTTTTTCCTTATCTGCTTTAAAGCCGTTATTTGAGAGAGTGTCTCATTCTGGCGACTATAGTTATGGGTTAAGAACCGTTTATTAAGCGATAGTTTTCTTTTAAACTGAGATAAAGCTGATCGCCAGAGAAGTCGGTCATGGTTGCGATGATTTCAAACATGACAATATTATCCTCTTTGCCATTCCACTCTTTGCTATACGTGCCCTCTTTATAACCATGATCTTGTCTAAACTTATTTAGGACGTTTTTGGCCATATAGATTTGATACATCTGTTCAAAACTTAACTCCGCAACTTGGCATGCATTGACAAAACTCTTTGCTAAACGCGTAAGGTATCCTTCCGAAACCTCACCTGACTCTAACGCTATTCTCATCAGTGTTTCATGCACCAATACCTGCTTGATGATCGGCATGTCACAGTGAACAATCGATACTTGCTCACGGTTTGAGATAAATGCCTCGTCTAACAGGATAGCGGCTTTTGAAATCTCAAGCGTCTCTAACGTCAAACTTAACAGAAAATGCCAAATATCCACCAACTCAATCCGTACATTTTCCATATCCGTGGTGGCGTCAATACTCTTCCAATGTTTCCACGGATAACTATCGATCAATTCTGCTGCTTCCATATAAATACAACGCTTCCAATCAATCACTTTACCCAATTGGGTCAGACCTGAACGCCATTCGGCTCCATTTGTCATTTGATTTAAGGCACTTTGCATGTGGAGCATTTCATGGATGGCATGGATTGATGATTGGTTTTGCATAAAATTTCTCGTTAGCGGTAGGGTTGGAACTGTTGGTTTAATGTAAATAGAATAGAAGATGGTCACTTAAAAAAGCGTTCTGGTGAGGTTTATAGCTTGGGGATGGCGGCCATTCAATGAATCTATCCATTGATTTCAAGTTTAAAACCAGAGACAACCTCTTATTTTATCTCAGTTTTTATTGACGACAATACAAAAATGACCATTTCTATTTCGTTGAGAACCTGCTGGCCTCCCTTTCATGAGCGGCATCTTCAAGTTGCTTACGGTTAACCCAATCCGTCAAACGGCTTCGATCCGCTTCCACAATACTTTCAAATTCTAGCGCGAGGGAACACCCTTGAGACCCAAATTTAGGCGGTAATATTTTAACGATTTTACAACGTGTCACAATAGGCTTTATGTCTGGACTCGGCTGAATAAACACATCTACTTTATCATTTTCATTCGGAGCTTCATTCACATCAAAGGCCATGCCACCCGCACTGATGTTCACCATCGTGACCGGCGCATCATTTGACTTAGGCATGGAATCAATTGCATAAGTAACACGTTTATTAATGACCGATAATGCCTTCGCCATTAGACTGCTTTTTTCACCAATGAGTGCAATGATTTCATTCGCTTCATCTTCTAATGATTTAAGCGTCTTAATCGCACTGTTTTGAATAAAACGAGCGTCAGAACTTTCTGATGCAGGCGTTTCTTCAGCTTCCTGCGCAGGGATAATCTGATAACAAAAAGGAATTTTCACATTGATGCGAAAAAAATTTCTATTTTCTTGGGCCACAATAAAATCTCAATTATTTTAACAACTTACAAACTTAATGAGACCTTTGGCTCAACAAACTCAATTCCAAATGTCCACCCTCACGATTGCTGATTCATTTTAGTGCAATCCAATGTGACTGTTGTGGACAAATACAGATATTTATTAATGTTATTCGGCCAGAGAGGCCCTCTTTTCCTGCGAGTGATGCCATGCTGAAGTCACTTTATTTCGTCCATTTCGCTTACTTTCAAACAGCATATGATCAGCCTCTTTCAGCAGACTATCCGCAATGCAACCATCGACGGGTATTTGAGCACTCACCCCTAAACTCAGTGTAATGCCTTGCTGACTTCCAGCAATGTCAATTGGGTCATTCATAATACTATGGCGAATTGTGTCTGCAATCAAGACTCCTTCAGCTAAGGTTGTATTATGAAGTAAAACGGTGAACTCTTCACCACCATACCTAAACAAAACGTCACTAGGTCTAAGCTGCTGTTGGAGATTGTCTGCTACTCTAACTAATACAGTATCTCCAATCTGATGACCAAAAGTGTCATTAAAATCCTTAAACAAATCAATGTCGCACATAATTAAACAAATCGTTTGCTGGTTCATTTTGTGTTCCGTCCAAGCGCGGTTCAAAGCTTCATCAAATGAACGTCGATTTAACACATTGGTTAAAAAATCAGTCCGAGAAGATTCTGCTAATTTTTGATTAGCGGTTTGCATGTTCGTGATTAAAAATTCATTTTTTAATGTCTGAATGATACTTTTCTTATGTGTTCGATGAAGACGACTCGCCTGCCCATACAACATTCCACCAAAGACCATGATAATCAGGCTAATAATAATGGATTCTAAACTCCATTGCATTAAATGATAGGCAAATTGACTGCCTAGATAAGGCACTACGGATAAAAAAAAAGCCGGCATAAAAAAAGCCGAATACATGGCTGCACTTGCGGCTAAAGCCATGACCATCAAACTTAACGATAACGATTCAAGGGGTAACGCCTTAAAGTCCAAAAAACCGACTGTAGAGGCCCATAAAGCACCGCTCATCAAAGAGGTCCCAAGTGCCATATTCCGCATCCATAAATGTTCCCTGGATTCTTTAGTGGCATTTAACCAAGTTTTGATGAATAAAAACCGTACTAGCATATTTGTCAACAAAATGGCCAACCAACTGAAAAGCAAGATTGAATCGACTTTACTGAATAGAATGATCGAGACTAACAGGCCAAATACGGTATGAATAAAGACGGTTCCATAGGCATTTGAATACAATTTGTGAGTGAGCAATAAGTCGATTTTTTTATCTGAGTACTTAAATTCTGATATATCCTGTACATCCACTGGATGGGTTCTCCACTATCACAAAAGAATAAGTCTAATACAGTAATCCAGAACAGCACCAACTACCAACCTTTGTTTAAAAATTAATATAATTACGCATAGGATTCGTCAAAATATAAGTCATACTACGCAATAATTTAACCGTTTTAATCAATAAGACCAGATCTGGCTGTTTAGAGATGTCTTCATTTCACTTTGACTTCAATTATTAAGGAATAAAAAGGGCAAGCATTCCCGTTTGGTACTTATTTTCTTTAAACAAAAATGCACCATACCTCACTTTACAAGCGCTGCATGAGCTACACCTTTAAAACTAGGGTCATTAATAAAAACTAACATAACGATTTGTAAATACTATTGGTAAATTAAGAATAAATTACTTATAACTAAAGTTGGTAATTAACTGTTTAATGATCAAAGGATATAATGACATGTCTGAAAGTAAATGTCCGTTTCATCACGTTGCACATGAAAGTACCACTAATAGAGACTGGTGGCCAAACAAGCTACCCCTCAACATTCTTCGCCAACACGCTTCTAAATCCAACCCAATGGGCAATGATTTCGACTATGCCGAAGCGTTCAAATCACTTGATTTGCAAGCCATAAAACAAGATCTTAATCATCTTATGACGGACTCTCAAGACTGGTGGCCTGCCGATTACGGTCACTACGGCCCCTTCTTTATTAGAATGGCTTGGCATAGCGCGGGTACCTATCGAATGGGTGATGGTCGCGGAGGAGCGGGCAGTGGTAACCAACGTTTTGCACCACTCAATAGCTGGCCAGACAACGTTAATCTAGACAAGGCTCGCAGACTCCTTTGGCCTATTAAACAGAAATATGGCCATAAAATTTCATGGGCTGACCTGATGGTACTCACCGGGAACGTCGCTCTTGAATCCATGGGGTTTAAAACCTTTGGTTACGGAGGTGGTCGCGTTGATATTTGGGAACCCGAAGAGGATGTTTATTGGGGCAGTGAAAAGACCTGGTTGGACGACAAACGCTACACGGGTGAGCGAGAACTCGAAGACCCATTGGCTGCGGTACAGATGGGGTTAATTTACGTCAACCCAGAAGGTCCGAATGGCCAACCAGACCCAATTGGATCAGGACAAGACGTACGCGAAACTTTTGCACGAATGGCTATGAACGATGAAGAGACCGTAGCCCTCACCTGTGGCGGTCATACTTTTGGGAAATGTCATGGTGCTGGCGATGCCGCACTGGTTGGTCCAGAACCCGAAGCGGCAAGCATCGCGCAACAAGGCTTCGGCTGGAAAAGTAGTTACGCAAGTGGTAAAGGGGGGGACACCATCAGCAGTGGCATCGAAGGCGCATGGACACCGACGCCCACAAAATGGGACAACAGTTACCTAGATATGCTGTTCGGCAACGAATGGGAGTTGAGCAAAAGCCCGGCTGGCGCGTGGCAATGGACTCCGACTGAAACAACAGCCACCAACCAAGCACCTGCTGCAGACGACCTATCTAAACGAGTGCCTATTATTATGACCACCGCGGATATGTCAATGCGAATGGACCCCGTTTACGCTCCGATTGCCAAACGTTTCCATCAAAATCCAGCCGAGTTTGCCGACGCCTTTGCTCGTGCCTGGTTCAAACTCACCCACAGAGATATGGGGCCGATTACTCGCTATTTGGGTGAAGAAGTACCGAACGAGGAGCTTATCTGGCAAGACCCGATTCCGGACGTGAATCATCCCCTTATGAATAATGGGCATATAGCCGCACTCAAATCCACTTTGCGCCATTCAGGCTTATCCACATCCGAAATGGTGTCAACCGCTTGGGCATCCGCGTCCACCTTCCGTGGTTCGGATTTACGTGGTGGCGCCAATGGCGCACGCATTTGTCTAGCTCCGCAAAACAACTGGGAGGTCAATGAACCCACACAACTGACCAAGGTACTGAACACCCTTAAAGGAATTCAAAACGACTTCCAACGAGGTGGAAATCAAGTATCTATGGCGGACTTAATTGTACTCGCTGGCTGTGCCGCCATAGAACAAGCGGCCCAAGAAGCTGGCCTTAAAGTAACGGTACCCTTTACCCCTGGTCGTATGGACGCTTCTCAAGAACAAACAGATATTGAAGCGTTTGATGCACTGGAGCCCATGGCCGATGGCTTCCGCAATTACCAAAAAATGCATTACACCATTTCGGCCGAAGAGCTGCTTGTAGACAAAGCGCAGCTGCTGACGCTTACCGTTCCTGAAATGACGGTATTGATCGGTGGCATGCGCGTCATGAATACCAATGTGAAACAGAGTCAACATGGCGTATTCACGAACCAACCCGGTGCCTTAACCAATGAATTTTTTATTAATTTATTGGATATGAACACTGAATGGAAAGCGACTTCCGAGGAAGAAACAACCTTTGAAGGGCGTGACCGAAAGACTGGCAACCTAAAATGGACAGCGACTCGAGTTGACCTCATCTTCGGTTCAAATTCAGAACTGCGTGCCTTATCAGAAGTCTATGGCAGTGCAGACGCGCAAGCCAAATTTGTGAAAGATTTTATTGCTGCCTGGCATAAAGTTATGCAGCTAGATCGTTTTGATCTATAGCTTAATGCACCTCAATTCTTAAACACTTAACAAAAAGGACCGAGTTTTCACAAGCGGTCCTTTTATTGTTCTCTGTTGTTTAACCCCTCATCTAATAAAAGCAGCTCTTTTCTTTTACGATTTCAGAACATCCCAAAACACCTCAGTACGCACTGACGTTGTCACGATATCTGCAAGCGTAAATTGCCCCAAATGGTTCAAGAAGGCTAACTGTGCACCTTGAAGAACACTCTTTAATTGGCAACTTTTGTTAATTAAGCAGACGGGTTCATCACAATTGACTGGATTTAACGTGTGCTCCATAAGCTCTACAATTTTACGTAGATTAATCTCATGCATCGGTTGCGCTAATATAATTCCCCCACTTTGACCCCGTACCGATTTAATGATCCCATGGGCCACCAATTTTTGCACAATTTTCATAATGTGACTACGCGACATAGTGAATGTTTCTGCTATCGTTTGTATATGAGACAACTCACCGGTTTTTTGTGATCCAAGATAGATCAATACACGAAATGCAAAATCGGTATGTTTAGTTAACTGCATGTCCCCTCCTAATATAGGGACTTATTATATTTGACATTCGTACAAATATGCAAATAATATGAATCATTAAACATTCATTCTACATGCATGTTATAATTCTCCACAAAACTACTACCCTAAAAGGAACTTGTCTATTATGTTAAGTGAACACGTTATTAAAACCGTTAAAGAAACCGCACCTGTCCTTGCAGAGCATGGCGAAGCCATCACTACTTTGTTCTACCAAAAACTGTTTGCCAACCATCCTGAATTACAAAACACGTTTAATATGGCCAACCAAGCCAAAGGTGAGCAATCAAAGGCACTGGCAACCTCAGTCTTTATGTATGCGAGTCACATTGATCAGTTGGAAGCGCTTGGACCAATGGTCAGTCGCATTGCTAATAAGCATGCTAGTTTACAAATTCAACCAGAGCACTACCCTATTGTCGGTAAATATTTACTTGAAGCTGTTCAAGACCACCTATCTCTCCCAGCAGACCACACGATCATTAAAGCGTGGGAAGAAGCTTATGGGTTTTTAGCGAACATATTTGTGACGACCGAAGAAAAAATTTACTCCGATAATGAGCAAAAACCAGGTGGTTGGCGTGGGTTTAAAGAGTTTGTCATTACAGACATTCAAACAGAAGCTCAAGGCGTTCGTTCGTTTTACCTGTTTCCTAAAGATAATCAAAGCTTACCTATGTTTCAAGCTGGGCAATACATTGGTGTTAAGGTTAAGCCTAACGAAACAGACTACGAAGAAATTCGTCAATATTCACTCTCTAATGCACCAGGGGACAACTACTTCCGTATTACGATTAAATCAGAAGCGTTAAATAAAGACCTCCCGGGGGTTGTTTCAAACTACCTGCATAAAGCACAAATTGGCAACTCCCTTTGGATACAGCCACCTACTGGAGACTTTGTCTTAAAAGACAATGATTTAGATAAAGTATTTATTGCGGGTGGCGTGGGCATCACCCCGGTTTTAAGCATGCTCTTAGATCAATTAAAACAAACGCCTGCTAATAAACTGACTTTTATTCAATGCAGTAAAGATAAGTCAAACCAAATTATGGCCGAGAGCCTAACGGCCTTACAAAAAGAACACGGTTTTAACTATTATGTGGCATACCAAACAGATGAAGGCGCAGATCATAAGGGATATTTGGACAAAAACGTCATGCAAAAATGGCTACCGGCCTCTGCCGATATTTATTTTTGTGGTCCTAAAAACTTTATGAGTGCAGTCAATACATTATGTAGTGAATTAGGCCATTCTGAGAATCATCTACACTACGAAGTATTTGGTCCAACCATTTCATTAAATGATCCGCAGTAAAAACCAGAAAAGGTCCACTGTCTGTGGGCTTTTCACACTTCTCTCATCCGCTAGCTCTAGTCTAGTTAGATCCACTTAATTCGATGTTTATTCAAGAGATTGATGATGGTTTAAGTCATTAACCTACAACTAAATACGGATACTTTATCGACACCAATTACGTTATAATTCCAAAAAAATAAGCAAAGTCAATTATGCATAAAGATAAACATGTAGATGGTAAAAAACTCATTAGTGAGCTCGAATCCTTGCTCGATGAAATTCATCGCTATTCCGACACCATAAATCAATACGTTATTACCTCCTCTTCTGATCTTCAGGGCAAGATTACCAGTGTCAGTCAAGCCTTCTGTCAGATTTCTGGTTATGAAGAGCACGAACTCATTGGCCAAAACCACAGCCTACTACGTCATCCAGATATGCCATCAGAACTCTATCAAGACCTTTGGAAAACCATTCAATCTGGAAAAACCTGGGAAGGCGAAGTTAAAAATAAAAAGAAAAATGGTGATGCTTACTGGGTGAATGTTCACATAGATCCCATTGTAGATGAGAGTGACGAAATTACAGGCTACCTAGCGGTTAGACAGGATATTACAGACCATAAGTACATTGAGAGTCTCACCGTGACGGATGAGCTTAACAGGTGCTCACAATCGACGTTATTACAATCAAGTTCTTCAACCTGAAATTGATCGCGCAAAACGCGATGGCCGTTACCTATGTTTTTTAATGATGGATGCAGACAATTTCAAAAAATACAATGACACCTATGGTCACCCAGCCGGTGATGAAGTTCTTAAAACCATTGTTTCATCTACTAAATCTGTTTTTAAACGCGCAGGCGATTACGTTTTTAGACTGGGTGGTGAAGAGTTTGCGGTCCTGTTTAGGGCCGTGGATCAAGAACAAGCCTTCCTTGTCAGTGAGAAATGTAGACAAGCTATCTTTGACTGTAATATAGAACATTCAGGAAATCCCCCTTTTCAAAGACTCACTTTGTCAATGGGACTTATGGTCCTAGAACCAAAACAGTCCTATATTATTGAAGAAATATATAAGTATGCTGATGAAGCGTTATATAAAGCAAAACAGAATGGTCGTAACCGCGTAGAAGTTCATAATACTGACGAAGATATAGAACTTTTCTAGTTTAACGGACTTTATACATAGATGGCTATTGGGGGTGATGCCTCAAAACCCTGAGAAGAAAAATCTCAAGAATCTATTTAGCTTTATGATTTTTTAATTAACTAAGCCATTGAGTTGAATCGACCAGGCCTGGTCAATTTACAATCAGAGCGAAAATACATAATGAAGTCAGAGAACAATCCAACAGAATTTAGTTTGTTGACAACTCTGTAAGAAATCGTGTTTGTCTATTTTAAAAGCGTTAGAAAAGAGACGTTAAGAAGATAAGAATAACGTCTCTCGCTTTTTTATAGGGTACTTAATGGTTTAATGCTGTGACGCTTTGATATAGGTGCGGGCGCGTTCAACCTTATCGATACAGTTTGGATATTTATCGAACTGTTGTTGGACTTTTGCGGCCCCTAACAGGCTGGCGGCTTTGGTATATTCCACCGTTCCATCGAAACCGTGTGTCTTAGCAAAATCAAGCTCTTCATAGGCCACTTTCAGACCATTTTCGCATTGCATGGCTTGCGAACTATTAGGATTGCCGGCACAACCGGCTATTAGGAACGTAAACAAGCTTACTGCAAGTAATTTTGTGCGCATTTTGGAATACCTCCACTTAATTTTAATTTAATACATCTTTCATGTACGTCTTTTTTATCATAATTTATTTGTAATAAATAAGCAATTAGTCTTACTTGACAAAACCTTCCAGCAAATACCTCCTGGTAAATAATCAGACCGTCTAAAAGACGCTTTAATGTATTCTCCCCCCATAATTTGAACGATAGGCGTACATTTACAATGACGCATCGAAGGTGTTGTTGTCACATAACGTGACTCATTAATGAGCGGCACCTGTTTTTAGTCTCGCCTAAGTTAAACCTTGTTCAACCATCTCTACTTGTAAGCAATCGTTTTTTTGGTAAAAAGATAATCTTTTAACTCTTTATCCATCGCGGAATCTTTTCTTCTTATCCACTCTAAAATCATCGCAGCATGCTCTTTTTCTTCGTCTCGGTTGTGCACAAGAATGGCTTTTAACTCATCATCCTTGCACGCATCCACTCTTTGATTATACAAATCAATTGCTTCTAACTCTTCCGTTAATGACACAATTGCTCGATGCATATCTCGAGTCTCTTCCGCTAAATCTTCTATTGGTTCTTGGTAACCGTTATTTGACATTATGTTCTCCAGTTGAATTTTTGTTATCTGTTGTAATCTTCTTTTGTAATCTAATAGGTCGCAGTTAACACCGTACTTCATAACCTACTGAAGATTGGGTAACTATACGTACATATCCTAAACCAGTCATACTACGTATGTCAATCCTGTATATAGCCTGTTTTCCACCCACAAAAAACCCGCTAAAAAGCGGGTTTT
>Ga0307486_1001660_pt1 | contig 16566 bp, 15 predicted proteins | sample CBIW02metaG_FD_203663 | JGI IMG/M metagenome (GOLD analysis project Ga0307486, IMG submission 203663) | Sea-ice brine microbial communities from Beaufort Sea near Barrow, Alaska, United States - CBIW 0.2 | ecosystem: Environmental > Aquatic > Marine > Coastal | place: USA: Alaska | collected... | reverse complement strand
TTTTTGAAAGCTCTGGATTGCGAACTCGGCGTGTGCCGATTCGGTTCTGATGGAGCAGGCGGCCTTTTTCTCGATCGGCGGCGTCGATAGTTCGGGGCCGCCCGATTCGTTTTCGCTCCATGCAACATCCGTAGTGCACTCAGTACTAAAACTGTTCTAGCGCACATCGCGCCGTTGCGCGAAGATTCGAGCGGCGGCTTAGAATTTCGCAGGCCGCAGCACTTCGATGTCGCTCAGGAACAGGATCATGGCGTAGTCGTCGTAGTAGTGCTCCTGAAGGTAGGTGGCGATTGCTTCGGCGGTCTCTGCGTCGCACACCACCTCGATGCGGATATTGCCGCTTGCCTCCCAGCCGGCATCGCGAACACCGCGGCTACCTTTGCCGCGGGCGTCGGTGATGGTGTAGCCGTGGGCATTTAACTGGTCAAGGTCTCGAACAAGGATGCTCTCGACCGCGGCTTCTGTGATGACGGTCAACAACCTGCGGGTGTGGCTTTGCATGGCTCTCATCCTCTCGCGAATGTATGTGCCCACACGGCAAGTGCGTGGTAGATCGGGATGCCGAGTAGGACGTTGAACGGGAAGGTGATTCCCAGTGCCGCGGCCAGCGACAGGGTGGGGTTGGCCGCGGGCACGGAGATGCGCATGGCTGCTGGCACCGCGATGTACGAAGCACTCGCCGCCAAGGTCGCGAGGATTGCCGTTCCGCCGACGGAAAGGCCGAGAAACCACCCCAGCCAGGTCCCCACCAGCGCCGAAAAGAGCGGCATTCCAATTCCAAAGGCGACCAAGAATGGTCCATAGCGGCGAAGGCTTCCTATCTGCTTCGCGGTGATCAACCCCATTTCTAGTAGAAACACGGCGAGGAATCCTTTGAACAGATCGAAGAAGAACGGCTCGATCGGCTTCAACCCGTCCGGCCCGGCTGCCCAACCAATGAGCAGTCCGCCCAGCAGCAAAACAATGCCCTTGCCCAGGAAAACCTCGTGGGCCACCGATCGCCAGTGCGTCTCGCGCGAGAGGCCTCGCGCCAGCACGATTCCCACCAGGATGGCCGGCACCTCCAGCATGACCAGAAGCAGCGGCATGTGTTCTTCGAAGGGGATCTGCCTGCTGCCCAGGTAGGCGACGGCTACCGCGAACGTGCCGACGCTCACGGAACCGTAGTGGGCCGCGATAGAGGCGGCATCCGCACGCTTGAAGCGCCCCAGATAGCGCAGAACGGGGAAGGCGAGCAGAGTGAGGACGAAGCCCATGACCACCACGGCCCCCATGTGCGGCAACAGGGTGGAAAAGGGCTGCTTGGCGAGTTCGACGCCGCCCTTGAGCCCGATGGCGAGCAGCAGCACGATGCTGACGAACTCGTACACTGCTGCCGGTAGACGCAATTCCGACCTCAGCAGGCCCGCGACGGCTCCGAGCAGGAAGAACAGGATGATGGGATCGATCACGCCGTGACTCTCTGGTTCGCTTCGGTCCGTAATCCATAGGAGGAGCCCATGGGCCACCCCTTCGATATACGCTGTGCAATACACGATAACTATAGCGTGTATTGCACAGCGTGTGTCACCTAAGATGGGAAGATGAACAGCTGGACCTTCCTAACCAATCACGCACACGTTCTGCTGTGTGTTTCTACGGATCCCACCATGCGGTTACGGGACATCGCCGAAGCCGTGGGCATCACCGAACGAGCCGCCCAGCGCATCATCGCCGAACTTGTCGCAGACGGGTACCTCACACGCAAGCGGGACGGACGACGCAACAGCTACGAGCTCTACCCGGATCTGCCGCTTCGGCATCCCCTGGAGCGCCACCACCAGATCGGCGAACTGCTCAAGACACTTGGGTCCGAACACCGCGCTTAGGCGCACGGGAGTCGAGGGCCCGCTCAATCGCCCGGGCCTCGGGAACCTTCGCCGCGGCGACCCGACAAACGAAACGAGAAAGACCCCGCCAAAACAGGCGGGGTCTTTCTCGATTGGTGCGCCCGGAGGGATTTGACCCCCGGCCTATTGATCCGTAGCCGAAAGCCGTTCCCGCAGAGCTATGCGGAAGTCGCCAAAATCGCCGTAAAACACTGGCGACTGAGCGCGACTCCGATGCCGCGAGTTGACCACGATGCTCTCCAAGTGTGGGTGAAATGTGGGCACGAGTTCTATCGAGCAATGCTCTATTTTATCGCTCTCCACCATGGGGATATATCGCGCGGATCGCGTTCAGGAGAGGGCGGATTCGAGGTCACTGAAAGAGGATAGCCCAGCCCTAGAACACGAACATCAAGACAGCAACCGCGAGCGCGATCAGCAGCCGCAGCCGGACTGGACGCAGCCATGGGATCAACGCAACTGCGCCCAACATCGCCAGAGCGCCCAGAATCGCTACGCCTATCGCGTCCGGAGCCAGTGGCGAGGCGAAGCCCTCCACTTCTCCGAGACACTCGTGGAGGCCGCAGCTCTGGAATCGAACGATCGCCGCCGGAAAGTAGCCGATTGCAACGGCAAGAGGCACCGCCCCCGGTAGCTTTGAGGCACCCTGCGTCCGCCGTTGCGTTGATCGACGAGGGACCCATGACGGAGAGCATACCGGGCGTGACAACCCGCAATTCGATGTGGGAATCGGTAGTCGTGTTGGCTTTCAGTTTCACTGCGCCGGTTCCGCACGTCACAGTCGATCCGGGAACGAGCAGTTCGACCCGATGCGATACACCATCACCTGACTCGAACTTCGTGCCGCGCTGCCAAGCGGAGTACGGGTCGGCGAAGTATGTCGGGATTCCGAGGGTGTCGGCGAGTTGGTAGAGGAACGCGAACTCGGATCCATTGTCGGCCATCACGGACGCGACCGCGTGGGCGGGCAGCGCCTAGTAGAACCCGATCTGTGCGTCCAGGGTGGCCCTCGCGGTTTGTCCGGGCAGCTTGGCTGCGTGCAGGAACCGGGAGCGGCGCTCCACGGTCGTGGGTAACGCGCCGGTGGAGTGCACCCCGAGGACGCTGTCCGATTCCCAGTGCCCGAACTGGATTCGGTCCTCGACTTCGGCAGGGCGGTCGTGGATCGAGGTGCGCCATTTGATGCGTTCGGAATGGACTTTCCGGCTAGAGCGTCTGCGGCGTTTCTTATGGCCGCGCGGCAGATATTGCCACAACTGGCGACGCTTCTGAGCGGGTGCGTAAACCCAGGCATAGACAGTCTCGGCGCTAGCGCACATGCTCGTATCGTCGGGGAACTCCACCGGTAGGCGCCCGGCGATCTCCTCGGGCGTCTACCCTTCTGCAACTGTTTGATCACCCAAGAGACCAACCGGTCGCGCAGCATCCGGTATGGCTAGTGCGAACGAGCAGTACGACTATCGGCTTGCAGCTGGGTTTGACCGCCCAGATACAGCCGGTCATGGGGGCCTCGCGTGTCCAACCGGTTACGCAAGTAGGGACGCAAGTTCGCATGATCCTGCTCGGGATGCCACGACCCACGCCGCAACTCGCGACCGATCGTGGACCGATGCACGCCAACCCGGTCATCAACGACCAAATGTCTGTAATGTGCAGCCAAGGAAGCGCAACCCCTCACGGTGTGATCTGAATAACCACAACCTACGAGGTGTTGCACTTCCGTCTAGAACTCAGGGGGATGCAGCCTCTGCCACCTCTCCGCTACCCTAGACATAGACGAGCCTCGACTACGGGTCGAGGCGATAGCTAGGCCTTTGTGGTCGCCGATGCTCGCGCGGGGTGGTCCTCGGTCGATGTCGACGATGAGGGAGCCTGTACATGGATGGCATTTCGAGCTGGTTTGGCTATGTCGTTGATCATGGCGGTGACATCGCTGCAGCATCCCTGGAGAGCGCGCGTATGGTGCTCATCGTCGTCCTGCTGGCGACCGTCTTCTCGCTGATTCTCGGTGTCGCCGTCGAGCGGCACGCGATGGTCCGCGCTGCCGCCCTGAGCATCTCCGAGATCTTCCTGACGATCCCGTCCCTGGCCATGTTCGCCATCTTCATTCCTGTCCTCGGCATCGGGAACCCGCCGGCGATTCTGGCGCTCTTCCTCTACGCGATTCTGCCAATCCTGCGGAACACTCTCACGGGCCTGGCGGAGGTCGACCCGGCGGTGGTCGAGGCCGCGCGCGGGATGGGCATGGGGACCGGCCGCCAGCTGATGCAGGTCCGCCTCCCCCTGGCCTGGCCCGTGATCATGGCAGGGGTGCGGGTCTCGAGCCTGCTGGTCGTCGGCATCTCCGCGATCGCGGTGCTCGTTGGCGGCGACGGACTCGGTTCATTCATCCAAAACGGCCTGACCCGTCTCGGCTTTCCTGGCAGCCTCGAGTCGGTCTTTGTGGGCACCATCTTCTTGGTCCTACTCGGACTCATTCTCGACTCGGCGTTTGCGGTCGTGCTGCGCCTCACCACCTCACCCGGCTTGCGAAACTGAAGGAGCGACTCATGGACGAGAATTCGATGATCTACCTGGACCGTGTCACCAAGGTCTACCCCGGCTCCGATGTCCCCGCGGTCGAGGAGCTCACGCTGGACATCCGCAAGGGCGAGATCCTCGTGCTGGTCGGCCCCTCCGGCTGCGGCAAGAGCACAACGCTGCGGCTGATCAACCGGATGATCGAGCCCTCGAGCGGCAGCATCTTCTTCGATGGCAAGGACGTCACGAACGTCGACCCCGATAAGCTGCGTCGCCGGATCGGCTACGTGATCCAGCAGATCGGACTGTTCCCACACCACACCATCGCGGAGAACGTCGCCACGGTGCCCAAGATGCTCGGCTGGGACAAGAAGCGGATCAGCGCCCGCGTCGACGAACTGCTTGACGTGATGGGACTCGAGCCCTCGGAGTACCGCGACCGCTACCCCAAGGAACTCTCCGGCGGGCAGGCCCAGCGCGTCGGCGTGGCGCGGGCGCTCGGCGCGGACCCCGACGTGATGCTGATGGACGAGCCTTTCGGCGCCATCGACCCCATCACGAGGGACCGCCTCCAGAACGAGTTCTTGCGGGTGCAGGCAGTGCTGGGCAAGACGATCGTGTTCGTCACCCATGACATTGACGAGGCCATCAAGATGGGCGACCGCATCGCCATTCTGGGTGAACGCAGTGTCGTTAAGCAGATCGACACCCCCGAGCGGATTCTTGCCCTGCCTGCCGACGATTTTGTTGACGACTTCATCGGTTCAGGTTCCACACTCAAGGGGCTGCACTTCGAGCGGGTCAGCGGACTCGACCTCAAGCCCTATCCGACGATGACGCTCGACGAGCCGGTCGAAGCCGGCCTAGCAACCCTGAAAGCCTCGGGTCGCGAATGGATCCTGCTCCTGGACGAAAAGCAACGACCGGCGAGATGGTTGCGCGCCAGCAACCTGAGCGGCGTCAGCTCGACGCGCGACCTCCTCACGCGGGGCCAGCACGTCCGCAGCCGCGTCGAGGAGAACGCGACCCTGCACGACACCCTGGAGGAGATGCTCAAGTCCTCCACCGGGCGGGCCTGCGTGGTCGACAAGCGTGGCCAGTTCATCGGAGCCGTGGAGATCAGTCACCTGACCGAGGTCATCCGCAGGCTGAGGGAAGACGCCCAGGCTCACCACGACGAGGCCGAGGAGTCCTCATGAGCGACCCCCAGTCCGCTGAAACCCCGACACCGACACGGAAGCGTCCGCGGGGTAAGGCGTTGACCGCGATGGGCGTCGGCCCGCTTGCGGAGGAGCTCAGCACCCGGCCGGCCCGGAACCGCCCGCTTGGGCTGTTCCTGTCTCCACTCGGCATCGCCGCCTTGGCCGCCGTGCTGTGGCTCTACTACCGCAGTCTCGATCTCGGATCGGGCGACAACTTCCAGCAGGACAGCGCGCTCGACTGGAGCGTCAAGCTCTGGCCACAGGCGGTCGAGCAGATTACCATCGCGTTCTGGTCGACCATCATCGTCATGCTGATCGCGGTGCCCGCCGGTGTGGCACTGACCCGACCTGCATTCCGCCGCTATGGACCGGCCGTGCTCAGTATCGCCAACGTCGGGCAGGCGCTTCCCGCCTACGGGTTGCTCGTCATCTTCCTCGCGATCTTCGGCCAGGGGCTCAACACGGTCATCTGGGCATTGGTGCTGTTCGCGTTACTGCCGGTCCTGCGCAACACCATAGTGGGCCTGGACGGGGTCGACAAGGCCACCATCGAGGCCGGGCGCGGGATGGGTATGACCAAGTGGCAGGCGCTCATGCGGATCGAGCTCCCCCTCGCGGTCCCTGTCATCATCGCTGGCGTGCGCACCGCGATGATTATCAACATCGGCATGGCAACACTGGCCTTCCTCATCGGAGGCGGCGGGCTGGGGGTCACCATCAACTCCGGACTGGCGCTTCAGCAGGACCCCGTGCTCATCGTAGGAGCCGTCCTGGTGGCGATCATCGCACTGACCTTCAGCTGGATCGGCGCCGTTGCCGAGCGGTACCTCAAGCCGCGGGGAATCTAGCCGCACCCCACGGCCCTCACCGCGTGAGTGCGACCGCGCACCCACACGGTCCGGCCAACACGAACGTGGGCCCCCCACCTGATACAGGTGAGGGGCCCACATGATTCGTGCATTGGGGACTAGAGGATCCCGATCTCCTTGAGATACGCGGCCGCGACGTCCTCTGCCTTCTTGCCATCGACGTCGACCTGAGCGTTGAGCGAAGCCATCTTCGTCGCGTCGAGCGGCTTGAAGATCGTGTCCGCGAGGCTCGTGTAGACGTCAGCGTTCTTCTCAAACACCGAGTCACTCCAGGTGTAGGAGGCGTTGTAGAGGATGAATACGCCCGGGTCATCCACGAGGCTGAGTCCCAGCGCCGAGATGCGACCATCGGTCGTGTAGACCTCGCCGAACTGGCAGGAGCCCTTGGCGGTCTCCGTGTAGATCAGGCCGCTCTCCAAAATCTGGATCTGGCTCTGCGGGACCGTGTACCCGGTCGCATTCTCGAAGAGGATCAACCCGTCGGGGCGGTCTGGGAACTCGGTCTCCAAGCAGAGCTTGGCGTCAGTGTTCGCCTTGAGATAGTCCGCCATGGACTGGAGGTCGAAAGCGCCTTGCTCCTTCGCGAGGTCACCGTTGGCCGTGAAGCCGTAGGTGTCGTTGAAGGGCGACAGTCCGACCCACTTGATCTTGTTCTCCGCCAGGTCCTGCTTGGCAACGGCGTCGAAGAGAGTCTGCGGGTCCGTGCTCGGGTCCTGCTCACCCAGGTGGACGGTCCAGCCGGTGCCGTCGTAGTCCGGGTACACGTCGATGTCACCTGACAGCAACGCCGTGCGGTTCACGGCTGTGCCGCCGAGGTTCGTCTGGTCGGTGACGTTCGCGCCCTCGGCCGTCAAAGCCTGGACAAGCATCTTCCCGAGGAGAATGTTCTCCGTGAAGTTTTTCGAGCCGACGGTCACGCTGACGCCGTCGAGCGGCTTGCTTTCTCCGTTGGTGGTCGTGGTGGTGGTGCTGCCGCTGCAGGCAGCGAGCAGGCCGACCGCAAGTACTCCGGTCACGGTTCCAAGCATTCGAATTCTTGCGGAACGCACTATAAACTCCATCGTTTAGGTGTAGGTATCACACATGGGGGCCCTCCGACCTGGTGGCCTGTGCACCCCCAGACTGTCACACAGACAGAGGGTAGGCAATGTTGCTCGGGGCGGGCGGAGCCCCCTGCGGCCGCTATTTGCCTCACCCGCTTGATGGCCGACATCAGCCTTCCTCGGCTTCTTGCGGCCCCTATGACGATGCCATTGGCGGTTGTGCTGGCATAGTGATGTCAGCGCATTAGGCGACCGCAAACTCGCCGGGTAGAGGCTTCGCCACCACTGGAGAGATCCTGCGGGAGCTCATTATTGACCTCAACCGCGACTACCAACCCGCCGGCACAAAAAAACAACCTGAACCCACAATCCGTGGGTTCAGGCTATTTCAATGTCTTGCGACATCACATGGTGCGCCCGGAGGAATTTGAACCCCCGGCCTATTGATCCGTAGTCGAAAGCCGTTCCCGCAGAACGATGCGGAAGTCCCCAAAATTGCTGCAAAACACTGATGACTGGGTGCGACTCCGATGCCCCACGTTGACTGGGCTGCTCCCCAAGTGTGGGTGAAATGTGGGCACGGCCAATTTGATTATTGCTCGGTAAAGGGCGCCATCTCCAGCTTATCGGTGAAATAGAGAAGGAGAGAAAGTGGCTTCAGATCCAGGCTTGTGAAGTTGGGTCCCACACAGCCGCGGGATCGACTGTGTTCAGGAAAATTGGGTCGAGGAAGGCCGAGACGTCAGTGAGCTGATTCTTGAGGATGGCCAGGGTGATGTCCTCAATGTCGGACTTCGTGCGCCACGCGACCCACTTCTGCTGCGCAATCTCATCGTGACCGCTCAGTGACGCAGAAGGGGCTGACAACGTGACCCCGCGGTACTTCGCCACTTCCTCGATCGCCTTACGCAATGTGGTCGCGTCGAAGCTCCGGCTGCGAGAGAGCGACCGCAGGTCCATGTAGTCACGCCAGCGCGTGCTTGTCACTCCACGTTGCAAGATAGTGACCGCCTTCTCCGCAATAACGGTTTCGAGCGCGTATCCCATCAGTGTGAAATCGCCACCGAGGATGCGCGGCATCGTCACCCGCTGCGCTTGGGGAAACATCGGGTCGCCTGTGCTGATGTCGAGCTTCACAGCCATCCGCGCACTGTGAAGTTGAGCCCGGATATGCACCCTAATCCCCGAATACTCCTCTTCATCACGAATCTGCTCGATACGAATCGGCACCGCCTCGAACACGACACCGTCGTCTGTATCAGCCCTCGCTACCGCGGCGGCCACTTCCCGGCAGTGGTTCTCGTCGAGCACAAAGTCGATTGCTTGCATGTCAACATCCCGCGTCGGCCGCCGAAGACCGTAGCCAGCGAGCAAGACCCCACCCTTTAACACGAACGAATCAGCGAAGGCGGACTCCCCCAATCTCGCCAAAAACTGCTCGAGCACGTAAAGGGTAAGAAGTTCCTGCACAGCGCGACCCTGTTGCCGAGCGATACGTTGCAGCGCAGCGAAAGTCTGCTCCGTGGTCATGTCAGAATCTCCAAGGCGGTTCGTAGCGGCCCGATCGCACGCGGCAGGGACTGCGCAATTGCAAACAGCCTGGCGGGTTGGGATCTCGGAAGCTTCAACCAATTGCGCAACGCCTCTATACCGGTCTCGTATCCGACAGTGCCACGCAGCCTGAACGCGTCGACGATCGAACGCTCAGCCGAATAGAGCCCGATGCTCTGGCCTTCGTCCCCGGTCGCAAGCAGAGTGCGACCGATAGGGAACGTGGCACGGTCAAACAAGTGCCAATCAACCGCCGCCTGAGTCTTCGCAGACCTCTGACCCCGAGGGATCGCAATGTCAGTCCGAGTTGGAATTACATCGATCAACTCATGGCGCGCAAGAGCCGACTCTAAGCAGATAGTCGCGTCAGGACGCCTTCCTGCAATCTCAGCCAGATCAAGATCGGCAACCGGCAAATCAGTGCGCCGATACAGTCCACGACTAATCCGCTCAATCTGCTGCCTGTCAAGCAGTCGGTAAAGCTGGCGCGAGTCGATTCCCGCGCGGCTCGCCTCAGATTGCGAGAACGCTCGCATCGGCAGGTCCGTGGATGACATGCGCCTAATTTAGCATACAGATAGATTTAGCTGTAGCTATTTATAGACGAGGGCCCGGAACCACATCAGGTGGGGGCCGGTCAGCACACTCGCGTACAACACCTTGTCAATGTCGACGCATCTGCGAAAACCCATCCAAGCCAGCCACCTCAGATGTCACCTACCGATGCAGCCGTGCCGGCAGCGCACGCCGCATTCAATAAGGTGCCATCACAAGCGCGATCTCGACTACGTCCCCACCCTGCGGGATCGGGTGGCCCTTTGGAAACGAAAGTCGCTCATCAAATGCTCTCTCGAAGCTATGCTGGCGGAATGCCGCGAGAGTCACACTACGAGTCCGACTATTCTGCGTTCGATTTCTTCTCCACTCCCGACCTGCCTGCTTGGCGAACGCCTCAGATTGGGGCGATCGGTGCCGCGATCGCGCGCTGGTCCATCGATCCAGAGGAGCGCCTTCTGCTTTCAATGCCGACTGGCTCGGGCAAGTCGGGCGTCGCGGCCGCACTCCCGTACATAGCGCGTGCGCACCGTGTTCTGGTAATCGTTCCAAGCAAAGAGCTACGGGATCAGATGGCGGAGGCTTTCCACGAAGAAGACGTACTCCGGTCCATTGGCGCAGTGTCCGGAAGTGGTCATCCCGTTGTGGAAAAGGTGGAAGGGAGATCAATAGATTGGAGCCTCTTGGAATCTGCCGATGTCGTTGTCGCATTGCCGAACTCGATAAGCCCTGCGCACTTCGAACCAGGTGCTGAGCCGGACCCTGATTTTTTTGACTTGTTGATAATTGACGAGGCACACCACACCCCAGCCGCGACGTGGCGACTGATTTTAGATTATTACCCGAGAGCCCGCGCCGTCCTTTTGACCGCGACTCCTCGCCGATCCGACGGTAAGTCGCTGCCTGGCTCTCATGCGTTTCACTATCCGCTGCGATTAGCAATGGCCGAAGGCATCTACCAAACGATTCAACCACGGGTGCTGGACATACTGGACGACTCGACGCTCGAAGGCAGGGATGAGCAGATTGCTGCTGAGGTTGCCAGAACTGCAAGCGAGCCTGCCCACGCGAATAGTGCGATTCTAATTCGATCCGCGAGTGTCGCGCGCGCGGGGCGGCTCAAGACCCTGTACGGCGGCTTGGGGCTTAGCGCCGAGATTCTCACTGCGAAAGTTCCCACCGATACGCGCAAAAACGTGATCCGGCGCTGGAGGGAAGGCGAACTACGAGCGGTGATCGCGGTAGACATGCTTGCCGAGGGCTTCGACTTGCCTAGCCTACGGATTGTCGGGTATCACGACAAGCACAAGTCCGAGGTCGCGACCATGCAATTCATCGGCCGATTGGCCCGGTCGAGTGCAGCCCATCCGCAGCCGTCAGTGCTGGTCACGGCGCGTGACCAGGACATCTACCCGTCGATCCAAGGCGCTCTTCACGAGCTGTACAAAGAGGACGCCGACTGGGCCGACCTTCTTCCCGGGCTAATCGACGAACCCGTTCGGAATCGCCAGCTGGACGTTGAATACCTCAACTCTTTTCCGGATACGCCACCGAACATCAACCTTGGCGCGCTGGCGCCGCTTGCCCGTGCCATCATCTACGAGATTCCACTTGCTTCGGACTTCGAGCCAGCGTTTGCAGGCGGCGAGATTCCAGACGAGCTACAAGCCGGGGCCATGATCGCGTCACAGACTGTTACTTATGTTGGACTGAACTCACAGGCTACACAACTGGTTGTGCTGACCAGTCGTCTCGAAACACCCCGCTGGTACATCAATGACGCTGGATTGACGAGGCCGGTATTCGATCTACACGTCTTGAGCTGGCACAGGAGCGCTGACCTCACGAAGCCCCACTTGCTCTTTGTGAATAGCCAAGACAAACGAATAGCGTCAGCTATTCGCTTGGTGATCGATCCGTCTGGAATCTTACGAAACGGCGATCCCGCAAGTCTCCAGGATGCATTCGACAGCCTCGAGCGCATTTCGGTTTCTTCAATCGGCGTTCGGAACACGTTCGCGGGAACCCCCGGCACCCCCGCCTACGCAATGTTCGCGGGGAGTGGCGTCGACCGCGGGCTAAGAGAGGCTGACACAAGCAGCCGCGCGCTTGGTCACGCCATGGCGCAGGTCGAACCGGCCGAAGGAGGGTCAACGAACGCCGGCATGGCGGCGGCGAAGTCAAAGTATTGGGAAACTCGCTACCTTCCTCTACGCGCATACGAGGCCTTTTCAGCTGAACTAGCGGGAAGGTACTGGTTCCCGCGGACCGCCAGATCAGGCCCGCTTCTGCCCAACGTTGCCCGCGCAATTAGAACAGACACTTTTCCGACTTCTGAGGCAATACATGTTGAACTGAACCCAAGCCTTCTGGGACGAGGTTGGGCGCTCGCAGACGGGCGCGCGATCGAGAATTTGGATCTGCAATTCGATCATGTGCGGCCGCCAACGACCAGCGAGATCTATTTCGAGGTCATCGACCCGCGAAACCCGTCACCTGTCGTTTGGGCAGGATATCAAGACGTTCAGGGCAAATTCACGACGACTTCCGAGTCGTCGAAGGTCACTCGGGGAGCTGGGCTGCACGCAAGCTTAGGTGAGCTGATGGCCCTTTCTCCACCCACAATCTATTTCCTCGATGGTCACAGCATCTACGGCGGCGTCACTTATCTCCCCGTTACCACCGAAAACTGGCTACCTGAAGCAACCGAATATACTCCATGGGATTGGTCCGGCACGCTGACCACCCGGGAGACGGCCCGTGCCGGACAAACCAACTCAATCCACGATCGTGTCGAAGCCGAGCTAGTCGCCACGGTTGCCCCTTCCGGTACTTCCCGTTGGGTTATGCGAAACGATGGCAGCGGGGAGCTAGCGGATCACGTCGTCATTGAAATGCCCCCAAGCCGACGTCCACGACTCGAACTTTGGCACTCGAAGGGCGCACAGAACATCAACCCAGGAGTTCGGGTAACCGACATGCAGGTTGTCACTCAACAAGCGGCAAAGAGTCGACGTCACGTAACAGATCGGTCGCTATGGAATCGAATCGGCCGCCGACTGCTCGGGGAGGAGTCACCGACTCTTATCCTTCTATCCGGCAATCGAGACGACCTGCTGGCACTTTGCGGCCGCGACCCTACTAGGGAAGCTGACAGCATCGCTCAAAGGCCGCCGGCCGTGAATGGGAGAATCGTTGTTGTACAACCGGGGCTTTCGCTCCAGCTATTAGAAGACGCGCTCAGGGCCAATGATTTGTCAGCCGGTCAGGTTCGGGAGTTCCTTACATTCCTCGCCAACTCCATCCAAGGTCTCGCTGCAGTGCAAGTAGTGGTCAGCCGCTAGACAACGCCCTGTCATCTGACTAGCCGCTCTCCGAATAGAATATGTTGTGGAATATTCCATACGTGTGTTATTCTGCAATCATGACGAATCCCAAGGCGCGTGGTGAGCTTCTCGAAGCTCTGCGGCTATCGCGCGGGCTCACCCAAGTGCAACTCTCCAATGCGACTGAGATATCTCAGGCAACACTCTCGAAGCTCGAGTCCGGTCACGCTGATGTAATCGCCGACAAGTGGGGTCAGATTGCGGATCTTTTGGGCGTTCCAACCAACGCTTTCTACGACATCAAGCATTCGGTAGCGCCCGCCCGCATCTTCCACCGCAAGCGCAAGACGACGCCGCAGAACGCAGTCCGCAAAGTAGGAGCGGATCTCGCGTTGGCACGTTTGCGTGTCAATGACCTGCTCGGTCAGCGGCATACAACTCTTCGCCGGCACGATCTAGACGGTGGATTCAACACGCCGCAGGAACTGGCACTGCTCGTTCGCGATGAGCTCGGCGCGGGCCGGGAGCCAATCGGCAATGTGGTGACGCTTCTAGAGTCAGCGGGCGCGGTGGTCCTGAGGTGGCCCCTTGACGAGATCCAGGTGGATGCAGTCGCCTCATGGGAAGAAGACGCGGCCCCTGTGATCCTCGTCGGCGAGCACGTTCCAGCCGATCGCCAACGCTTCACAATGGCTCACGAGCTTGGTCATGCAGTGATGCACGACGCTGATGCAACTGAGGATCAGGAGCGCGAGGCCGATGCATTCGCTAGTGAGTTCCTGCTTCCTGGCGAATGCCTTCGCCCTGAATGGCCAGCCGCTGCGACGATAGAATCTCTAATTCCTTTGAAGCGAAGGTGGGGCCTTTCGTTGTCGGCCCTCATTCGCCGGGCGCTCGACCTCTCGCTTATCTCAGAGCGCGAGTATCGAGCGTGGAGTATCAACCTGAGCACTAAGGGCATGCACCGGCGCGAACCGGAGCCCACCGAACGCGAGAACCCCGCCGCCCTATCCGCCGCCATCCGTGCCGCTCTCGACTCAGGCATCAGCTTAGATGAGCTTGCTAGCCGCGCATACATGTACCCGCAAGAGTTCGAACTCACTTTCCTTGAGGAGACAGCATGACATTCACCGTTATCGCCAATCCGGCCGTGATGCCGGACTTCACACTCGGAAAGCCCCGGCGTATCGAAGAAGGCGACGCGATAGCGCTATTCACCGACAGGCAGTTTCACGTGTGTGGCGAGAACATGCGCGGCGAGGTCGCCCTCATGCATGAGGGGCTTGCTGGGGCTTTCCTTGTGGGGGCCAATGCCCCGAAACATCTTCTGGAGATTCGCCGCGCTAACCCGCGGATCCCTCTGGTCATCGAGCCGATGGCCTTGAAGAACTACCTGGCCACCTCGTCTGAGCCGTTTCTCATAGAAGACGATCCGAGCAGCTTGTTCGCCATGAGCCTCGACGCCATGCTCGACTGGCAACGAATGAATGGCAGCGATCTCGCCGTTACTCCGACTGGGCAGATCAGGGTTGGCGACTCCGCTGCGCTGAAGGCCGCGCTTTCGGGAGCAAACGCGCTCGACCGCAACGATGTGCTCCTCGCCCTGCCAATGGAGGCTGGGTGGCTGAGTGAGCCCCAACACCTCAAACAACTCATCGCCGTCATAAACCGTAGTCGCCACCCCGTGCTGCTTACGTTCACCTCGAAGGCGAATCCAGTGGAGAGCACGAAGCGCCTTCGCGCTTACCGCCAACTTTTTACTCAGGTGACCGTTCCAGTGATCGCCTACCGCGCCGACCTCGTCGGTTTTGACGCGCTGGCTCACGGTGCACTCGCCTCTGCGATCGGCTCCTACCCGTCGCTGCGCCGCCTGAACCCGGTCGGCAAGCACGGCTTCGCAATGGACCGTGAGGACATGTCCCCACACATTTTCGTCGCGGACATGCTGCGGTTCGTACGCTCGACGCACATGCGCCGGGATTGGTTCGCAGGTGTAGCAGCCCTCCAGTGTTTCTGCACAGTGTGCCGCGGCCAGGATGTCGACCGCCTGCACGGGTCAAACCCCGAGCGCGTAATCGGCCACAACCACAACGTGGTTGCCGTCGATAGCCTCTACTCGACGTATGTGGGACTCGATCAAGCCAAGCGTCGCACCCTCTGGGCTGACCAGACCGCCGGCGCGCTCGACACCTACCCTCAGCTGGAAACGCACATTGGACGCCCCCTAAAGATACCGGCCGATCTGCTGGCCTGGACGGCCTAAGCGTCCAACTTTAGGAACTGCGTGTAAACGAGTTCAGAAAGCCGCCACCTTGCCGAAGTCCACCTTTGGGGGGAGTAAGGCGCTGGCTCAAGAATTCGCACACCGTCACGTGCGACTAGACCGATTCCGTAGTGGGAGGCTTCAGCGATCTCGAATGGCTGGATCTCGTCGTAGACGTTAACAAGGCGTGGCCCATACCCAACCCACTGGTGGGCAACCTCACGGCCGCGGCGCCACCTAGCCGACTCAGTTTCTAGCTCCAATATTTCGACCGGCACCCCTAGCCTTCGACGGCCCCAGAATCCGCCCTCCGGGTCACGGATTACCGCGGACACCCTAGAGGCATCCGCTGACCGAAGGGCACGGGCAAATCGGGGTTCAACGGCTGCCATGTCTTCTGTCGGCAAGCTCAGCAAACCAGCGAGGAGGAACTCGTCTGTCACTGCGCCGAGTCCCCTAGACAGTCGAGACTCATGCTCTGCTAAGTCGACAAGGTAGGTCACAGTCAGACAGGCACCGTCGAAACTTCCGGTATGACGGAACGCACGATTACCAGCCCCGCGGAGCCCCAAGACTTCAAGCATCAGCCAGCTCCCCAACTGCCGCCCAGAAGGACGAGTCACATCGCTGGTAACGAAGAGGCTCGGTCCGAGAGTTGCGATCGAGACGCTCCACGAGCCTCACCCCTTCCAATACCCGAAGTACTCGTTGTATAGCAGACTGGCCGAGGCCCAATTCGCCCTGCAAGGCCTTTGAGTCCAGCACTTCATTTCCCGCGCCTATGGCAGTAGCCACTCGAATGACGTGAACGTTGTTGAACAGCAATTTCGACCTCCCGGCCACCGTATCATTCATTCGACTAGCGTAACCCGTAATTTGCTTTACGGATTACATATCTACGTTGTCGCATTGCGTTGAATCTCCCAGATCACTTATGAACGCGACGAGAATGGGGTCTGATGCACGGACAGGTGACGAATGGAGGACATCGAGAACGGCCAGCGCCCAGCCCCTCGATCAGAGGTCAATAGGTCAATCGCGCATTGTGAGATTGAACCCGGGCAAACGCTGGCTTCCGAGCGGTCACAATGGGTTCGTCTTGGCCGAAATCCGACCCAAAACTTTGTGAAGTGTGGGCAAAATGTGGGCAAACAAAAAACAGGCCCGACCGCACTCCACGAGAAAGTGCTGATCAGACCTGTTTTAGCTGGTGCGCCCGGAGGTGTGTTCGTTCAGGACATAGGAAACGCATCTCTCGGGACATAGGAAACTTCTCAGCCACGCTCGTAGGATGTCTAAAGCCCGCCTTATCATCACCGCTGTCGTACTCGAGGGAAGATCCCAGGCG
>Ga0307486_1001657_pt1 | contig 16583 bp, 15 predicted proteins | sample CBIW02metaG_FD_203663 | JGI IMG/M metagenome (GOLD analysis project Ga0307486, IMG submission 203663) | Sea-ice brine microbial communities from Beaufort Sea near Barrow, Alaska, United States - CBIW 0.2 | ecosystem: Environmental > Aquatic > Marine > Coastal | place: USA: Alaska | collected... | reverse complement strand
AGCCCAGGACAGGAGCATGTCGTCGGCCGTCACCGCCTCACCGTCTGACCACTTGTCGTCGGGGTTGAGCGTATAGGTGACCGTCTGCGGGTCGTCGCTGGTCTTCTCGAAGGTGCCGAACTTGTCTTCGCGCACGATATTGAAGTCTTTGTCGATATAGGAGAAGGCGGAGCCGTAGTTGCCCATAAGGTAACCGACCTGGCCGTTGGTGTCGAGGTTGGACTGCGGAGTCTGGTTGTTGAACGACGTGAAGTCGTTGACCACCGCGACCGTCACCGTACCGCCGCTGGTCGCGGCGTCTGTGCCGGTATTACCGGAAGTGGTGCACGCGGTCAGGGCAAGAGCAGCGACGCCGAGAACGGCGACCCCGCTGAGGCTCTTCCTGAACAGTTTTCCTCTAATGGACAAGATTCCTCCTGAGCGAAGTGGTATCGACGCACGGCGAGGGAGCCGCGAGCTGATCGTGGTTTGCTATGACCATAGAGAGAAATTCTCCGTTCCGCCAAACAAATGACTGAACCGTTATGAATTTGCACCATTTTTTTTCGTAGCGGCCGGGCATGGTGCACAAAAGCTGCGTCTGAAGCCTTGCCTACAGTGAATATCGTCGAATGCTGCCGACGAGCCCCCGAGTGCGCCCACGCCGAAACGGACCGATCGTGCCGCACTGGCAGGATGGAGCCATGCCGTCAGCATCCGCCCCACACCGCTCCCGGCTGTATTGGGAGATCGGCATCGTGCTTGCCCTCTCACTCGGGGCATCGGCCGTGTACTCGATCGTGGCCATCGTGGCGCGACTGACCGACGTGACGCCACTGGCCGATCAGTCAGCGACGCTCAACGGCTCCCAGTCCACCCGCGAGTGGCTCGACTTCACCTACCAGTTTCTCGGGATCGCCTTCGGGCTCGCGGCGGTCGCACTGGTCCTATACCTGCTGTGGCGGCCCGGACAGAGCCCGTTCACCCGGCTCGGCTTCGATCTGACCCGGCCGGGCAAAGACGTGCTCGGCGGATTCGGGTTGCTGCTGGTCATCGGCGTTCCCGGCCTTGCGCTGTACCTGGCCGGGCGCGCGTTCGGCTTCACCGTGGCCGTCGTGCCCTCACCGCTCGACACCTTCTGGTGGACCATTCCGATCCTCGTGTTCTCGGCCCTGCGCTCGGCGCTCGTCGAGGAGATCATCGTGGTCGGCTACCTGTTCACGCGACTGCGTGAGCTCGGCTGGTCAACCTGGACCATCATTGTGAGCTCGGCAGCGCTGCGCGGCAGCTACCACCTGTACCAGGGGGTCGGACCGTTCTTCGGCAACGTCGCCATGGGCGTCGTCTTCGGCTGGTGCTACACCCGCTGGGGCCGCACCATGCCGCTCGTCGTCACCCACTGGCTGCTCGACATTCTCTCTTTCGTCGGCTATCCCCTCGCGCTGGCCTGGTGGCCGGGACTGCTCGCCCCGGCCAGCTGACCTACTTCTCCTCGAACGCCTCCGGCGGCGGGCAGGCACAGACCAGGTTGCGGTCGCCGAAGGCGTTGTCGATGCGACGCACCGGCGGCCAATACTTGTTCAACACGAGACGCGGAAGCGGGTAGACGGCTGTCGCCCGGTCGTACGGATGCTCCCATTCCCCCTCGATCACCGATTGCGCCGTGTGCGGCGCGTTGTGCAGCGGGTTGTCGTCGGCGCTCCAGCGACCGGCGGCTACGGCATCCGCTTCGGCTTTGATGGCGATCATGGCGTCGACGAAACGGTCGATTTCGCCGAGGTCTTCGCTCTCGGTGGGTTCGACCATGAGCGTGCCGGCCACCGGAAAACTCATGGTCGGCGAGTGGAAGCCGTAGTCGACGAGACGCTTGGCCACGTCGTCGACGCTGATCCCGGTGGCCGCGGTGAGCGGGCGCAGGTCGAGAATGCACTCGTGCGCGACCAGGGAGTTGTCGCCCGAGTAGAGCAGCGGGTAGTAATTCGAGAGACGTTTGGCCACGTAGTTCGCGGCGAGTACGGCAGCACCGCTGGCCTGCTTGAGACCGTCGATACCCATCATGCGCACGTACGCCCAGGAGATCGGCAAAATGCTCGGGCTGCCATAGGGCGCCGCCGAGATCGGTCCGCCGGCGTGCACGACGGTCGCGGTCGCTCCCTCGACGCCGAGCAGGTAGTGCTCGTCGCTCTGGGCGAGCGGATGCCCCGGCAGGAACGGTGCCAGGTGCGCCTTCGCCGCGACCGGGCCGACGCCGGGCCCACCGCCGCCATGCGGGATGCAGAAGGTTTTATGCAGGTTCAAATGCGAGACATCGCCGCCGAAATCGCCGTAGCGGGCGAACCCGAGCAGGGCGTTGAGATTGGCGCCGTCCACGTACACCTGGCCGCCGGCCGCGTGCACGGCCGCGCAGATGGCGGCGACTTCATGCTCGAAGACCCCGTGGGTCGACGGGTAGGTGATCATGAGGGCGGCGAGGTTCTCGGCGTGCTCGGCGATCTTGGCGTGCAAATCTCCCAGATCCACGTTGCCGAGCTCGTCACAGGCCACGACGACGACGCGCATGCCGGCGAGCGCAGCGGATGCCGCATTGGTGCCGTGCGCGCTCGACGGAATCAGACAGACTGTGCGCCCGGCCTCACCGTTGGACTCGTGAAACGCGCGGATGGCCAGGAGACCGGCCAGTTCACCCTGACTGCCGGCGTTGGGCTGCAGCGATACGGAGTCGTACCCGGTGACGTCGCTCAGCCAGGTTTCGAGCTGGCGCACGAGGTGCAGGTAACCTTCGACATCCGCACGCGGCGCGAACGGATGGATGCCGGCGAATTCGGGCCAGCTGACGGCCTCCATCTCACTCGCTGCGTTGAGCTTCATGGTGCAGGAGCCGAGCGGGATCATGCCGCGGTCCAGCGCATAGTCGTAGTCGGCGAGGCGCTTGAGGTAGCGCATCATGCTCGCCTCGGAACGGTGCGTGTTGAACACCGGGTGGGTGAGATACTCGCTCATCCGCTCCAGCTCGGCCGGCAGCCCGTGTTGCACGCTGTCGAAGTCGACGTGGCCGAACGCGTCGCGACCGCCGAACGCTCCGACGACATACGACAGGTCGGCGAGCGTGGTGGTCTCATCGACCGACACGCTGATGGTGTTCGCGTCGACCAGACGCAGATTGTAGCCGCTGGCGGCTGCCTTCATGACGACCTCGGCGGCGCCGGCCGGCACGTTGATCTGGAACGTGTCAAAGAACCTGTCGGTGAGCACATCCACATCGATCGCTCGGAGGGCCGCGACGAGCGCGCCGGCTCGCTCATGCACCTGGGCGGCGATCGCTTTCAGGCCTTGGGGCCCGTGATACACCGCGTACATGCCGGCCATGACGGCGAGCAGCACCTGGGCGGTGCAGATATTCGAGGTGGCCTTGTCGCGGCGAATGTGCTGTTCCCGCACCTGCAGGGCGAGGCGGTAGGCCGGATGACCGACCGCGTCGACGCTCACGCCGACCAGACGGCCGGGCAGCTGACGTTCCAGCCCCGTGCGCACGGCCATGTAGCCGGCGTGCGGTCCGCCGAAACCCATCGGCACTCCGAAGCGTTGGCTGGTTCCGACGGCGACATCGGCGCCAAGGTCGCCCGGCGATTTCAGCAGGGTGAGAGCGAGCAGGTCGGCCGCGACAACGGCGAGCGCTCTTTGTTCGTGCGCGAGGTCGATGACGGACTGCGGGTTCCAGATACGACCGGATGCCGCCGGGTACTGCACGAAAACCCCGAAATAGTCGCCGAGGTCCTCGGCCGTGGTCTGCTCGTTCAGGGCCACCTGTGCGAGTTCGATACCGAGGGCCCCAGCGCGGTGGGCGAGCAGCGCGTGCGTCTGCGGAAAGGCATCCGTGTCGACGATAAACCGGCGCGAACCGGACTTGGAGGCGCGCAGGGCCAACAGCATGCCCTCGACGACCGCTGTGGACTCGTCGAGCATCGACGCGTTGGCCGTCGCCAGCCCGGTGAGGTCGGCGATCATGGTCTGAAAGTTGAGGAGCGCTTCGAGGCGGCCCTGCGAGATCTCCGGCTGGTACGGCGTGTAGGCGGTGTACCAGCTGGGATTCTCAAACACGTTGCGCTTGATCACGGCGGGCGTGAACGTGTCGTAGTAGCCGAGGCCGATCATCGAGCGCTTGACCGTGTTGCGGCCGGCCAGGGTGCGAAGTTCGGCGACGGTCTCGTTTTCGCTCGCGGCGGGCGGCAGCGCGCTGTCCCCGTCCTGCCGAAACAGGTCGGCGTGGATCGACGCCGGCATGGCCGCGGAGACGAGGTCGTCCACCGAGTCGTAACCGAGAATCGCGAGCATCTGGGACTGGGCGGCGGCATCAGTTCCGATGTGCCGCTGGGCGAAAGCCTGAGTCATAGGTGCGTTACTCCCCGATCAGTGCGGAATACTCGGCAAAGCTGAGCAGGGTCGGGAGGGTCTCGAATTCGACCTTGATCAACCAGCCGTCGCCGAACGGATCGCTGTTGACCAGTTCGGGGCTGTCGACCACCTTGTCGTTGGTGGCCGTGACCGTGCCGTTGACCGGGGCGAACAGCTCACCGACCGACTTCGTCGACTCGATCTCGCCGACGACCGTGCCGCTGGCGACCGTGCTGCCCACCTCAGGCAGGTCGACGAAAACGACGTCGCCGAGCTTCTCCGCGGCGTAGGCGGTGATGCCGACGGTCGCGACGTGTCCGTCGATCACAACCCACTCATGCTCGGCGGTGTACTGCAGTTTCGAGGTGTCTGTCATGACGGTGCCTTTCTCAGATTGCACGGATTCGCGAGGGCTATTTGATGCGCTTGTAGAACGGAAGAGAGGTGACGGTCGCGGGAAGGCGAGTGCCCCGCACGTCGACGTAGACCTCGGTGCCGAGGGGGGCGAGGTCGGGGGTGACGTAGGCCATGGCGATCGGGTACCCGAGTGTGGGCGACAGGGCACCGCTCGTGATCACGCCGTCGCTGGTCGCGGCGTCGAGGCTGCGGAAGATCTCGTAGCCGGCACGCCCGGCACGCTTGCCGGTGGCGATCAGTCCGACCAGAACGGATGCCCCCGCTTCCGGTCCGGTCTCGCTTGCCGCCCGGCCGACGAAGTCGTTTTCCTTGCCCAGATTGACCACACGCCCGAGGCCGGCCTGCGCCGGCAAGGTCGTGAGGGTCAGCTCATGACCGTAGAGCGGCATTCCGGCTTCAAGTCGGAGCGTGTCGCGACTGGCGAGACCGGCCGGAACCAGACCCCGTTCCGCACCGGCGACGACGAGCGCGTCCCACAACCCAGGGGCGTGGTCGGTCGCGATATACAGCTCGAAGCCGTCTTCACCGGTGTAGCCCGTGCGGGCGATGAGCAGGGGCTCACCGCGGAAGAGGGCATCCGTCATGCGGTAGTACTTCAGGAAGTGCAGGTCGGTGCTTAGGTCGGAGATGCCGGCCGTGGCGTTGAGAATCTCAAAGGCGTTCGGGCCCTGCACGGCGACGAGGGCGTAGGAGTCACTCTGGTCGACGACGCTCACGCTGAAATTCGCAGCGCGCGCCCGCAACGCATCGAATGCGGCAAACCGGTTGCCGGCGTTGGCCACCACGAGGAATTTCGCTTCGTCGACGCGGTACACGACGAGGTCGTCGATGATTCCGCCGTTCTCGGCGAGGAGCAGGCTGTATTTAGCCTGCCACAGCTCAATGCCGGAGAGTTTGCCGGCGAGGGCATAGTCGAGGTAGGCGGAAGCGTCCGGGCCCTCGACCAGGATTTCGGCCATATGTGAGAGGTCGAACAGGCCTGCCTCGGAGCGCACGGCGTGGTGCTCGGCGAGATCGCTCGAGTACCGCACCGGCATCTGCCAGCCGGCGAAGTCGGTGAAACTTGCACCGGCATCGAGATGCGCCTGGTGCAGCGGCGAGAACCGTTCGGTGGGAGCGGAGATGCTGGAATCGGCCGAGGTCATGAGTTCTCCGGGTGACAGGGCCGTTTGGTGCGGCCGCGGCTTCTGCGAGGCTCGGTTGAGCCTCGTGGGAACTCCCCCTCTGTCGCTCGTGCCTGAGTGTTTCACCAGCGCGGGCGCGCTGACTTTCACCGTCGGCGAGACGGGTAACACGCGATGCGTGTCCAATCTACTTTTCAGAGTGGCCAGTTCGATGCGGTACAAGTACCTGAGAGATTGTCGGGGAGGATTGCTCCTTCGGTGTTCGCACGCCAGGCGCCGAACTCTCCCGCATCGTCCATAAGGCCCGATGTTCAGTTGTGATCGATACTGCTGCTCAGCCTAGCCCCACACCCCGCTGCTGCCGCGACGATGACTGCCCATGAGGTGGGTGTCGATCATTCCGATCGCTTCCATGAGCGCGAACATCGTGGTGGGGCCGACGAAAGCGAACCCGACTTTCTTGAGCGCCTTCGCCAGGGCAGCGGATGCCGCAGAGCTCGTGGGCACGTCGGCCTGCGTGCGCGGCCGTGGCGTCTCTTCGGGTTGGAACCCCCAGACGAAGTCGACCAGTCCCCCGTGCTCGCGCAGGGCGAGAGTCGCCCGCGCGTTGGTGATGGTGGCGCGAATCTTCAGGCGGTTGCGCACGATCGCCTCATCCTGAAGCAGCCGCGCCACGTCATCATCGGTGAAAGCGGCGACGACGTCGGGATTGAAGTCGGCGAACGCGGCGCGAAACCCGGGCCGCTTTCGCAGGATGATAGCCCAGGACAGCCCGGATTGAAACGCCTCGAGACTGATGCGCTCGAACAGGGCGTGCTCGCTGCGCACCGGAATGCCCCACTCGGTGTCGTAGTACTCCCGCAGCATCGGGTCGACCGAGGCCCAGAGCGGGCGCCCGAGGCCGTCGGGTCCGACAATGACGCCGGGTCCTGAAATCTCTGTCATCTGTCCCATTAGACACCCAGCGGGCGCAACCATCGGCAGTCGAGGCCAGGAGGGAGCGATTAGGGCTGTCCCACGTCGACGCTCTTATCGGCGCCGTGTGGGCGGGGACTAAAATTGCAGCCAGAGCGAGGGAGACTCCATGAGCCACGTTGCACTCGACCCATCCACAGACGTTCGCGCCGCCGGCACCCGGTCGAACGTGGCGATCGACGTGATCGACCTCGTCAAGCAGTTCGGACACAATCGGGCGCTGGACGGTGTGACCTTTCAGGTGCCGCGCGGTTCCGTCTTCGGAGTGATCGGTCCCAACGGCGCCGGCAAGACCACGATCATGCGCGCCCTGCTCGACATTATTCGACCGACCTCCGGTCAGGCTATGGTGCTCGGCACCCCGACCCGGAACGCGGGACCGGACCTGCGGCGGCGAATCGGATACCTGCCGGGAGAGCTGATCCTCGAAGGCCGCACAAGTGGACGACGCCTGCTGGCGCACTACGCCGATATCTCGGGCCCGGTCGAGGCCGGCCACGTGAACGAGCTGGCTGAGCGGCTGGGCCTCGACCTCGACCGGCCCGTGCGCAAACTCTCCAAGGGAAACAAACAAAAGCTCGGCATTGTGCAGGCCTTCATGCACCAGCCGGAATTGCTCGTTCTTGACGAACCAACGAGCGGACTCGACCCGCTCATGCAGCAGGAATTTCTGAAAATGGTTCGTGAGGCACAGGCTCGCGGCCAGACCATCTTTCTTTCCTCGCACGTGATCAGCGAGATTCAGCAAGCGGCCGATGAGGTCGCCATCCTGCGTGACGGTCGGATCGTGACCATCAACACGGTCGACGAATTGCGCACCACCGCCATCCGTCACCTGCGTCTGGTCGCGACGGGTATTCGGCCCACCGATCTGGCCGCCGTGCTGGGCGCGCTCGAGGGTGTAACGACTATCGAGTGCACGTTGACGCCGGCCGGGGACGCTGAGGCCGTCGCCACGTTGAGCGGCGAGATCGCGCCGTTCGTGCAGGTGATCTCGACCCTGCAGCTGAAAGATCTCATGCTGGAGGAGCCCGACCTGGAGGAGTCCGTGTTGAAACTGTATTCCGCACCAACACCGCCGAACACCGCGGCGGCGACGACATGACCGCCCTTGAGGACCGTGCGCTGAACGTACGCCGCGCGCCGTTGCCCCTCTTCGGCAAGGTGTTCACCGATTCCTGGCGCGGATTACTGGGCTGGGCTCTCGGCCTGGCTGCCGCGGCGTTCCTGTACCTGCCGCTGTACCCCAGCATGATCGGCGCCGCCGGTATCCAGGACGTGATCGACAATTTGCCTCCGGAACTGATCAAAACGCTCAATTACGACCAGATCGGCACCGGCGCCGGCTATGCCCAGGCCACCCTGTTCGGTCTGCTCGGCTTTCTGCTGCTGAGCATCGCAGCGACCAGTTGGGGAGCGGCGGCGCTCGGCGGCGACGAAGAATCCGGACGACTCGAGCTCACCCTGGCCCACGGGGTCACCCGGGTACAGGTGGCCGCAGCACGGTTCTTCGCCATTATGGTCAAGATCCTCGCCCTGTCCGCGCTCCTGTTCCTGCTCGTCCTGCTGCTCAACGAGCCGTCCCAGCTGCAGATCGAGGTCGGAAACCTGCTCGGTACGAGCCTGCTGTTTTTCGGGGTGTCGCTGCTGACGGCATCCGCCTCGCTGCTCGGCGGTGCGTGGAGCGGTCGGCGCATCGGCGGTATCGCCGCCGGAGCCGGCGTGGCCGTCATCGGATATGTCTTCAACGCCCTCGGCAATCAGAGCGCGAGCCTGGAGTGGCTGCACAACCTGAGCCCGTACTACTGGGCCTTCGGTAACAATCCCCTGAGCTCAGGCGCGAACGCAACGACAATTGTCGTGTTCTTCGGGCTCAGTCTGCTGCTGGCCGCAGCCGCGGCGCTCGCGCTGCGCCAACGCGACATCGGGGTCTGACACCGACCAGCGTGCGACTGTTTTTATCGAATTGTCAGAGCGAACGGCGGCGGGTCACCAGGCTTGGGACTCGGCCGCCGCTTCGGTGAAACCGATGATGTTGTCGAGCAGGGCGCCCATGGTGTCCGAGCGCAGAAGCGCGATCTGGTCAAGCGGGCCCACCGGGGCGATCGCGGCGAGCTGCCAGGCGGCCGCGGTGGGGTCGTGGGAAAGCTCCACGTCGGGCGACCACTCCTGGTCGGCGAATTCGCTCGCGCGGGACAGCGTGCGACGAACGATGCGTTCGGCCTGTTCCCGGCGCGGCAGCAACTCATCGTCCCACTCCAGATCGGGCAGCTCGCGCACGGTGGCGAGCGGATGCGGGTCCTCCGGCATCCACTCGGTCACCTCAATTCTGCGCTCGCCCTGCACGACCAGCCCCAGGTAGCCTTCGGGAGCTTCCAGCTGAGTGACCCGAGCGACGGTACCGATGCTGAAGCGACGTTCGCCGCCGCCGACTTCCTGACCCCGCTCGATCAGTACAATGCCGAATTCGGCCGGATCGGCATCGAGCACCCGCGCGAGCATGACGAGGTAGCGTTCCTCGAACACCCGCAGTTGCAGCGGCATAGAGGGGAACAAAACAGATCCGAGGGGGAACATCGGCAGGGTGGTCATGCTCCCAGCGAACCACGTCGGCAGCGCCTCGCCAAGCCCCTGACGCCTTCGGTTGGGGTAGCGCGCACTCGGCGCGTAGCCTAGAGGGTCTACCCCGCAACGCGCGGAACGATGAAAGGCTGTTCGTGGACATCACCCTGCTGGGCCGATTTGTGGCCGCCGCGGAGGCCCCCGATTTTGCCCGCGCCGCAGAGGCGCTCGGCATTTCGCGAGACACCCTGAGCGCGTCGGTGAAGAAGGTCGAAGCCGAGCTCGGCTACGCGCTGTTCGACCGCTCCGCCGAAAGCACGACGCTCACCGAGATCGGCGCGGCATTTCTGGTCGATGCGCGGCTGGAACTGGCCCGGTCGGCAGGCCAGGGCGCGCAGTCCGGTAAGAACAGCGCTTCCGGTGGCGGCAAGGCGAAAGCCAACAAGGGCAAGGGCCGGGCTCCTGCGGTCAAAGGCCAGCCGAAGATGGGCAAAAAGCGCCAGTCGCGGTAGCGGCGAAGCGGCACTTCTCCAGAAGCGCGGGACCTGCGCCGGTACGTGCGAGTTCGAACTCCCGCGCACCGGCGCAACTCGGGCGCGGCGGGACGCGCGGGACTTCTGGCCAGACCGAACCGTCAGAGTTCGGTGACCTGGCCCGCGTCGACGTGCCAGTGGCGGTCGGTGTGCACGTTGTCGAGCATGCGCCGGTCATGGGTGACGAGCAGCAGCGTGCCCTCGTAGGAGTCAAGCGCCTGTTCGAGCTGTTCAATGGCCGCGAGGTCGAGGTGGTTGGTGGGCTCGTCGAGCACCAGAAGATTCACACCACGCGCCTGCAGCAAGGCCAGACCAGACCGGGTGCGCTCCCCCGGGGACAGATCGTCGACGGGGCGGTTGACGTGATCGGCTTTGAGCCCGAACTTGGCCAGCAGAGTGCGCACCTCGGCCGAAGACAACTCGGGAACGAGCATCTCGAAGCTCGCGGCGAGCGGCCGTGCGCCGGCCAGGAGGGCGCGGGCCTGGTCGATTTCGCCGATCGCGACGCTGGCACCGACCTGAGCGCTGCCGGCATCCGCTTTCTGCCGCCCGAGCAACGCCCGCAGCAGGGTGGATTTGCCGGCACCGTTGGGACCGGTGATGCCGATGCGTTCGCCGCCGTTGACCTGCAGCGAGACGGGGCCGAGGGTGAAGGCGCCCTGCCGAAACTCGGCGTTGCTCAGCGTCGCCACGACAGCGCTTGAGCGTGGGGCCGAGCCGATGGTGAACTCAAGCTGCCACTCCTTGCGCGGCTCGGCGACCTCGTCGAGCCGCGCGATGCGACTCTCCATCTGCCGTACCTTCTGCGCCTGCTTTTCACTCGATTCGGCGGAGGCTTTGCGGCGAATCTTATCGTTGTCCGGCGCTTTTTTCATGGCGTTGCGCACGCCCTGGCTCGACCATTCTCGCTGGGTTCTGGCCCGGCCCACGAGGTCGGCTTTTTTGGCGGCGAACTCGTCGTAATTCTCCCGGTTGTGGCGCCTGGCCGTTTCGCGTTCCTCCAGATAGGAGTCGTAGCCGCCGCCGAATACCCGGTTCGCGCCCTGACTGAGGTCGAGTTCGAGCACCCGGGTTACGCAGCGGGCGAGAAATTCGCGGTCGTGACTGACCAGCACGACGCCGCCATGCAGGCCCGTGACGAACGCTTCGAGTCGTTCGAGTCCGTCGAGGTCGAGGTCGTTGGTGGGTTCGTCGAGCAGCACGATATCGAAGCGGGAGAGCAGCAGGGCGGCCAGTCCCACGCGTGCGGCCTGACCTCCGGAGAGCTCGGTCATGAGGCTCTCGGCGGTGAGATTGCCGCCGAGAGCGAGGCCGAGTTCGTCGAGAACGATGGGTAGCCGCTCGTCGAGGTCGGCGGCGCCGCTGGCCAGCCAGCGATCCAGTGCCATCGAATAGGTGTCGGCCGGGTCGATCCCATCGACCCGAAGCGCGTCTCCGAGAGCGGATGCTGCGGCGAGCATGTCGCGGTTCGCCTCAGCGCAGCCCGTGCGCCGTGCGATGTACTCGGCAATGGTTTCGCCGGGCACCCGTTCGTGCTCCTGCGGAAGAGCGCCCACGAAGGCATCCGCCGGGCTGAGGGTGACGGTGCCGGCCTGCGGCTCGCCGAGCCCGGCCAGCAGATTCAACAGGGTGGATTTTCCGGCGCCGTTGGCACCGACCACGCCGACGACGTCACCGGGAGCGACCGTGAGATCGAGCGATTCAAAGAGGGTGCGGTGCGCGTAGCCGCCCGCCAGGCCCTTGGCCACGAGTGTTCCGGTCATTGCTCCATATTCTCATTGCCCGGGCGCGGCCGGTGACCGCCTAGACCACGACGGTGCGACGCAGCGCCAGAACGCTGTCGACGAGGTCCACGATCTGGCCGTCCGGGCCGGTGGCGGAGCGGCTGACGGCGGCCTTGGTACGGATCGTCCAGTGTTCAGCGGTCAGCTCGAGCGAGGCGAGCACCTCGTCGGCGCTCGGCAGCGACGATTCGTCGGGTTTGTGCTGCGACCACGGCGGAAACTCGGCGTGGCCGACCACGAGCAAAGTGCCCCCGGGCGCGACGGTGGCTGCCGCGCGACGCAGAATCACTTCGCGGGGCAGCTCGACCGGTGACTGCAGAAAATGCGCCGTGACGAGGTCGAACGGGCCCGCGGGTTGCCAGGTGGCCAGGTCGGCGCAGATCCAGCGGATGCGATCAACAAGGCCCTCAGCCTGAGCTATGGCCTCGCCGCGGGCAAGAGCCGTGGGGGCGATGTCGACAGCTGTGACGGACCATCCGTTGTGGGCAAGCCACAGCGCGTCGCCGCCTTCGCCGCTGCCGAGGTCGAGCGCGGTGCCCGGAGCAAGGAGGGCGGTTTCGCGTTCCAGGGCGGCGTTCGCGCGTCCGCTCCAGGCGCGGTCGCTCTCGCGGTACCGGCTCTCCCAGAAGGTCGCGGCGTCTGGCGCCGGCTCGCCGTCGTCGCCGTGCGCGGGTGTTGTATGGGCGTGCCCGCCTGAATTCGTCATGAGTCCACGATGCCCGCTGTCACCGGTCGGCGCAATATTTTTGGACTACCGGCAGGTGCACTGCTCCTGCGCCGGAATGTCGGCCATGACCTCGTCGACATGCTCGCCGCAGCCGGCCCAGCCGATTTTTGAACAGGTTTCGCAACGAATGGGACTGCACATGGTGTCTCCTTGGTGTTTGTTGATTCGGTGAAGTGGGGTTAGGGGGTTGCGACGATGGCCAGGCCAGTGGATGCCGCGGCGTCCGACATTCCGTGGGCATCGGTCAGTCCGGTAAAGCCGAGGTCCGCCATGCGAGCAACGGCGGCTGCCGACCGATTACCGGAGGCGCAGTAGACGACATAGTCGCCGTCCATGTCGAGCGTGGAAATCTCGGTATCGAAAGCGGGTGACTGCACGTCGTAATTGACGGCGCCGTCGAGGTGGCCGGCGCTGAATTCGCTGGCCGTGCGAACATCGACGACGACGGTGCTCGATTTCAGCTCGATGGTTTCGGCCGGAGCAGCGCAGGCCGAGAGGCCGAGCATGACGGTTGCGGCCAGGGCCAGGGCGGCGAGAGTCTTCTTCATGAGCTGCTTTCGTTGGGTGGCTGCGACGCCATAAGACCGATGTATTTATACCCTAGGGGGTATATATCAGAAAGGCAAGGCGGCAGGGTCCCGAACCGACGGGGCAGGCGCCACTGGGTAGAGTGAGCAGCAGACGGTGCCGGAGCAGAACCCCGAGCCGGCAGTCAGGGAGCCCCGAATGATCAACGACACGAGCGCAGCCGGGTCGACCGCTTCGCCGCACGCGCCAGTCGCGCACACCGAGGTGCAGAAGCGCGTCGTGCGAGTGCTCATCACCGGGCAAATTCTCGGTGGCATCGGAATGGGAGCAACCCTGTCGCTGGGCGCCCTGCTGGCCGCCGAATTGTCGGGATCGAGCGCCTGGTCGGGAATGGCAGCGACCATGAGCACCCTCGGGGCCGCGATCGTCGCCGTGCCGCTGGCCCGCCTGGCACAGGCGCGCGGGCGCCGCGTATCGCTGGCGACAGGCTCCCTTCTGGCGGGAGCGGGTGCCGTACTCGCGATCACCTCAGTGGCCGTCGACGCCTTCGCCTTGCTCCTGATCGCTCTTATGCTGCTCGGCGCCGGATCGGCCACAAATCTACAGGCCCGATTCGCCGCAACCGACCTCGCCGCCGCGCGCTTTCGCGCCCGCGACCTGTCGGTTGTGGTCTGGTCGACGACAATCGGTGCCGTCCTCGGACCGAACCTGTTCGGACCGGGCGAAGCCCTCGGCGAAGCCCTCGGGCTTCCCCCAATGACGGGAGCCTTCGCCTTCTCGCTGGCCGCCACGATTTCCGCCGCGATCGTCTATTCGCTTGGATTGCGACCGGACCCCCTGCTGACGGCCCTGGCCGCGCGATCGGCCAGCGGCGGCACTCGACGGGCCAGCGGCGGACTGGCCATCCTGCGCGACAATGCGGCAGCCCGCTATGCCGTTGTCGTCATCGCACTCAGCCACGCCACCATGGTCGCCCTCATGTCCATGGCCCCGGTTCACCTGCGCGATCACGGGGCCACCCTCACCATCGTGGGACTGACCATCAGCCTGCACGTGGCCGGCATGTACGCCCTCTCCCCCGTGTTCGGTGCCCTCTCGGATAGGGTCGGTCGCCTGCCGGTGATTCTCGGTGGGCAGGCCCTGCTGCTGACCGCGCTCACGGTGGCCTCGCTCAGCGACGGGTCACAAGGCACGATGACGGCGAGTCTGGTGTTTCTGGGTCTCGGCTGGTCGGCATCCGTTGTGGCCGGTTCGGCACTGGTCTCCGAAGCCGTCGAGATTGAAGATCGATCCTCACTGCAGGGCTTCTCTGACCTCGCCATGAACGCAGCCGGCGCTATCGGTGGGGCGGTTGCCGGACCGATTCTGGCGATGGCCGGGTACCCCACCCTGGGCCGCGCCGCCATGGTGCTCGTTGCCGTCGTGGTCGTCTGGTCCCTCGTTCGGCTCCGCGGCGCTGCCCGATGACGGCGTCGGCCATCATTGCCTGAATACCCCTAAGGGTATACACTTGCTGCATGGCTACCATCGACATCACCGAGAAAACATTCGACGCGACCATCACCGACAACGCTATCGTGCTCGTCGACTTCTGGGCGGGCTGGTGCGCACCGTGCACCGCGTTCGCCCCGACGTTCACGGCGGCATCGGAGAAGTACCCCGAAATCACCTTCGCCAAGGTGGACACGGAGGCGGAGCAGGCACTGGCCTCTGCCGCCGACATTCGCTCCATTCCGACGCTCATGGCCTTCCGCGACAAGGTACTCGTCTTCTCCCAGCCCGGGGCGCTCAATGCCGCGAGCCTCGATGAGCTCATCGTCGGGGTGCAAGGCCTCGACATGGCCGCCGTGCACGCGAGCGTTGCGGCGCAGCAGTCCGAGAATTCGGTCGCCGAGTAGCGCACCAGTTCAGACCGCACATTCACAGAAATAGGTCGGGGCCGTTTGAGGCCCCGACTTTTTTTGGGCCTGTTCGGTCTTGTTGCGATCCCAGCCCGGCGCCCGCCCCTACTGCGAGTCGGTGACGGTGATTCCGAAACTTTTGAGCTTGCGGTACAGCGACGACCGGGCAATTCCCAGAGCCTCGGCGGCCCGCATCCGATTGCCCTCGGCTTTGTGCAGTGCGCTGACGATAAGGTCGCGCTCCCCCGCCTCAAGCGCCGACAGGAGCCGGGGCGCACCACCATGGCAGTACGCCGGTAAATCGTCGGCCTGAATATCTCCGACGGGTCGCGTGAGCAGGGCGGCATCCAGCGCTTCTTCGAGCTGACGAATATTTCCCGGCCACGGATAGCGGGAGATGACCCGCATCGCACCGGCGCTCACCGTGGCGGGGCGCAATCCCGCTTGGCGTGCGAGCACCCGCGTGACGATGTCGGGCAGGTCGTCAACGCGATGCCGCAAGGGCGCCACCGTGACGGACGTATCAAAATGGTGCAGCAGAATCGTGTACGGGCGAGCAGCCGCCAGGTCGGCTTGAAGGTCGGGCTGAGAAACGGTGACTGCGACACCGTCTGCTGCAACGCCCGGCTCCGCGGCAGCTCGTTCGTTCGAGCCGAGAAAGGCGTTTAGCTCGGCCACTGCCTCCGCACTGAGCCGATCGATATTGCGAAACACGTAGAGCGTGGGTTGGGCCGCCGCGTCGGTGCGGGCACGGTCGAGCGTCTGCTGCAGACCCTGATCGTTGAGGTCATCGGCGCAGCAGACGATGCTTCGGCCCGAGGGGACGACGTGCTGATAGAGCTCGGCCACCAGCGAAACCTTTCCGCCGCCGGCCTCGCCCAGAACCAGCAGGGCCGCGCTCGCGCCAAGCGCCGCGACCACACCGCTGGCCGCCCGCTTGCCCAGGAGCGAGGACAGATCGCCCAAAACGGACGACTCGACCGCGGAGTTGATCGGAGCCGTGCTGATCGGAGCCGTGCTGATCGGAGCCGGACTGACCGGTGCGGTGCTGATCGGAGCGGTGCTGACCAGTGCGGTGCTGACCGGTGCCGGACTGAGCGGCGCGATGTTGGTCAACTCGGCAGCGCTGTAGATCCGTGCAGGCGCAGACTCCGAGACAATTTCCACGACCACGACGATGCCCGCGACGTCGGCGCCCACCGTGACGCGTTTACCCCGAATACGCACGACCTTGCCCGACGACATTTCAATTTGGTCGACCGGCCGTCCTGACGAAATCATCAGGTAGCGGGCATGCTCGTGAATGGTCCACTGCTCATCGGGGGCGAACATGCTCTGCGCAAGAACATTGCCCATCACGACGGTGCCGCCGATCGCCATGACGGCGCTGCGGGTGCGGGAATCCACTCGAACGTAAGCCTCGAACAGGGCCTGCTGCCGCTGGCTGCGATCGACGAGCAAGTTGCGCTCAATGTCATGGGTGGCCGACCGCACCAGAGAATGCATGAGCGGGCTGGCATGCTCGCTCAGACAGCTGATGTCGAGCACCCCCTCGACGCGGCCGGTGAGCGGATCGCGAATGGGGCTCCCCGCGCACGCGAACGGCTGCAGGTGCTCCAGGAAATGCTCGGGCCCCACGATGTACAGCGGTTGGCCCGATT
>Ga0307486_1001656_pt1 | contig 16583 bp, 9 predicted proteins | sample CBIW02metaG_FD_203663 | JGI IMG/M metagenome (GOLD analysis project Ga0307486, IMG submission 203663) | Sea-ice brine microbial communities from Beaufort Sea near Barrow, Alaska, United States - CBIW 0.2 | ecosystem: Environmental > Aquatic > Marine > Coastal | place: USA: Alaska | collected... | reverse complement strand
GACAAATATTGTGGAATCAGTCGGGGGGGGTGCTGCGTTCCTTGATTTTGACCGGGATGGCTACATCGATATTTACACATGCAGCGGAACTTGGATCGAAGGTTTCAGTAAAAGCGAAAAACCGGAGAAATTAAGCGGGAATCATCTTTATCGCAACCTGCAGGACGGCACTTTTGAGGATGTTACCGGGAAAGCTGGAGTTGGAGGTTCAAATTATAGCATGGGAGTTACGGTTGGCGATTTCAATAATGATGGATATCCGGATATCTATGTCAGCAATAATGGACCTAACTCACTTTATAAAAACAGCGGCAATGGCACTTTTACCGATGTCACCAAACATGCCAATGTTGGAGGCGGAAAGGAATGCAGTGTCGGTGTTGTTTGGCTGGATTTTGATAATGACGGACTGCTTGACCTTTATGTGGGAAATTACCTGAATTTTGATCCTGAAAATACCTATTATTACGCTCCCGACGGGTTTCCCGGTCCATTGGCTTATGACAGCCAACCTGATATTTTATACCACAATAAGGGCGATGGATCTTTTGAGGATGTAACAAAAAAAATGGGAATTATTGATGTTGACGGAAGAGCTATGGGGGTTGGCGCTGCCGATTATAACGATGATGGCTTTATTGATATTTATGTAGCTAATGATCACACCGTAAACTATCTCTGGCATAACAACGGGGGAAATGGATTTACTGAAAATGGGGTTATGTCCGGAACAGGATTTGGTCAGGCCGGGGAAGCCACCGTAAGTATGTCTGTCGATTTTGCCGATTATAATGGAGACGAAAAACTTGATATGTTTGTTTCAGACGATAATTACTGTTCTCTTTATGAGAACTCGGGAAATGGGCTTTTTAGTGATAATTCGTATGTTTCCGGAATTGCGGCAGCATCCGGACAATTTGTTGGATGGTCTTCCTCCTTTCTTGATTATGACAACGATGGCGATGCGGATATTTTTAAAACGAATGGTGAGTTAAAGCACTTGTATGGGCAAGAAGATCAATTGTTTGAAAATGTAGGAAATGGAAAATTCAAGGATTCTTCCGTAGAATTAGGTCAATATTTTCGGGAAGAATACGTTGGCCGTGGCGCATGTTTGGGCGATTATGACAATGACGGCGACATCGATATCTATATCGTAAATTTGAATAGTCAAGGAATGCTTTTAAGAAATAATAAAGGAAATGAAAATAACTGGCTTACCCTTAACTTGGTTGGGAGCACTAGCAACAGGGATGGGATTGGATCCAGAATTAAACTAATGGCGGGAGGAAAAGTGCAAACTGCCCAAAAAAAAAGCACATCGGGTTACCTTTCGCAAAATGATCCCAGAGTTCACTTTGGGCTTATGAAGAATGCTGTTGTTGAAAAAATAGAGATAAAATGGCCTTCAGGTAAATTTCAGGTCTTGCAAAATATTAAAGCCAATCAGATTCTTACGGTCAAAGAGCCAAAATAATTTTTTTAATGAATATAAAAAGATCGAATATAGTTTTCCTAATGATCATCAGTTGTTCTGCTATCCTTTTTACATCTTGTAATGAAAGATTAAAGGAAGGGACGATCGTATTTACCCAAGTTGCGGGAGATTTGCAGGATATTGATCATATAACAGGGAATTCCTGGCGATACATTTCTGAATCCCGCATCGTGGCATTGGATCCCGAAAAAGCAGGAGCATCCCCAAAATTGCTTTCCGAAGGTTTCTTTTCGGCTTGCGCCCCACAAATTTCTTATGATGCTAAACAGATGCTATTTGCAGCACAAAAAAAGCAAAGCGAACTATGGCAAATATGGGAAATGAATTTAGAAAATTATAAAATCAGGCAGGTCACTTCTTCAAAAGAAAATTGTATCGACCCCGCTTATCTGCCAGACGGAAGTTTGGTGTTTAGTAAATCCATAAAAAATGATACCGTTAAGTCAGGACATGCCCTTTTTACCTGCAACCGTGACGGCTCTGAAATCAGGCAAATCACCTACAATCCACACAGCTATTTTGCGTCAACTGTTTTGCAGGATGGAAGGATATTGGCTATCAGCAGGCAGCTTTATCCAGATCAGAAAGATGGAATGTTTATGGTTTTGCGCCCCGACGGCACTAAACAGGAATTATTTTATCAAGGCATAAAAGAAAGTGATCTGCTAAGTCGCGGATGGGAAACAAATAACGGTAAAGTTATTTTTATTGAATCCGATAAAAGCGATCAGGAAGGCGGAAATTTAATTTCCATTAATTATAGCCGCCCTTTGCATAGCAGGGTTAATTTATCAACCGATATTAAAGGCAAATTTTGTTCAATTAGCCCACTGCAGTCGGGCAAATTATTGGCCTCCTATCGTTCATCCAATGATAAACCTTTTGCGCTATATGAATTTGATGCAGAAAATAAAGTGCTTGGTCAAACTATTTATAAAGACCCGAACTACAATGTATTGGAAGCTGTTGCAGTTGAAAAACACGAGAGGCCCAAAAAATTGCCAAGTGAAGTAGATTTGGACGTAAAAACCGGATTGCTGCTTTGTCAGGATATCAATTTTACGGAGATAAAATCTATGGATAAATCCTCTTCAACTTCAAAAGCAGTCAAAATAGAGGTAATGGGAATAGATGCTTCGCTTGGAACAGTTGATGTTGAGGAAGATGGTTCATTTTATATAAAAGTTTTGGCAGATATTCCTTTTCGGATAAAGACAATCGATCAGGGCGGGGAAGTTGTAAATGGTCCCGGCAGCTGGATGTATTTACGGCCCAATGAGCGGCGAGGCTGTGTGGGATGTCATGAAGATAATGAACAGGTTCCTGAAAACAGGCAGCTGCTTTCAGTTCAAAAAGATCCAATTACAATTCCGGTGCAATCAAAAGAGATTCATAACAAAAAGGTTTCATTAAGGTAGTATGAAGACATCTATAAAATTATTAATTTTTAGCTTGATCTTTATTTTAGGGTTGGTTGTTTATTTCCCTGGACGAAAAGTAGCCAGGATGCATGTAAATTCCAAAACCGCTGTTGATGACCATCCGCTTTTATGTTCTTCATGTCATCTCTACACCCGAAAAGAAGAAGTGATCTTAGATATGATAAATGCCGATTATTATTCCCCTTTCAATTTGGCTGTTTCTAATGACGGCAAAAGCTTGTATGTAATTGCACAGGATGCTGATGCTTTATTGGTGGTTGATGCCGAAAATAGCAATGTGTTGCATAAAATTGATGTTGGTGTTCATCCGCATAGCGTAATTCTTAATGGGGACGGAACAATGGCCTATGTCAGTAACGAATGGTCAGATAATGTATCGGTAATTGACTTGGCTTCTTCAAAAGTAATCGACACTTTAAAAACAGGTAACGGTCCGGCAGGTCTTGCGCTAAGCGCCAATGAACAGTTTCTATATGCTGTCAATGCTTTTAGTTCAAATTTATCTGTAATCGATCTTTCCGCCAAACAAGAAATAAAGAGATTAACCACAGGCAACAATCCCACTGGAACAGCCTTATCTCCTGACGGAAAAGTGCTATATGTTACAAGCAGGCGTGCAAATCCCGCTCCTTATGGCGAACCTTTAAGCAGCGATATGACCTTGGTGAATGACAGTACCCAGATGGTGATAAAGCGCACGAGCATTGAATCGGCTTATATCATGGAAAACGTGGCTTTTACGCCATCGGGAGACTTGGCAATAATGACATTGATACGTCCAAAGAATTTGATTCCCTCCTTACAGGTTGAGGGTGGCTGGATGAAAACGCACGGAATCGGTATTATAGAGCAGAAAGAAGGCGGGAGGGTAATACAGCTATTAATTGATGAGCCAAATTCCTATTATCCCGATCCATTTGATATTGTGATATCTCCCGATGGAAAGACAGCTTTTGTTTCAAGTTCCGGTGTTAATGTTATTTCAGTTATTGACATTGATGCCATTCGGACTTTAATGGCTGAATCTTCACCTGAAATGCTTAAAAGGTTTTCAAATAATCTGGGAATCAGCAGCCGATTTGTTACCAAGCGAATTAAAACAGGGGCTAATCCAAAAGGGCTGGCGCTCTCACCCGACGGCAAACTGCTGTATGTTGCTGAGCAGCTGGAGGACAAAATCAGGGTGATAAATACGGAAAGTCTTGAGACAATTAACGATATTGATCTTGGTGGACCTGACAGGATCACGGTCGCCAGACAAGGCCGCAGGCTTTTTAATAACGCCTCGCACACATTCCAGAATCAATATGCCTGTTATTCTTGCCATCCCGACATGCATGAGGACGGACTTAATTACAACCTTGCCGCTGCTGGGCGCAATATCGTTAATGTTATATCATTGCGTGAAATTGGAGATACCCCACCCTATAAATGGAACGGGAAAAACCAAACTATTTATAAACAGGACGGCATGCGTTTTTCCAGATTTCTTACAAGATCTGAAACATTTAGTTATGATGATCTTGATGCGCTTGTTGCCTATGTTAAGAGAGGAATAAAATATCCGCCAAACCTGATGCACAATCCAAACGGTGAATTGACCGAATCTCAACTTCGAGGCCAGGCGATGTTTAATAGATCTACAGACAATTTAGGCAATGTTATTCCTGAAAATAACCGTTGCATTACCTGTCATCCGCCACCGTATTATTCCAATTTAAAACTGGCTGATGTAGGCACTTTGGCCAAAACTGACGATTCAACATTGTTTGACACGCCTCACCTGAATAATATTTATGCTTCACCGCCATATTTGCATGATGGACGGGCCCAAACCCTCGAAGAGATATGGACAATTTATGGCAAGGATGATAAACATGGATTTGTTAATGACATGACTAAAATTCAATTAAATGATTTGGTTGAATATTTAAAATCCCTCAGAGACCCCGGATTCTATCAAAATGATTCAAACAATCAACAACAGGCATTGTCTTATAAATCTAACTAATACAGATATTATGATAAAAATCACACTAATAAAATATTCAAAAATAGCTGTATTTGCGGTTGTTGTTTTGGGTATTGGCTATATGGGATTCCATTGGTATGGGCAAAATACTTCATCCTTGAATTTTTTGGCCGAAAATAAGTTGGCAATATTGGACAATACCCAAATATTGTTTGAAAAAACAGCTGATGCAACAGCTATTGAAAATGATACAAAATCTATGCCTATATTTGGTCATTGGCGCAATTTTACTTCAAAGGACGGATTGCCGGACGACAAAGCATATTGTGTCCGTATCAATGGCGACCAGGTCCTGGTGGGAACTCATGAGGGTTTGGCTGTTTATGAGCAGGGAAAGTGGAGAGCCTATACAACAAAAGACGGACTTGCGCATAATGGCGTCTTATCCATTGATGTAAGTGAACTTACAGGCGATGTTTGGATTGGAACAATGGGTGGGTTAACACGGTGGTCTGCCGGCAAGTTCGAAAATTTCACGCAGTTTAATAGTGGATTGCCAAATGATATTATTTATGGTATTGTGTGTGACGGAAAAGATGTGTGGGTTGCTACCGCCGGCGGTGCGGGTCATTATGATACATTTACGAAAAGTTGGGAAATATTCACTGAACAGAATGCACCTATGCATGAACCATGGACTTACAGTGTTTGTGAAGGCGATGGCAAAATATTTATTGCTGCCTGGGGAGGCGGTGTAATTGAATATACAAAAAAAACCAAAAAATTCAGAGACTATACCGACCCTGATGGTGAAAAGGAAATTGATCTTTTTCCAGATGATGGAGTAGTTCATGATATCACAACAGGAACTTCATGGGCAAATGGTTATTTATGGGTTGCTACCTACTTTGGCTTAAGCCGCTATGATGGTGTACATTGGAAAGGTTATTTTGACCATGATAGCGGTTTAGCCAGTAATTTTATTAGCTATGTAAGGGCTGTTGGGCCAATAGCTTTTATTTGTACCGATAAAGGATTAAGTACCACAGATGGTAAGAATTGGGTCAACTATACAAAAAACGACAATAACAATGAAGGAAAGGTCATCATAACCAAAGGTAGCGAAATAACGGAATTGGCAATGTCTCCATCAATTTCACATAATTTTACAATGGGTGTTGATGTTGAGGATAATGTGATCTGGATTGCAACTTCAAAAGGGGTAAGCCGTGGAGAATTGTTGAAATAAAAGTTTAATTGGGTTCAAAATTTTTAGGGCTATGCCCTGAAAACAATAATATGAATTAATCTAAATATTAACAGTTTAAAATAATAGAAATTATGGAAAGCACAACAGGAATTACGGACAGTAGAAAATTGTTAATCGATCTTTCAAAACTTACAGATGGAGAGCGGTTTGAGATGAAAAAATTAGGAATTTTAGAGGATGGCAATAAAATTTCCGAATCAGTTTATCCTGCCTTACATGAAGAACGACCTCCAATTGAAAAGCATGCCGTTTCTGCGCCTCACATAATTAATGAAGCTTTTAACTATCAAAAGCCATCTTCTTTTTCAAGAGCCTTGCGTTTAGACCTTGGTGGTTATAAAATATTAGTCGTTTCTGGTACAGCCAGCGTAAACGAAGAAGGGAAACCGGAGCATATAGGCGATTTTAAGGCGCAGCTCTGGAGAACTTATCTAAACATCACCAATCTTTTGGAAGCCGAAGGAATGAGCTGGCATGACGTGGTAAGAACAACTAATTACCTCAGGGATATTGAAAGAGATTACGATGAATTCAACAAAATTCGCAGTACATTTTATCAATGGTTAAATCTTGACCCATTGCCAGCCGCTACCGGGATACAGGTAAGGCTGTGTTGGGAAACGCTTTTGGTTGAAATTGAAGTGTATGCAATATGCAAATCGAACTAAAAAAACTAATTATGAAGAAACATAACTATTACGTACTGGCAACTCTTGTCCTGATTGTAATGTTTTCAGTTTCAAATTTAAACGCCCAAGAAAAAAAACTGATGCATGGCAAAATACCCGGTAAATTTTTTCCTTATGATAATTTCCAGAAAGCCTATAAATACTTTTTTATTGAGCCTCTTCAATTTTATGGGGCGGGACGAGATAAAGTACCTTCCAAAGATCTGAAAGAAGTACGCATAGGATTTCTTGGACCTTTAGAAGGGTCTGTTATCTTACCACTCGGTAAACAGATGTTACAGGGAGCAGTACTGGCTATAGAAGAAGCCAATATGAATGGAGGTTATCATAACCTGCCTTTCAAGCTGATGATACACAATGATGTTGGGTTATGGGGTGCTGCTGCCAATGAAGTCGTAAAAATGAATGATGAGAAGGTATGGGCATGGTTAGGTTCTATTGATGGCACTGTTACTCATGTTGCTTTACGCGCCAATTTAAAAATGGAGATTCCGATGGTAAATACAGGCGATACCGACCCAACGCTTACAGAGTGCAATATCCCATGGTTAATTCGGGTTATTAGTGATGACCTGCAAGGTAATTACGCACTGGTAAACCAAATTTACAATAAGGATGGACATTCCCGAATTGCTGTTTTCAGAACAAACACTCGGTACGGAAGAGTGGGTATTATGAATTTCGTTGCTACAGCGGTGCGTATTGGTCACCCAATTGTTAACGAAGAGCAATTTGATGAAGGAGAAACTGATTTTAAAATGCAGCTTGGCCGCATAAAAAAATTAAATCCGGATGCTATTCTTATCTGGGGAAACGCTAAAGAATCTGCCCTGATTTTAAAGCAAATCAGGAAAATGGGAATGGCGCAACCAGTTTACGGTTCTGACAGGATGGTTTCTGCTGAATTTCTCAGGATTGCAGGCAAAGATGCTGAAGGAATCATAACAACAAGTCCATATAACCCTGATGCAGACATCCCTCAGTTAAAGGCATTTCAAGTCAATTATAATAAGAGATTTAGTTTGAAACCCGATGCATTTGCGGCTCATGCCTATGACGGGATGAACCTAATCATTAAAGCTATTCAAAAAGCGGGACTTAATCGTGTTCTGATTCGCGATGTGCTTACCGATTTAAAAACTTTTCAGGGATATCAAGGCGTTACCGGAAAAATTATTTTGGATGAAAACTGGAATGATATTGGAGATATTTGGATGGCTAAAGTTCAAAATGGTCAATTCAAATTTTCCGTCAGCCCACAATTGGCAGCAAAAAAACCCTACGTCAAAAAGGAAGTACATTAATCTATAAAAGAAAGGAAAAGATTGAAACTGTCTAATTTCATATACGCAACAATCACGCTATTTGCACTTGTGGCCTTTATTGCCCCGGAGAAACATGCATTTCAAAATAGGGAAGAATTTAGCAATCCCATAAAAATCGGACTCTTAATTCGGGATCATAAATCGGTTGAAGCTAGATTTGGCGCAGAGATGGCTATCCGGAAAGCGAATGAAAAAGGTGGGCTAAGTGGCCATAAATTTGAATTGGTCACCCGTTCAATGGAGGGGTCTTGGGGAACAGGCTCAAAACAGGCCGTTGACCTGATTTTTAAAGAAGAGGTCTGGGCTCTTTTGGGTTCTATCGATGGGCGAAATGCGCATTTGGTTGAACAGGCCACCACCAAAACAAGGATTGTTTTTTTATCGGCTTGGGCAGGCGACCCTACGTTATCCCAGGCTTTTGTTCCGTGGTATTTTAGCTGTGTGCCAAACGACAATCAGAAGGCGACTGCCTTGATTGAGGAAATAAACAAAAATAAAAACATTACTAAAATTGCCGTTGTATCAGATAATGGCTATGATTCAAAATTAGCCTTAAAAACTTTTGTAAAAACATCAAAAACAGAAGGAAAACTTGAGTTACTTCAGTTTTTTTATGATAATTCTCCCCAAAATTTTGACAAACTTCTCGATCAGATAAATAAAGCAGGTATCAATGGCATTCTCCTGTTTGGGAAACCTGCCGCTTCAATAAAAATAATTCAACAAATGAGAGAGAAAAAAATGAGTCAGCCCGTTTTTGGAACATTGTCTCTTTTGGGAGAAAATGAATTTTTTGAGGAAAAACCTGCAAATTACGAAGGCGTAACATTGATAACTTCAGGAAATTGGTTGGGATTAAGGGCTTTATCCTTTCAAAATGAGTTTCAGAAAAAATATGATAAATTACCGGGCGCAGTTGCAGCTTATGCCTTTGATGGCATGAATATTATTATTGAGGCAATCAAGAATGCTGGTTTTGATCGCGAAAAACTTCAAAAAGCTATGTCAAATATTCATTACCAAGGCGTTACGGGGTCTATTCAATTTGACGAGAAAGGCAATCGTGTAGGTAAGGTCGGTTTGATAGAAATAAAAAACGGAATTCCTGTTACCGTCAGCAAATGAGTCAACCATTAATTCTTTTTATTTGCTAATTTTGAGATTATGAAAAACATATCTATTTTATTCATATCAATACTTTTCTGCGTTACAGTTTTCAGTTGTAAGGAGGTAGAAAAGGAAACAGTAAAAGACGAAAAACAAATTGCAATTGAAATAATAAGTGCCCAAACAATGGGCCTAGCTTATTTGGAAGAATTTCAACTAGAAGAGGCTGAAAATGAATTTCTAAATCTTATCAAACTGGCGCCAAATGAAAAATTGGGCTATGCAAATCTGGGGTTGACTTATTTAAGAATGGGCAAATATGAGGAAGCTGAAAAACAATTATTTAAAGCCATTAAAATTGATCCAAAAGATGCGGATGTCACGTTGTTATTGGCAACGGTTTACCAAATGGACGATAAACGGGAAAAAGCTATTGCAACATTAAAAGCGGCACTTAAATTTGCGCCTGGACATATCAAAATCCTTTATTTACTTTCTGAATTATATTCGACAGAATTAGATGAAGAATCTAAAGAACAACGTGAGAATTTTAGCCGCCAGCTGGTTGAAAAAGCACCTGGCAATATAGTTCCCCTTCTTAATTTAACTGATATCTATATTCACAAAGGAGCTAATGATAAAGCAATAGAACAATTGGAAATAATTCAGAAACAATTTCCGGAGTTTCCGAAAGAAGCCGTTGATTACTTTGATAAAACGCTCACTTTATTAAAAAAAACAGATAAGGAAAAAGCGATTATACAATTTACCATTTTTCATAATTACATGAAGGTTACCACTCCATATCAGGCAGGAATTATGGAGTTAAAAGGTCCGGGAGGTTCACTTATCGGTTTTCCGTTAATTACTTACGACCAGCAAACTTCGTCACGAATCAGTGAAAATGAATCAATTTTGGATGTAATTAAATTCACCAACATTACGACTTACGTGGGTTTGGATGCTGTTCCAATCTTTGCTTCCGGCGAAAATTCCGAATTCAAAAATTCTACCCACATTGAAGCAGCCGATTATGATGGTGACGGAGACGTGGATATCTATGTTGGGAACTTTGACCCTAAATCATCATCTTATAAACATTACCTTTTCAATAATGATATGGTAAGGTTTAAAGATGTTTCCAATGAAGTTGGCATCACACATTCCGGAAAGGAATCCTCAGCTGCATTTGCCGATTATGACAATGATGGATTTCTTGATTTATTGGTAGTGAAAGAAAATGGCAATGTGTTATACAGAAATTCCGGGAAAGACCATTTTGAAAATGTTACGGCAAAAGCCAATATAGGAAACAAAAAGGGAGGAAATAAGGGTTTATTCTTCGATTTGGATCACGACGGAGATCTTGATTTATTTGAAGCGAGTTCGAACTCAAACTTGGTATTTCGAAACAATGGTGATGGCATATTCCAAGAGCAGTCCGAAAAAATGGGTCTGTCGGGAAATGGAGCAAATAGCACCGATGCGGCTTTTGGCGATTTTGATGATGATGGGGACATCGATCTTTTTGTGGTAAACGAAAATACAGGCAATAGTTTATACTCAAACCAAAGACAGGGAATTTTTAAGGACATTACCCAAAAGAGCGGGCTAAAAAATAATAGCGGTTCCAATGCTGCAGCGGTTGGGGATTTCAATAACGACGGATTTTTAGATTTGTTCATTGCATCAGGTAATGGGGGAAATCATGAATTATTCCAAAATCTGGGAAATGGAGGTTTTGAAACGGTAAAAAAATCAAAAGAAATGTTCGTTGCGCTTCAGCAAGCCAAAGCTTATGACACAAAGTTTTTTGATTTTGACAATGACGGATTTCTTGATTTAATTGTCACAGGAGAATCCATTGATAAAGACGGACGCGGTATTTTTCTTTATCACAATGATGGGAAAGGAAATTTTAAGGATGTTTCTGAATTGTTACCTGAATCACCAAAATCGGGTAGACAAATAGCGCTGTTTGATTATAATAATGACGGTGATCTCGATGTGGTTATTGCCGGCTTGAATGGCGGTGTATTCCTGTTGCGAAACGATGGCGGGAACATTAACCACTATTTAAATATGAAATTGGTGGGCTTAAGGGCGGGAAGTGCCAAGAATAATTATTTTGGGATTGGGGCGAAAGTTGAAATGCGCGCCGGGGATCTTTACCAAACTACGGTGGTGACAAATTCAACTATTCATTTCGGATTGGGAAACCGCACAGTAGCGGATATTATCCGAATCACATGGACAAATGGCGTACCACAGAATATATTTCTTCCGGGTGCCGATCAGGCGCTGATTGAAGCCCAAACATTGAAAGGTTCTTGTCCGTTTTTATATACCTGGAATGGTGAAGAATATGTTTTTGTAAAGGACATCATCTGGCGAAGCGCACTCGGCATGCCACTTGGCATTATGGGAGGAACCACCATGCATGCTTTTCCGGATGCATCGGACGATTTTATTAAAATACCGGGCGAAATGCTAAAACCTAAAAACGGGGAATATGCAATTCAGATAACATCCGAACTTTGGGAAACCATTTATACGGACAAAATACAATTGGTTGCAGTTGATCATCCAGATTCCGTTGATGTTTTTGTGCCTGAACAATTTTCTCCACCACCTTTTCCGGGTTTAGACATCTACCAGGTTGAGAAAAAGTATGCTCCGGTTTCAGCTACCGATTCCTACGGTAATGATGTACTTCCTTTTATCGCTGAAAAAGACGACAAATACTTATCCGATTTTAAACCCGGGAAATATCAGGGAATCACCGAAACACATGACTTAATCCTCGATCCGGGAGCAATCGGCCAAACAAAAAATCTGTTCATTTTTCTGAATGGATGGATATTTCCTACGGATGCCAGCATCAATGTTGCGCTATCCCAATCGGACAGTCTTAAACTGATTCGCCCGTCCGTTCAGGTCATCAATAAAAAAGGGGAATGGGAAACGGTTATTGAAAACCTGGGCTTCCCAATGGGAAAGGATAAAACCGTAATTACAGATCTTTCAGGCAAATTCCTTTCAGGCGATCATAGAATTAAGATTCAGACCAATATGGAAATTTATTGGGATCAAATCTTTTTTTCTGACAGCAATTCAAAGGCCCCAGTCAATTTAACTGTTTTAAATCCTGTTTCTGCCGATATCCATTACAGGGGATTTTCGCGCAGCTATAAAAAAGGCGGACGATACGGACCTCATTGGTTTGATTATTCTGATGTTGACAAAAACAATAAATGGCGGGATTTGCTAGGCAACTATACCCGCTATGGTGATGTGCTGCCGCTTCTTATGGATTCGGATAACAAATACATTATTTCCAATGCCGGTGATGAGACGTCAATTAAGTTTAATGCCAAAATATTACCAGAATTAAAAAAGGGCTGGAAAAGAGATTTTCTTATCCACAGTGTTGGCTGGGTTAAGGATGGCGATATAAACACAGCGCTTGGCGGTACGGTACTGCCACTTCCTTTTCACGGGATGTCAAGCTACCCGCCTGCCGAAAAGGACAGCTACCCAGAGGATCCCGAACTTCAAAAATACCTTAGGGAATACAACACAAGAGCCGTAACATCCGACGATTATCGCAATTCAATTAAAAACAAAAACTAATGTTAAGAATGAAGTTCAGAAGTATGTCCTATTGCCTTTTTTTGATGTGCATGCCGATTTTATTGTCAGCTCAGAAAGAAAGTATCACGTTTACTGACATCACGGCCAAAGCCGGAATTGATTTCAAATATACCATTGGCGACTACTCCTATAAAAATATTCTGGAAAGCAGCGGTTCTGGAATTACGTTGTTTGATTTCAACAACGATGGGTTTATGGATATTTACTTAATGAACGGAAAATATTTAGAAGGCATTTCTGATCCTGATGGAATCGTGTTTAAGAATTCCCATAACGAGCTTTATAAAAATAACGGAAATGGCACATTTACAAAGGTTACCGAAAAGGCCGGGGTGACCGGAAAAAATTGGAGCATGGCCGCCAGTGCCATTGATCTCGACAACGATGGATATCAGGATCTTTATGTTTTAAATTTTGGCCAAAATGTTTTCTATCATAATAATGGCAATGGTACATTCAGCGATATTACGGCTTCTTTGGGTTTAGGCGGCCCAAATAAGTTAAACGGATTCACAAAGTGGAGTATTGGAGCATCGTTTTGGGACTACAACCTGGATGGGAAACTTGATGTAATGGTCGGTAATTTTATGGCTTTTGACCCTGCTTATTTTTCTCCGGCAACACCCAATTTAATGCCAAGTCCCGCAGAATATAACGGCCAGGCATCCATATTGTACGAGCAACAATCCGATGGAAAATTTATTGATGTTACACAAAAAAACAAACTATTTTATCCTGATTCGAGGAATATGGGATTGACCATTTATGATTATGATGATGATGGAGATTTAGATGTTTTTCAGGCCAACGACCATCAACTTAATTTCCTTTTCAAAAATGACAACGGGGTATATAAGGAAGTTGCAGTAGCCAGTGGCGTTGCAGCAAACAACAACGGAATAGGTACAGGTTCCATGCACGGAACTATTGGTGATATTAATGGTGACGGATTGGTAGATATTTTTGTTTCAGACCTTAATTATGGAGCATTGTACCGCAATATTGGCGATGGTGTTTTTGTTGATATTACAGCAGAAAGCGGCATTATGTCAGCGATGATGGGCAAAGGTGGTTGGGGTGCTTCCCTTTTTGATTATGACAATGACGGGGATCTTGATATCGTTGCCGCAAACGGGACTGCAGAAGAACTTATTTTGCAATACCCTTTATTGATGGAGAATGACGGGAAGGGAAAATTTAAAAATGTAGGAAAGGACCACGGCGCGTATTTCTCCACCAAACGTTCCGGTCGGGGTTTGGCGGTAGGGGATTTTAACAATGATGGTTTTCTGGATGTTATGATTTCTCATGTCGACAAGCAGGGAACGCCGGCTCTTCTCAGAAATGAAGGCGGAAACGGCAACCATTGGGTTGGATTGACGCTGAAAGGGAAGAACGGATCAGCTTCAGCAATAGGAGCAAAAGTGACTGTAACGGCTGGCGGAAAGAAACAGGTTTTGGTCAACCAATGGGCAACAAGCTACCTGTCAAATAATGACCGGCGTCTTCATATCGGGCTCGGTCCTCAAAAACAAATAGACCAACTTGAAATCAACTGGTCCGACGGGAAAAAGGAAGTTTATGAAAATATTGCATCCGACCGATATCTGACTATTTTACAGGGAAAAGGGATCCTAAAAAATTAAAATATTTAATAATTAAAAAAATCAAGAACATGAACAGCATGTATGTAAGCAAAGTGGTGAATCTCACAAATCCCGAAAAAAATGTCATTTATAACATGACCCAAGAAGAAGCTGTTAATATTGTAAAGTCTGGGGATGTTGAGGCTATTCGCAAAATTGACGGTCAATTCGCGCTTGTTTCGGTTGAAGGCAAAACAATTAGAATGGCAAGGTCCATTGGGCGTCCGTTGCGTTACTTTATTGCAAAAAAAGCTGTAGGACCTCAACTGGTAATTGCCGAACGTATCGATGTTATTTATGATTACCTTAAAAAAGAAGGCATGGACGATCAGTTTCACCCTTCTTATACACGGATGGCTCCGGCGCATTATGTCACAAAAATAGAACTGCTGGGCTGTCCCGATCCAAATCCGGTTTACAGCAGGTTTTTCACACCCGAGCGCAATAAATTTGCACCCGAAAACCCGGAACAAATAGGAAGAGATTATATTGGCGCAGTCTATAATGAAATTAAAAAATGGCTGCAGTTCCGTGCTAAAACGGGACCGATAGGAGTTACTTTTTCTGCCGGAATTGACAGTGGATCGATTTTCTTACTGACTTATCATGCACTTAAAGAACTTGGCGAAAGCCCTTCAAGACTAAAAGCATTTACCCTTTCAATTGACGGAGATGGCGCCGATTTATTGCAGGCCAGAAAGTTTCTGAAAGCCCTGGATCTCGAATTATTTCTGGAACCTATTGAATTGGATTATTCAACCTTGGATTGGAAAAAGGCGATTAGTGTTGTAGAAGACTATAAACCGCTCGACATCCAATCGGCAACGATGAATTTGTCACTTTTGCAGGGAATCAGGTCACGTTATCCCGATTGGAAATATATCATTGACGGAGACGGCGGCGATGAAAATCTGAAAGATTATCCGATTGAAGACAATCCTGAATTAACCATTCGAAGTGTCCTCAATAACATGATGTTGTATCATGAAGGCTGGGGTGTTGAGTCAATCAAACATTCATTGACTTATTCAGGAGGATTGAGCAGGGGTTATATGCGAACATTTGCACCTTCTGATTTGCTGAATTTTGAAGCATTCAGCCCATATACATTGCCTAATGCAATCGAAATTTCTGAGGGAATCCCTTACATTGAAATGACCGATTGGGACCATCAAAAGTTATACGACCTAAAAGGGCAAATAGTATTTGAAGGGGTTAAAGCCATTACGGGTATTGAAATGCCTGTATTCGAGAAAAGACGTTTTCAGCATGGTGCAGCATCGAGCAACGATTTTAACAAACAATTTCCTGCCAAAGAAATAGATTACAGAAAAGCGTTTCTTTCAAAGTATGAGTGAAAAAATTGAAACTGTCAGCAATGACAAATGGATAGTTGCCACCCGCGTCAAAAAAAATAGTGTTGATCCGCAAAAACCTTGTGCCTGGTTGGTAGAAAAAGAGCGCACCATTTCTGGGAAAATTGAAGATACGGCAATCATCTTTCTCACCAACAAAGAATGCCCTTTTCATTGTTTGATGTGCGATTTGTGGAAAAATACCACCGATAAATCAGTTTCGGCTGGTGACATTCCAGACCAGATTGAAGGGGCTTTAAAGCAGATGCCAGAAGCTAAACATTTGAAGTTGTATAATAGTGGGAGTTTCTTTGACAAAAAGGCTATTCCTGAAGAAGATTATGGGCGAATTGCATCTTTGGTAAGCAGTTTTGAAACTGTTATTGTTGAAAGTCATCCAAAATTCATCAATGAAAGATGTCTCCGTTTCAGGGACATGATAAAACCTGAATTACATGTGGCAATAGGATTGGAAACCGTGCATCCCGAGATTCTTTTAAAGCTGAATAAGCAAATGTCGCTGGATGACTTTAAGAATTCTGTAAGTTATCTGACCCAAAACCAAATCTCTTCGCGGGCTTTTATTTTGCTTAGACTTCCTTTTATGTCGGAAACCGAAGGAATT
>Ga0307486_1001655_pt1 | contig 16583 bp, 16 predicted proteins | sample CBIW02metaG_FD_203663 | JGI IMG/M metagenome (GOLD analysis project Ga0307486, IMG submission 203663) | Sea-ice brine microbial communities from Beaufort Sea near Barrow, Alaska, United States - CBIW 0.2 | ecosystem: Environmental > Aquatic > Marine > Coastal | place: USA: Alaska | collected... | reverse complement strand
CACCGTCCGTCGACCGGAGAGTTTGCCGTGACGTTGCCGTCAGAATGGCTGGAGGCCCGTGTTGGCGCTCCCGTAGAGCACTACGTTCGATTTGAAGCTGACCACTATGTAAATTTGGGCGCCGTCATCGTGGCCGTCGCACGCGTGAACGGAGCCGTCCTTGTCTGAGAACACCCCCGCCGACGATTCAACTGACAACACCGCAGAGTGGAAGAGTATTACCGGTCGAGGCGATGACGACGAGCCGATGAACCAACCGGCCCCGCTCGACGCCTTTCGTGAGGCCGGCGACAATGTTTATGCCGAGCTCCTGGAGCGCGTGGGGGAGTCGCAGCCACAACCGCGTCTCGCTGCCACTCGGCGTGCCCTTGAGTACCTTGGCGATCCGCAGAACTCCTACCCGGTTATTCACGTAGCGGGTACCAACGGAAAGACGAGCACAAGTCGTCTGACCGAGAGCATCATTCGCGCTTATGGGCTGCGCACCGGACTTCTCACCAGTCCGCACCTCGTTCGGTTGAACGAGCGCATCGTTCTGGATGGTGATCCGATCAGCGACCAGATCCTCGCGGCCAACTGGGCCGATATTAAGCCCTACCTCCAGATTGTCGATACTGAGCTTAAATCTGCCGGTGACCCTCCGCTCACCTTCTTCGAAGCACTCACCGTGCTCGCTTTCGCCTGTTTTGCCGACGCACCCATTGACGTTGCTGTGGTGGAAGTTGGTATGGGTGGCGAATGGGATTCCACCAATGTTGCCGACGGTCAGGTCGCAGTTTTCACGCCGATCGCGCTTGACCACACCCTGCGCCTCGGCAGTACCGTTGCCGAAATTGCCCGCACGAAAAGTGGCATCATCAAACCGGCCGCATCCGTCGTTTCAGCTGCGCAAAGCCCGGAGGTTCAAGCCGAACTGGATCGGGCCGCTGAACTAACGGAATCCACTCTCTCGGTCGAAAACGAGGGTTTTGCGCTGCTCTCTAGCACCGTTGCCGTGGGCGGACAGGTTATCTCGGTACGCGGTCTCGCTGGCACCTACACCGACCTATTTTTGCCCCTCTACGGTACCCACCAGGCCCAGAATGCCGCTGTCGCGATTGCCGCCGTCGAGTCGTTCCTCGGCGCGGGCAGTCAGGCTCTCGGGGCTGACCTGCTCGCTGAAGGCCTCGGTAGCGCGACGTCACCCGGCCGACTGCAGTTGATCGGTATCGAACCGACCGTACTGGTGGATGCTGCGCACAACCCGCACGGTGCCACAGCTCTCGCTGCAGCGCTTGAGACCTATTTCGATTTTGATGAGATCGCCGTCGTTGTCGGCATTCTCGCCGACAAAGATGCTCACGGCATTGTGACGGCCTTGGCAGCCAAAGTCGACCGATTCTACGTCACCGAGCCGCAATCCGATCGTGCGCTGCGCATGGATGACCTCGCTGACAGCGTGTCCGCCTGGACCAGTGAAGAGCTCACCTTTCGGTTTGACGACTTGGCTGCTGCCCTTGAGAGTGCCCGCGAGTGGGCGGCAGAAGTTCCAAAGCGTGCTGTGCTCGTCACGGGGTCCATCGTGCTCGTTGGCGATGCGATCACTCTCGCTGCCGCGGGTGAATGGATAAAGAAGTGAGTCCCGATTCCATTTCGGACGCCGATGACGCGGCCGCTGGAACGAACGACTCGGACAGCACCAACAGTTCGGATTCGCCAGCACCGTCGGGCGGAAGCCAACGCCGTCGAGGTACGGGCCCCCGATCCGTCAAGCGCAGCCTCGCTACAATTTTGCTCGGCTTCGAAACCATTGTTGTATTTTTGGGCGCGGTGGTCACCCTCGGGCTTGTATCGGTTGCTACCGAGCCCGGCGTTGTCTCGCCCCTGTCCGTGATCATCGGAGGTGTGTTGCTCTGCCTCGCTATGGTGGCGCTCATCGCGTTGCTGCGATTCCGCTGGTCATACTACGTTGGCTGGCTGTTGCAGGCGGCCATTATCGCCACCGGTTTTATCACCCCGGCCATGTTTTTTGTTGGCGCCCTTTTTGCCGCCATGTGGACCTACTGCATGATTGTCGGCTCGAGAATAGATCACCAGAAGGAGATTTAATGAATACCCCGATCGAAGAAACTCTTGTCCTGATTAAGCCCGATGGTGTGGCCCGCAACCTCACCGGCGAGATCCTGCGCCGCATCGAAGCAAAAGGGTATTCCCTTGTCGACATGAAGTTGGTTCAGGCTGACCGCACCCTGCTCGCCTCCCACTACGCCGAACACGAGGGAAAGCCGTTCTACGAGCCCCTTGTGGAGTTTATGGAAAGCGGTCCCATTGTTGCCTTCCGAGTGGCAGGCAACCGTGTCATTGAGGGTTTTCGTGCCTTGGCCGGCACAACCGATCCCACAACGGCAGCTCCCGGAACCATCCGCGGTGACCTTGGCCGTGACTGGGGTCATAAAGTGCAGCAAAACTTGGTGCACGGCTCAGATTCACCGGAATCTGCCTCTCGCGAGCTGGCACTCTGGTTCAACTGAACAGCCTGAATCTGACGCGTTCGCGTGGCCCCGTCTCGAACGAGACGGGGCCACGGTCTTGTTCGGGAAGAATTCCCTCAGCCAGCTAGGCGGTTACAGGCGGTTACAGGCGGTTCAGGACATCCATATTGACCTGTGCCACGATGAAAAAGACGATATAACACGCGATCGTAATGACGAATAGCCAGGAGTACAGGGCTGCAGCCACCGAACGGATCATGGCGCCGCCGGGCAGATTACCCACCTTGAAGTTGTACAGGGTCACGGCTAAGAAAGCCGGAATCGTGACCGCCCACGTCACCATGCACCACGGGCAGAGCACATCGAGTACGAAGATACTCTGGCCGATCAGCCAAATCACGAAAACGATGGCGCCAAGCAGGCCAATATTTAGGCCCACCCAGAACCAGCGTGCAAATCTCGCACCGGACAGCAGCGCCATGCCGATGGTGATGACCACGCTCCAGGCGGCGAGCCCGATTAGCGGATTCGGAAACCCCAAAACAGCGCCCTGCGGGGAAGAAAGATTGCTGGAACAGCCAATCAACACGCTGAAATTGCAACTAAGTTGCGCGTTCGGATTCTCCAGCAAATGGATCTTGTCGAGCGTCAGCATAAAGGCCGCAGCAAAGCCAATAATTCCAGCGATGATCAAAAAAATTGCCAGCCCGGTCGCACGGTCTGAACGTTTTGTCTGTGGCACTCTTGCGATTATGCCACGGGAGGGGCGTGGTGTTGCGCGATTGCATGCGATAATCGTGTGTAGTCGTTGAGCCGCGCTCAAGCAGACGCCAAACAAGCTTTTGGGCACTTCTCGCCCACAAAAAATAGGGTCCCACGATCCGAAGTATTTGCAGCCAGAGCACAGTCCCCGAGTCAATCCGGGGTCAAAGCCGGTTGCCGCAGTAAAACATTCGCGGAGTGATCACGCAGGTGAAAACGTCGCACGAGAGAGTAACCGGTGGGTGGCGCGGTCGTCCACGCGGTCAAGGAGCACACCAGTAATGGTGGAAGACAACGAAAACAAGAAGCGCAAAGGCCTGTTCGGCACTCGCAAATCAAACCGGAAGGCGCAGGTTTTAGAATCGAGCGGGGCCCCCTTACGAAAGGCGCCGGACGCTGGTTCTCCGGTTACCGACGCTGAGCCTAAGCGCGTGACAATCGCAGAATATAACAATGTCACCGGGGTGCTACAGATGAGCGACACCGAGTCCGACGATCTTACGGATGCCGTGCCGGCTGAGACTGCACCCAACGCAGGTCAAGAACCGGGCGTGGAAGCGCAGACTGGCCTATCGGAGGTCCCAGTTCGTGCGTCGTTCTCCCTGCTTTTTCAGGCGCCGGAAATCTTGCCGCTACCCGCACGAACCGGCACGCGTTCACCGAACGATCAGGCGGTCGACGATGACGATGAAGAAGAAGCCACGAGCGTTCGTCGTCGTGCCAGGCGGCGCACCGGCGATGAGAACCGCTCCGGCACCGATGATCCCGCGAATACGGTAGTCAAGGTGCGCGCACCGCGCGAACCCGAACTCATCACAGAACCTCAACGCATCAAGGGGTCCACGCGGCTTGAAGCAAAGAAGCAACGCCGCCGCGACGGTCGAGACGCTGGGCGTCGCCGCCCTGTCATCACCGAGGCCGAGTTTCTTGCCCGCCGCGAGTCTGTGGACCGTCTTATGGTTGTGCGTGCCAAGCACAACAAGATTCAAATCGGCGTGCTCGAAGACGGCGTGCTGGTGGAACACTACGTGGCCAAGAATCAGGATGCCTCACTCATCGGCAACGTCTACCTGGGTCGGGTGCAGAACGTGCTTCCGAGTATGGAGGCTGCTTTCGTTGATATTGGACGTGGCCGTAACGCCGTGCTGTACTCCGGCGAAGTCGACTGGGATGCCGCAGCCGAGAGCTCGGGCAGCAACAACCAGGCCCGTCGCATCGAACTTGCGCTCAAGCCCGGCGATAAGGTTCTTGTCCAAGTCACTAAAGACCCGATTGGGCACAAGGGGGCTCGTCTTACCAGCCAGGTCTCTTTGCCCGGCCGTTACCTCGTGTATGTGCCCAACGGCTCGATGAACGGCATTAGCCGCAAACTGCCTGACACCGAGCGGGCGCGCTTGAAAAAGATTTTGAAAGAGGTTTTGCCCGACAACGTCGGCGTTATTGTGCGCACCGCAGCCGAGGGGGCCACCGATGAGCAGCTCACCGTTGACGTCAACCGCTTGCGGCTGCAATGGGCCAATATCGCTGAACAGGTGGAGTCTGCCCAGGCACCGGCCGAATTGCACAGCGAACCTGATCTGTTGGTCAAAATTGTGCGCGACGTTTTCAATGAAGACTTTCAGCGCATGGTCGTGGCCGGACCCGACGTGCGCTCCACCATTGAGAACTACCTCAGCCAGGTTGCTCCCGATCTGCTGGAGCGGGTGGAAACCCACGAGGGTGAGGTAGATGCTTTCGATGAGTTCCGCATTTCGGAGCAGATCGAAAAGGCTCTTGATCGCAAGGTCTGGCTGCCATCGGGCGGATCTCTTGTCATTGACCGTACCGAGGCCATGACCGTCGTTGACGTCAACACCGGGAAGTTTGTGGGTAGCGGCGGCAACCTTGAAGAAACCGTCACCAAGAACAACCTCGAAGCCGCTGAAGAAATCGTTCGTCAGCTTCGCCTGCGCGACATTGGCGGCATAATCGTTGTGGACTTCATTGACATGGTGCTTGAGAGCAACCGCGACCTCGTGTCGCGTCGTCTCATTGAGTGCCTCGGCCGTGACCGCACCAAGCATCAAGTGGCTGAGGTCACCTCTCTGGGGCTCGTGCAGATGACGCGCAAGAAGCTCGGCCTGGGCTTGCTCGAATCATTCAGTGAAAATTGTGAGTCGTGCGCCGGCCGTGGAATTATCGTGCACCACGACCCGGTCATCAAGCACCGACAGACTGCGCAACCGCCTCAGGAACGCCGCCCGCGCGCCAAAGGAAATGGCGCCGTCAACAATGCCGGCCCCGGCAGTAACCGCGACGCTTCGGGGCAGCGCGATGGTGTCGACGCTCCCAAAGGCGGTCAGGGCACGCACGGAATCACCGAAGACGCCAAGCAGGCACTGGCACTGATCGCCGCGCGCACCATCACGCGTACCGGGGCGATTGCTGTCGTACCGGCGAGCATCGCCAGCGTGGATGCTTCTGCCGCCCCGGTTGCCGCAGGCGCGCCCATGCTAGCTACCGCCACGCCGTCATCTGACGCCGACGTGACGGCTGACGATGCCACCGGTGTTACACCCGCTGAGGCGGCTGGTACTGAACCGCAGGTCTCTGACAGGTCCGGTGCCGGGTCGAGTCCGACGGCCTCTTCGACCACCGATACTCCTGAAACGGTGTCGTCGGTGCCGCACTCTTCCACGAGGCAGCCGGCGAAGAGGGGGGCGTTGCAGTTGGAGTCCGTGCAAGGCGAATCCACTCCAACCGCGGCCGCGGATGCTGACTCGGCCGGTGCTGCTCAAAACGGTGCTGCTCAAAACGGTGCTGCTCAAAACGGTGCTGCTCAAAACGGTGCTGCTCAAAACGATGCCGCGCAGAATGGTGCCGCGCAGAATGGTGCCGCGCAGAACAGCACTGAACGTGGTCGTGGCCGCCAATCGCGATCACGCGGCCAAGGTGGTCGGGGTCAACAGTCCCGGTCGGAACGTGCTCGTCAGACCAACGCAGAACAGAACGAGGCAGCGGCATCTGCTGCTGTCGCTGGTGAGGTGAACGCGACGGCATCGCCTGCTGCTGGGTCCGCTTTTGCCGCCAAAGCGCATGCTCCCGTGTCGGGAGGTTCTGACGTCGTCAAGCACGAGTCCGTCGATATCCTCGACATTCCGGTGACGAAGTCTGCGAACACGGCTCTTCGTCCGAGCCAGCAAGTTACCGACCAGCTTCTGGGATCGGTGCTCGATTCGCTTCCGGAACCGAAACTGCCTGGCCAGGGGCGCTCACGCAGCCGCCGGGTGACGACTGCCGGGGGTTCTACAGCCCAGACCACTGTGCGCCCTAACAGCGCCGCGACTGAGTCGGCATCGAGCCCGTCCTCGAAAGACGAGTAGGTTTCCGACGGTAGTGAAGCGGTAACGTAATCGGCGGGCAGCACCCACTCCTGCGGCGATGGCCATCCGGCCTCATCGCAGGGGTGCTTGTGGTGCTCGCCATTTTCGTCGTTCGGGCGCTGGCCCCAGCCACTGTCACCGATCAGCTGAGTGGTTGGCAGTTACCCGACCGAGCGCAAGACACTCTCACTCTGGCCATAAGCGTAATTATTGAGTCCGTACCCTTCGTTTTCCTCGGAATTCTTCTTTCGGCGGTCGTCCAGGTCTGGTTGCCGCACGGTGTACTGGCTCGGCATTTACCGCGCAATCCCCTTTTGCGGCGGGCGTCGATCTCGCTGCTTGGCATGTTCTTTCCGGTTTGCGAGTGCGGCAACGTTCCCCTGGCGCGAGGATTCATGGTCGGAGGATTCACCGTTTCAGAATCGATTACGTTTTTGCTGGCCGCACCGATTCTGAACCCAATCACGATCATCACCACGCACCAGGCTTTTGGCTGGGACGGCCATATCCTCGTGTCCCGTCTGATCGGTGGATTTCTCATCGCCAACGTTGTGGGCTGGCTATTTAGCAAGCACCCCCACCCCGAAGACCTGCTGACCCCCAAGTTCGCGGCGGCCTGTTCGGTCGGGTCGACGAGTGGGCACGCCGATCATGGACGTCACCATGGCAGAGAGAGTCGGTTTAGCCAGACCACTGAGATTTTCATTCGTGAAACGTCGGTCATCATGCCCGCTCTGTTCATCGGTTCCGCTGCCGCCGCCCTGACCCAGGTATTCGTGCCGCGGTCGGTGTTGCTCGCCCTCGGCAGCAACCCGGTCTGGTCGGTGCTCGCTATGATGGCATTGGCCTTCATAGTGGCGGTCTGTTCCAATGTTGACGCCTTCTTCGTGTTGTCCTTCGGCAGTACTTTTCTCCCCGGTGGTATCGCGGCATTTCTGGTGTTCGGTGCGCTGATCGACGTCAAGATGCTCGCCCTCATGCGCACAACCTTTACATCTCGTACGCTTGTGCAGATCACCGTCGTAGTGGCTCTCATGAGTGCGGCGCTTGGGCTGGTCGTGAACTACGTTGCCTAGTCCAAAGAAATCTCACGCTCTGCGCTACTGGGCGGAACGCTGGCAAGGAGTCCTTCTCAGCCTTGTGGTCGTCGTGACCACTCTGTGGCTCGGACTGAGCGGCCAGCTCGGTCTCTATGTCCATCCGCGCTATTTCGTTTTCACGATCGCTATGGCCGCCATCGGGCTAGTCTTCGTCAGTTTCGGGTTTGTTCGTCGGCGCGCTTTCCAGGTTGAACGCACCGGCCCGGTCGAAACGACGCTGACCGCAGTGGGAGTGGTTCTCCTGTTGATCATGGGTGTCGGCATGGTTATCGTTCCCCCGACCACCCTGTCGAGTGCTACTGCGACCCAGCGTGAGGTGAACTCGGGAGGCGTCGGCTCCGATGATGACGCTGAGCAGGCTGCAGCACTGATCGGAACCGGTGACTTCAGACAGCTCAGCGTGCGAGATTGGATCTCTCTGCTTGCGCAGTCCTCCGACCCCCTCTTCTACGCCGACAAGACCGCTCAGGTCACAGGATTCGTGACACCCGACACCAATGATCCCGACAATATCTTCTATGTTGCTCGGTTCGTCGTTACCTGCTGTGCCGTCGATGCCCAGCCCATCGGTATTCCGGTCTACCGCCCGGGCTGGCAGGCCGAGTACGAGGCGGATCAATGGGTGCGGGTGACCGGTCGATTTCAAGCGAGCGTGAGCGTTGCCGCCAGCGACCCGTTGGCGATTACCCCGGTTGAAATTCGCCTCGTTGATCAACCGAAAGACCCCTATGTCTATTGACTCCGCTCCTACTAGGCCGTTCCGCCGAACTCTCTGGATGCTCGTTGGGAGCCTTATAGTGGCCTGCCTCGCGCTCGTTGCCGCTAATCTGCTGAGCGGTCCACGACTCACCGGCGTTGACGTCGACACGGAGGCAGTGGTGTCTTCCGCGAACGCGCGACTGGTGCTAAAGACAAACCGTCAACTAACACCGGTCACTGCTCGCCAAGTCAGAATCCGGCCGGCAACGCCGTTTCGGGTCGAAGCGAGCGCAAGTTCTGTCGTGATCACGTTCTCCCAGCCTTTGGCGTACAACACCGATTTTGAAATATCGGTGCGTAGAATCACCGGCTCAGCTGTTCACCGAGAATCAACACTCAGCGCAAGATTCCGGACCGGTGAACCGATGATGCACTACTTGAATCGCGCCGCACCGACGGTCGAAGCCGGGGTTGTAACCAACGACCGCATCCTCCGCACCACAATTGGATCGGCGCAGACCTCCGTTGTTTTCGCCACCCCGAACATTCAGGAATTCGTGCCGATCGGCAACGAGTTCGCGGTGATCGCCGCACACGGCGACGACGCCAACGCTCTCTACCGGGTAAGCGCCGACGGCGCCGCCTCGCGGCTTAATCTGCCCGGTGTTGGCGTCGTGCACGACCTGCAGGCCTCGCCGGGCCAGTCTTTGCTCGGCTTTCGATTCACCAGCGCCGTGGACGCGGTGGGCCCGCGTTACGAGAATGTACTGTTCGTGCTCGACCTCAGCACCAATGTCGCGACCGCGGTTCCTGATCAAAATGGCGATCCGCTGAGCGTCACGACGTGGGGATTCATGCCCAAACGCGCCGACATCGTGGCGCAGCGGTACGATTCGATCCTGCTGCTGATCAATCCGATCGACCAGTCCGGCGGCAACCCGCTCGAAAAAAAACCACAGCGTGACCCTCCGGTTCCCCTTGGACAATTCGCTACCCTCACCGCATTCGCCCCTGACGGGGTACGCATCGCCGTCTCGGACGGCGACGGGGCGTACGTGCTCGACCTCGCGCAGGGGACGGAGTCGGTAATCGCACCGCAGAGTGTGCCGGGTACGACTCAATACACGTCCAAACTTCGCTTTCTCACCGGAAAAGAGGGGTACGTGCAGCGAATGACCCAGTTCGACGTTGCCAGTAGCACTGGTCGGCAGCGAATTTCGCTCGTGCAAGATGGTATTGAGCGCACCATTTACTCGCCAACATCGGCTGCAGAAACCATAGTCGATTTCGAAATCTCACCGAATGATCAATACCTCGCCGTGCAGATCGTACCCAACCGTGAAACTGCTGCCTCGGATCACTACCCGGTGAACGCACAGGCGAGAGATGCCACAACCCTTTTTATTGAGATTGCGACCGGGCAAGTGCGCCGTAGTGTGGTGGGATTCGGCGCTACGTGGCAGTAGCAGGCTCGCGCTGCCTGCGCTTGCCGAGCATCGGCAACGATTACTATCGGTTCAGGCGCTGCCTGGCCGTCACTCGCAAGCCGCTGGAGCGCAACCTCGTGATCATGTCCCGAAAACTCACCGGAACTGCCCCGGCGGCAACGAGATCGTCGTAGCGGGCAACAGGCACGTCATAGTGGTCGAGGTCAAACCCGCGCCGCGGAATTCCGGCAGCCGCCGCAAAAGCGTGCAATTCGGCCAAGTTCGAGTCGCTCACCAGATGTGCCCACAGCGTTCCGTGCGCTGGCCAGCTAGGCTGATCAAGAAGTATTGCCATGATCAAAGTGTATGAGCCGAATTCTGGTTTTGACACGCCGCGCCGTTGGTTTGACCACGGGTAGTGGATCAGGTAAAGTCAACCCTTGGTGTGCGTTAGGCAAATTCAACGCAAAGACCAAGGTTTTCTGAGTGCGCTGAACCAACCGGTTCGTGTAATGCAGTAAATTTCCAAATTCGGGGCCCTCGGGCTCCCCAGAGATTGGTACGTAAAGTGGTTTACGCAGTTGTGCGCGCCGGAGGGCGGCAGGAGAAGGTAGAGGTCGGTACCATCGTGACGATGGACCGAATCAAGGCTGACAAGGACGGTATCGTCGAGTTGGCCGCCGTGCTTCTCGTCGACGGCGACACGATCACCTCTGACGGTGCGTCGCTGGCCAAGATCAAGGTGACTGCCGAGGTTTTGAACAACCTTCGCGGCCCGAAGATCGTCATCCAGAAGTTCAAGAACAAAACCGGGTACAAGGTTCGTCAGGGGCACCGTCAGGAGCTCACTCGCGTTCAGGTTACCGGCATCGCCTAGGCCTGAGGAGATAGACAGATGGCACATAAAAAAGGTGCGAGTTCCACTCGCAACGGTCGCGACTCCAACTCTCAGCGTCTTGGCGTAAAGCGTTTCGGTGGTCAGGTTGTCGGAGCGGGCGAGATCATCGTTCGCCAGCGCGGCACGCACTTCCACCCCGGCGTAAACGTTGGTCGTGGCGGCGACGATACACTCTTCGCTCTCGAAGCTGGGTCCGTGCAGTTCGGCGCCAAGGGTGGCCGCAAGGTCATTAACATCGTGGTGGCGGCCGAGTAAGCGTTCCACATCACAGTACTTTTTAGTGCAGCTTCAGGGCGGGCTTCGGTCCGCCCTGAGTTGTTTCCCCGTTTCATTGCATCTTCGTTTTGAAGCACTTCTGCGCCACCTGAAAGGGGCCCTTCATGGCAACATTCGTTGACCACGTGACGCTGCATTTACGAGCGGGCAATGGAGGAAACGGATGCGTTTCGGTCAAGAGGGAAAAGTTCAAACCACTCGCCGGCCCTGACGGTGGAAATGGCGGAAGCGGAGGGGACTTGGTTCTCGTTGCCGACCCCAGCACAACGACCCTGCTCGGATATCACCGTTCGCCGCACCGCAGTTCCGATAACGGCGGTCCCGGAATGGGTGACCACCGCAACGGCCACAATGGGGACCTGCGCGAACTCATGGTGCCGATCGGAACCGTGGTCAAAGATATCGGGGGCAACCAGCTCCTCGACATGAACGAACCGGGCCTGCGCCTTATCGTTGCGCCCGGTGGTCAGGGAGGCCTTGGTAATGCTGCCCTCGCCTCGACCAAGCGAAAGGCTCCCGGTTTCGCCCTGCTCGGTACCCTCGGCTGGGAAGGTGACGTCTACCTCGAACTGAAGACTGTCGCGGATGTGGCGCTCGTCGGCTATCCCTCCGCCGGAAAGTCGAGTCTAATTGCCGCCATGAGCGCGGCCCGCCCCAAAATCGCCGATTATCCCTTCACTACGCTGCACCCCAACCTCGGTGTTGTCGAGTCGGGTGACTCTCGGTATACCATCGCCGATGTTCCCGGGTTGATTGAAGGGGCCAGTGAGGGCAAGGGCCTCGGCCTCGAGTTCTTGCGCCACGTTGAACGGTGCACTGCTCTGTTGCACGTGCTGGACTGTGCCACCCTGGAGCCGGGGCGCGATCCCCTCAGCGACCTGGATGTCATTCTCGGCGAACTTGATGCCTACCCCGTGCCCGAGGGCCAGAAGCCGCTGCTGCAACGTTCCCAGCTCATCGCCCTGAACAAGATCGACGTGCCAGAAGGCCGCGAACTGGCCGGTTTCGTCAAGGCCGACCTGGAAGCCCGTGGCTACCGCGTGTTCGAAATCTCCAGTGTTACCCACGAAGGACTCAAACAGCTGAACTATGCCCTCGCTGAGGTCGTGGAGCAGGGGCGTGCCGAGGTAGCCGCTGCAGAAGCGAAGAAGCCACGTATCATCATTCGTCCGAAGGCCGTCGACGAGGGTGGCTTCGTCATCAAAGTGGAGGGTGGAACCTTCGGTAACATCTATCGCATCCTTGGGACCAAGCCGGAACGTTGGATTCAGCAAACGGACTTCACTAATGACGAAGCCGTTGGATTCCTTGCCGATCGACTCGCCAAACTCGGCATTGAGAATGAGCTGTACAAATCGGGAGCCATCGCCGGATCTACCGTCATTATTGGGCCAGGTCATGGCGTTATCTTCGATTGGGAACCGACGCTCACTTCTACCGCGGAGCTCATCACCGCTCCGCGCGGTAGCGACCCCCGAGTTGACGAACCTAAGCGTCGCACCAGCAATGAGCGTCGCGAAGAATACTTCGGACGCATGGACGCCAAGTCGTCGGCACGCGCCGAGATGATTCGTGAACGTGAAGCTGGCATGTGGCAGACCGGTGAAGAGGAGTACAACGAAGACGTTCGTCTCGCCGACCTGGAAATGTCCGTCAAGCAGTCAGTAGCTCCTAAAACCACCGACACCGACACCGAAGCCGAGACCAGCGGCGACACAGATACATCAACGGAAGAAGCAAAGAAGTGAGTGGCTTAGCCAGAGATAACGTAGCAGGCGCAAAACGAGTTGTTGTGAAGGTCGGCTCGTCGTCGATCAGCGGTGAGAACTCCGATCAAATCACTTCCCTTGTTGATGCTTTGGCGGAGGCTTACGGCCGCGGCACCGAGGTCGTGCTCATCTCGTCGGGGGCAGTCGCCACCGGAATGCCGTTCTTGAACCTGGAGGAACGACCCAGTGACGTTGCCACCCAGCAGGCCGCTGCTGCGGTTGGGCAGAATGTGCTGATCTTTCGGTATCAGGAAAGCCTGGACCGCTACGGTATCGCCGCGGGCACGGTGCTTTTGACCGAAGGGGACGCGCTTAAAGAACCGCACCGCAGCAACACGAGACGTGCCTTGGATCGCTTGCTCGACCTGCGCATCCTGCCCGTAGTAAATGAGAACGACACCGTTGCCGTGTACGGACTGCGATTTGGTAGCAATGACCGGCTCGCCGCACTCGTTGCCAACCTCATCCAAGCCGACCTTCTGATTATGCTCAGTGACGTCGATGCACTGTACACTAAGCCCCCACACCTGCCAGGTGCTGAGAAACTAGACTTCATCGCCGCGGATGACCCGCTCGATTCGTTTGAATTCAGCTCCAGCGGGGCAACCGGTGTTGGCACCGGGGGAGCGAGTACCAAAGTAGTTGCGGCGCGTCTGGCCACCAAAGCCGGAACCGCGGTGTTGGTCACCTCAACAGAGCAGGCCGCTACGGCCCTGCGCGGCGAGCACGTCGGTACCTGGTTTGAGCCTGCCGTCAATGAAAAGGGTCGAGCGCTACTCTGACCTACCGCGCGGACGGTGCCGTCAATGACGCGGCCGTATTGTGCCGTGCCAAGACGGTTCGCGTCGCTGCGCTAAGCTCTCGGTGGTCGGGTGCTGCCCGATCATAGTTGCGTTGAAAGGCCAAAGGCATGTCGGGGGTGCACGCAGTGAATGGAGTCAGCGTGAGTGTCGGCGGCCAAGAAACCACCCTTCGATGACGGTAGAGTCGCGGGACACCGTTCGCTCCGCCGCGCGCATCGTGGTCAAGGTGGGGTCCTCCTCGATCAGTGGCGAGAACTCGGATCAAATCGCAGCCCTTGTTGATGCTCTAGCCGAGTCTCACGCGCGAGGCGCCGAGGTCATCCTGGTCTCCTCAGGTGCCATAGCCATCGGTATGCCCTATTTGCAATTGCAGGAGCGACCGAATGATCTGGCGACACAACAGGCAGCGGCATCCGTTGGCCAGAACCTGTTAATTTTTCGCTATCAGAACAGTCTTGACCGCTACGCCATTGTGGCTGGGCAGGTGCTGCTCACAGCGAGTGACCTCGATAACGCTACGCACCGAGGCAACGCCCAGCGCGCCATGGAACGGCTGCTCGCACTTCGCATCTTGCCCATCGTTAATGAAAATGACACGGTCGCTACCCATGAGATTCGATTCGGAGACAATGATCGTTTGGCCGCACTCGTGGCCACCCTTCTCGGTGCTGACCTGCTCGTGCTCCTCAGCGATGTCGACGCTCTCTATACCCGTCCCCCGCACCTGCCCGGTGCCGAGCGAATCAGCCACGTTGCTTCTGGTGACCCCCTCCACGGAATGGAATTTGGTGCAACGGCCGTTAACGGAGTCGGTACCGGGGGAGCCAGCACCAAGATAACCGCAGCCCGGATAGCGGCCCAGGCTGGAACAGCCGTACTGGTCACTTCAACCGGATTGGTGACGCAGGCGCTCCGAGGCGAACCGGTGGGTACGTGGTTCGAACCCTCCACCTCGCCGTCTTCCCTGCGAATATCCTGAACGATCTGAATAGTGTCTGGGCCTTCTGCCGCCTAAACTAGGGGAATGTTGCAGTCTCTGAACGATGTAGCCCAGCTCACGCCCACCCTTGAGGCCGCTCGGTCCGCCTCCCTGTCGCTCGCTTCGGCACCGACAGAGATAAAGAACAGGGCCCTCAAGCTAATTGCTGTGTCATTGCGCGATCACATCGACGAAATTATTGCCGCCAACAAGGTCGACCTCGATGCCGGAGCTACGAACGGTCTCACCACCGGGCTCCTTGACCGTCTCAAGCTTGATGCTCTACGCATCGAGGCCCTGGCGCAGTCTGTGGAACAGATCGCGCTACTCACCGACCCGGTCGGCCAGGTCGTTCGCGGTAGCAGCCTGCCCAATGGCATCAAGATCAGCCAGGTGCGCGTTCCCTTTGGTGTTATCGGCGTTATTTACGAAGCCCGTCCCAACGTAACGGTCGACCTTGCAGCCCTCGCCCTGAAAAGCGGAAACGCCGTGGTGCTTCGTGGTGGTTCTGCTGCCGAAAATAGCAACCGGGTACTCATCGATCTTGTTCAGGCGGCTATTAGCGAAGCCGGGCTCAATGCTGATTCGGTGCAGACCATTGACCCATTCGGCCGGGCCGGTGCCACCGAACTCATGAAGGCACGCGGCTACGTCGACGTGCTGATTCCGAGGGGCAGCGCAAACCTTATCCAGACCGTGGTGACCGAGTCCCAGGTTCCTGTCATCGAGACCGGCGCCGGTGTCGTTCACGTCTTCCTCGACGAAACGGCCAGCAAGGAGTGGGCGGTCGACATCGTTCACAATTCCAAGACCCACCGCCCGAGTGTCTGCAACGCCCTTGAGACCCTGCTCGTGCATCGCAGCGCCGCCGAACGGCTGCTGCCGGATGTGCTCGCCAAACTGGCTGCATCCGGTGTCACGATCCACGCGGATGCGCGCACCCGCGCCATTTATCCCGACGCCGTTCCGGCGAACGACGACGACTGGGGAACCGAGTACATGAGCCTCGATATCTCGGTAGCGGTTGTGGACTCGCTCGATGAGGCGATTGCCCACATTCGTCGCTACTCCACGGGACATACAGAGTCAATCATCACCAACGACCTGCTTAACGCTGAGCGCTTTCTGAACGAAATTGACTCCGCCTCCGTGATGGTCAATGCGTCAACCCGATTCACTGACGGTGGCGAATTCGGCTTCGGTGCTGAGGTGGGAATTTCTACGCAAAAGCTCCACGCGCGGGGCCCGATGGGATTACCCGAGCTGACCAGCACCAAGTGGATCGTGCGTGGCACCGGGCAGGTACGCGCCTGAGTCCAGATCAGATGCGTCACCCGGGCTAGAATAAATTGATGGCGTGAGTCATCAGGCTCGCGACTCGTCGCAGCCACCCTTAGCCGTGCTCGACGCGCGGCGCGTGAATGGAGATCCGATGCCTTTTCTGACTGCCGTGCTGACCGAGGTCGAGCACGTCGCCTTGCCGCTGCCTCTCGTCGTGTACCCGATGGTTGCGGCCGTGGTCTTTCTGGCTCTCGGTGTGGTGCTGTGGAGCTTTCGAGACGTTGCAAACCGACACAGCGCCAAGGCGAACGCCTATGCGGCGGCGCACGGCGGACACGGTGGTACGTCCAGCACCGGTGGCCACTAGAAACCTGTTTTTAACGTGACAGTTCGTCGTCCGCGCATCGGCGTCATGGGTGGCACTTTTGACCCTATTCACCACGGACACCTCGTTGCCGCCAGCGAGGTCGCGCGGAGCTTTGATCTCGACGAAGTGGTATTCGTTCCGACGGGGCAGCCCTGGCAGAAAAGTGGTGTCACTCGAGGTGAGCACCGTTACCTGATGACCGTAATTGCGACCGCCTCAAATCCGCAGTTCACCGTGAGCCGAGTGGATATTGATCGCGTCGGTCCGACGTACACAATCGATACCCTGCGAGACCTGCACGAGGAACGTCCAGATGCCGAACTGTTCTTTATTACGGGAGCAGACGCCATCACTCAAATTCTTGGTTGGAAAGACGTGCGAGAACTCTG
>Ga0307486_1001654_pt1 | contig 16590 bp, 16 predicted proteins | sample CBIW02metaG_FD_203663 | JGI IMG/M metagenome (GOLD analysis project Ga0307486, IMG submission 203663) | Sea-ice brine microbial communities from Beaufort Sea near Barrow, Alaska, United States - CBIW 0.2 | ecosystem: Environmental > Aquatic > Marine > Coastal | place: USA: Alaska | collected... | reverse complement strand
GGTTCCACTTGTAGTACTCCGGGTCGCTTGTGTGCAGAACGCGATCCCAATCGAATGAGACCCCGTAGAGCTTCATGCTCTTCTTCTGCTGTGCGATGTTGTCGTACGTCCACCCGCGAGGGTCAATTCCGCGCTCGATCGCCGCATTTTCTGCCGGAAGACCGAACGAATCCCATCCAATGGGGTGCAACACGTTGAACCCGCGCTGGCGCCAATAACGTGCAGCAATGTCGCCAAAGGCGTACGCCTCGGCGTGCCCCATGTGAAGGTCGCCCGAGGGGTAAGGGAACATGTCAAGAATGTATTTGCGAGGGCGCTTATCGTCAGGGTCACTCGTCGCGAACGGCTTGAGTTCTTCCCACTTGGCCTGCCACTTCGCATGAATCGCAGCAACGTCGTAGTCCGAGGTTGCATCACGGTCGTCGTGGGAACCAGCGAAGTTGGGCTGCTCAGTCACTAAACACTCTCAATTCGTTACAGGGAAGATCCAAGATTACCCACACCAAGGCCACACTCGAGGGGGCCAAACACGATCGGGTGCATCAATTGTCTTTAAGTTGACGCATCTCACAGTACACAGCCCAGCAGGTCACCGAGCGACGACGCCCACCTACGCGCGGTCGACGCCGAGCACTGCGAGAAGCGCGGCAGCCTTCAGCTTGACCTCGGCGAGCTCCTCGGCGGGAATCGAGAGCGCCGTGATGCCGCCGCCCGCACCGATTGTCGAGCCCCGATCATCCATCACAATTGAGCGGATGACCATGGCCAAGTCAACGGCACCGTCGAGCCCCACGTAGCCGAACACTCCTGAATAGATGCCGCGCGGTGATTGTTCGAGGGAGTCAAGAATGAGGGTGGCGGAATGTTTGGGCGCCCCTGTCATGGAGCCCGCGGGAAAGCAGGCGGTAATCGCATCGACCGCGCTGATCTCGGGCCTGAGCTGCCCTGTAACTGTGCTGACCAACTGATGCACCGTTGCATAACTTTCCACCGCGAACAGGTGCGAAACCTCAACAGATCCGACTTCGCAGACGCGGCCAAGGTCGTTGCGCATGAGATCGACAATCATGACGTTTTCGGCACGTTCTTTGTCGCTCGCGAGCAGTTCAGCACGTAAGCGGTCGTCCTCGCGCTGGTCAGCGTCTCGCCGCCGAGTGCCTTTGATCGGTTTCGTTTCGATCGCGCCAGACGGATCAATGGAAAGAAACTGTTCGGGCGACGAACTCAACAGTGCAATCTCGCCCACCTGCAGATAACCACCGTGATGACTGGGGTTCGCTTCACGCAACGCAAGGTAGGTCTGCACCGGATCGGCAGCGGGTTCCACTCTCACGTTCGTCGTCAAACACAACTGATAAGCATCGCCCTCAACGATCGCGCGCTGGCACTTCGCGATCATTTCGAGGTACTCGTCATCGGTATCGCGCCACGTTGCGTGAGGAGCTTCTGTGCTCTCGAGCGTTGACGACTGGCGTGTTCTGCGCGAGGCTCTCGTGACGAGATCCTCCATGTCGATTCGCCACTGCTCGAGCTCACCGGTCCAGCTCTCCCCCAGCGCTAGAAGGCTCAACCGCTTCGATTCGTGATCACCCACGATTGCGCGATCTACCCACAACCAGGCGGCATCCGGTGTCGACGCGGGGCTGCTGATCGGCACACCCATCGTTGCCGCCCGCAACTCATAACCAAGCCATCCGACCCATCCCAGTCGAAAGCCGGGCGCAACCGCGGAGCAGTCGACGTCAGGGGTGGCGAACTCGCGACGCATCCAGTCCACGACGGGTTCGGTGAGTTCGGTGCTGAGAACCGCGCGAGTCGACACCGCGAGATAGCTGCGTCCTGTACTCGCCGCGACTCCGCTGTCGAGCCACACGGCTCCCGAAGCAGTGGTGCTGCTCGTCGCCATCAGCTCTGCAAAGACGGCTGCGGGGTCGACCCAGCTCGGCAGGTCAGCAGAAAGAACGCGAGAGCGCATAACCTAAGACTATGAGTGCGAACGCGGTTTATCAGTGGCAAGACAGCCAACTCACCGAGGTAGATCCTCAACCGCGTGAAGCTACTCCGCTCACCGTCGCCGATTCGTGGCTTGTCGATGGTGGAAAGGTGCTCGCCCTCAACCTGCACCGTCAGCGATTCTTGGATGCCGTCCCCGCCACCCTGCACGAGGTCGCGAACGATTTCTTTACTGCTGCGGTCGCACAACTCCCCCGCGCTGGTGCCTGGTCTCCGCGCGTCGAGCTTCGCGGAGCCGAATTCTTTTTGAACCTCCGACCCGCCCCAGAACGTCACCGCTCAGCGAAGGTGATTAGTTTCACGGGCGATGATCCCCGCACGACTCCCGCAGTGAAGGGCCCGGATATCGACGCATTGGGCGCGCTCCAAACCGGGGCGCACGCCCACGGCGCCGATGAGGCAATCATTCTCAGCGACGACGGTTATGTCATCGAGGGTGCTTACAGTGCAGTGCTCTGGTGGCGAGGAGAAATTCTGTGCGGTCCACCGGCAGACTTTGCTCGCATCGATAGTGTTACAGCGCGCAGCGCCCTCACTCTCGCTCGAGCGCTCGGCCTCGACACTCACGAGGAGGCGGTGACGCCAACCGAGCTTGAGGGCACCGAAGTGTGGATTCTGAACGCTCTGCACGGCATCCGTATCGTCTCGGCGTGGATTGATGGCCCCGAACTGGCAGAGAAGCCTGGGCGCCTCACCCAGTGGCGCACGCGCCTAGCGGCGCTCTCTCGCACGATTTAGCCAGCCACTGCTCGGATGCGGTCGCTAGGCTCACTGTGTGGACCCGGTTGACCTCTCTTTTAGCGCAGCGCCCCTCGCCGCCGTTGGCGACTTCGGTGGATGGCTCAACGATGCACTGAGTTACATTCTCGACACGGTTCAGTCGGTTCACCCCGCGCTGCGCACGCCACTGGCCGGTCTCGCGATCCTGCTAGAAACCTCGATTCTTATCGGGTTGATTGTGCCGGGCGACACGATCGTCATCGTTGCAAGCACCGCAGTAAGCGGGCCTGTAGAAATGGTGATCCTGATCGCTGTGGTCATCGTCGGCGCGCTCGCCGGCGAGAGCATCGGGTTTGCCCTCGGCCGCTATTTCGGCCCAAAGATTCGACATTCGGCATTAGGTAGGCGCATCGGCGAAGCGCATTGGGAGCAAGCGGAACGCTATCTGGGCCGTCGGGGCGGTATCGCGGTCTTCATTTCTCGGTTTTTGCCTGTGCTGCATTCCCTGATTCCGGTCACCGTGGGCATGAGCGCTATGCGTTATCGAACGTTCATGGCGTGGACCGTTCCGGCAACAACAATCTGGTCGATTGGTTACGTCTCGGTTGGGGCACTTGCCGCTGGCAGTTTTCGCGAACTGCTCGACCAATTGCACTATGCCGGGTATGTCTTCGTCGCGATCGTTGTCGGCTTTGTGGTTCTGGCGCTGATCGCAAAGAAGCTACTGCAGCGTTCACAGCGTCGCCACATGGAGCACCGCGATAGCGATCACGAATAGTTTCGGCCGCCGGAGATAGCAACCAAAAAGAGGGGCGGATGCACGCGCATCCGCCCCTCTTCACCGGGCTAGCCAGTGGTGTTCGCTAGCTGAGGCCGTTCTCGCTCAACCATGCACTGGCGATGTCGTCAGACGACATCTTGTCTACCGTGCTCTGCACGTTGAGTGCCACGAGGCCCTCAGGTGTGAGCTTGGCGCTAATCGCGTTGATGACTTCGGCGATCGAGTCGGCAACATCCGCATTCACTAGGGGAACAACGTTGGATGACAAGAACAGACCCTCAGGGTCAGTCAAGCTCACGAGGTTCTCGGTCTGGATGCGCGGGTCGGCGCTGTAGACGTTGGCGATGTTGATCGTTCCGGCTACGAGTGCGTCGACCGTAGTGTCGCCCGTGGCTGTAAAGCTCACCGTTGCACCGTAGGTGTCTTCTAGACCGGCAGGACCGTATGGGCGCTCTTCGAGCTCAGCGTTGCCACCCAGCTTGAGGTCGCTCACTCCGGCGAGATCAGCAAGGGTTTCAAGTGAGTTCGCCGAAGCGAAGTCTGCTGTCACGTTGTAGGAGTCCTGGTCAGTCGCGGATGACTGGTCGAGCACGGTGAGCCCTTCGGGCAGTGCGTCGGCCAGTTCAGCGTAAACATCCTCGGATGCCGTGGCGGTCGTCTCGGGGCTGTAGAACTGAAGAAGGTTTCCCGTGTATTCGGGGAAGACGTCTACTTCGCCACTCTCAAGGGCGGTAAGGTAGGCGTCGCGCTGGCCGATCTGGAACTGGCGTTCAACGTCAAATCCAGCGCTCTCTAGGGCCTGCGCATAGATTTCGGCAATGATTTCGTTGGAGTAGTACGCCTGCGAACCAACAACGATGGTCTCGCTGTTGGCGTTCTCATCACCCGAACCGGTGTCTAATGGGTCACCGGATGCACACCCTGACAGGGCAATTGCCACCCCGACCGCGGCGGCGCCAAGCGCGAGCCGGCCTTTGTTTTTTGCTGTGAACATTTCTATCCTCTTTCTTATTGGGCAGATTTTGCTGCCACCGCACGTCGTCGAGGTGACGACGTGCGGACATCTTTAGCACGCCCAGCCGAGACTCCGCGGGGAATCGCGAACTGCTGGATGAGGGCAAAAATTCCATCGAGCGCGAGAGCTAGAGCGGCGATCAACAGCGCGCTGCCGAGCATCTCGTCATAGCGCTGCAGCGGAAGCCCCCGGAAAATGTAGATTCCGAGACCGCCGAGGCCGACATAGGCCGCAAGCGTCGCTGTGGCAACCACTTGAAGCGTGGATGCGCGAAGCCCGCCGATGAGCAGCGGCAAGCCAATCGGCACTTCAACTTTCCAGAGGATCTGCCACTCGGTCATACCAACGGCACGCGCGGCGTCGATCACTCGGCGATCAACCGCCTCGATTCCGGCGTAGGCGCCGGCAAGAGTCGAAGGGATCGCAAGCAGGACGAACGCTGTGATGGCGGCCAACTGGAGCTGCGCTTGAGCGACCCCGATGAGAAGCACCAGGAACAGGATGAGCCCGAACGATGGCAATGCTCGCGCCGCGCCAGAGAGTCCGACAGCAAAGTCGCGACCCTTGCCTGTGTGCCCAATGAAGAATCCAAGCGGAATCGCAATGATGGCCGCTATCGCCACGGAAATGAATGTATAGAAGAGGTGCTCTTCGAGGCGAAGCGGAATGGGATTGCTGCCCTCAAGTCGCTCTGGCGAAAACAACCATTGCAGTGCTTCAAGAATGAGGTTCATGCGGTCACCTCCGCAGCAACAGCAGCAGGCTGGCCCGACTTCATCTTCTTGACCGTTGTCCACGGCATGAGGAGTCGGCCGAGAAGTACGAGTCCGCGGTCAATAAGGAGGGCGACAACAACGGTCATGAAGACCCCGGCGAAGATCTCCTCGATAATCCGACGCTCGAATCCGTTGGTGAAGAGATATCCCAGGCTTGTGACGCCGATCAGAATGCCTACGGTGACGAGACTCACCGTGGATACTGCTGCGACTCTTAGCCCGGCAAGGACGACCGGGCCGGCAAGCGGAAAGTCGACGGTCCAAAATCGCCGCCATCCACCGAATCCGACCGCAGTCGCTGACTGTCGGATCGCAGGATCAACCGAGGCGAGAGCATCCGCAACAGACCGAGCCATGATCGCGACCGCATACAACGTCAGAGCGATAGTGATATTCAGTTCACTGAGGAAGCTGATGCCCAGAAGCGGAGGCAGGATCACGAAGAGCGCTAACGACGGAATCGTGTAGAGCAATCCGGCAACGGTCAGCAGGATGCCTCGGGTGAGTTTGAAACGGTAGGCAAACCAGCCCAATGGAATTGAGATCAAAAACCCGAGAACGATCGGAGGCACGCTCAACCGAACATGTTCGAGAGTGAGGCTCCAGATCAAATCAATGTTGCTGATGATCCAGTTCACTCGTGAGCCACCCCGCCAACGAGCACTCCGGCCCCACGGCCCTCGCTATCCACAAGAATCGTTCCAGACTCTGTCTTCTTGAGGGAAAGCGCCCGCTTGCCACGATCGGTGCCAATAAAGTTCGCCACAAAGTCACTTGCCGGATTCGCCATGATCTCGTTTGGACTGCCAACCTGCGCAATCTTGGCGCCTTTCTCAAGGATCACCACTTGATCGCCAAGCAAAAAGGCTTCGTCGATGTCGTGGGTTACAAAAACGATCGTCTTGTCTAGCTCGTGTTGGAGCCGAATCGTCTCTTGCTGCAGTTCGGCCCTGACGATCGGATCAACAGCTCCAAATGGTTCGTCCATCAAGAGGATGTTCGGGTTTGCTGCAAGCCCGCGGGCCACGCCTACTCGCTGCTGCTGGCCGCCGGAAAGTTGGCTCGGGTAGCGGTCAGCAAGACTACGACTCAATCCGACAGTGTCGAGAAGCTCAAGCGCTTGGGCTCGAGCCTGCTTCTTGGGCACGCCATTGAGAGTCGGAACGGTCGTGACATTGTCGATGACCTTGAAATGCGGCAGAAGCCCAGAGTTTTGCATGACGTAGCCGATGCTGCGCCTCAGCGCCACCGGCTCCTTACGCATAATGCTGTCGCCATCGATTTCGATATCACCCTCGGAGGGATCGACCATGCGGTTGATCATTCTGAGCAACGTGGTCTTTCCGCTGCCAGACGACCCAACGAACACAGTGATCTTGCGTGAGGGAATCACGAGATCGAAATTGTCTACAGCGACGGTGCCGTCGCCAAAGCGCTTGGTTACTGCTCGAAATTCAATCATAATTTCGGCTCATTCCTCGCGCCTCTGCGCGGATCGACACTTGCCAGCACTATTAGCTAAACAGTATTCGAAGCCGCTGTCATTCCCGATTGGGCATAACTAAGCAGATTTACCTGAAACCGAAGTCGTTACCAACCGATGTTGTCGCGAATAAACGTGCGCACTGCAGAGGTGCTCACGTTAATAAACTCTTGGTCACCCTGAGGGTTCATGAGGAACGCACGAGCAACGAGTGCGTCGCTCATCTCAAGGCCCGCTTCGAGCGTGAAACGTGACGCAACAGAGTTCTCAACACCAAAGCGAGCCGAAAGCGCCTCGACAAGACGCTCTGCCACTAGTGACTTGTGCGTACGGCCGTTGGGCAACGGGCGAAGATCGAGTTGATCTCCGACGCGAAGCCCGCGGAATCCAGGCTCGGTGCGGTAGGTGTCGATGACTGAATCAAAGGCTGTACTGAGCGCGGCGCGCCAGTCGGACTGTGATGGGTCGTTGATGGCTTCAGTGATTCGTACCATCACACGCTCGAAGTTGCGCGAGCCAAGGGCCTGAAGCAACACGATACGGTCAGGAAAATAACGATAAACGGTGCCGATGGACGCTCCCGCGCGATCGGCGACCATAGCGGTGGTTAGCCGCTCAATGCCGACCTCGTCGACGATCGATGCTGCTGCATCGAGTAACGCAGTGAGCCGAGCAGTGCTTCGTGCTTGCACTGGCTCATTGCGAAGCGAGACTGCTGGTTCAGTCACGATGTCAATGGTTGTTTGTGCGGACACAATGGCCCCCTTCTAGGTGTCTGACCAATCCTAACCTTTAGAACGCTTGTTCTACGGGAGGTAGAAGCTGACTTTTTTCTCAGTTTACGCTTTACAGTGGTTTTATGTGCGGTCGATTTGCCATGGATGACACGGTCAACCAAATGATCACGGAGTTCGTCACTGCCACCGGAAGGCCACCAGAAGAGTGGCAGGCGGACTGGCTTGCGACGCCGGTCGTGCGCCCCACCGATCCCGTGCCGGTTCTGCTCAAAACCCGTGAGGACCGCGACGATCCGCAATCGGCCATCGTCCCTCGGGCTGCACTAGCCCAGTGGTGGCTGACCCCGCCGTTTTCCTCCGTGTTGCGAGGAAAGCACGCCACTTTTAATGCTCGCAGCGAGACAGTCACCAGTAAGCCAACATTCCGATCCGCTATCGCTCGCCAGCGCGCCGTTCTCCCCGCTATTGGCTATTTCGAGACGAAAAAGTCTTCCGGCGCATCGGTACCTCACTACATAACGCCACCCTCGGGCCTCCTTTTCTTCGCCGGCCTCTACTCATGGTGGCAGGACCCGGCACTCAGCACCGATGATCCCGCTCGCTGGCACCTCACAACCACGATGCTGACTCAGGCAGCCACGGGATCTCTGGCAGAGATTCACGATCGGATGCCGGTCATCGTTGCGCGTGATTCAATCGACGAATGGATCGATCCGCGCATCATCGGGGACAAGAATTTGGTGCAGAGCACTGTCGCGGCATCCTCGCTCTTGAGCGAGCAATTGCACGCCGAACCTCACGTTAAACCGTAGTTCTGTAGCGCCCGGTGCCATCGCAGTGGTCAGGTGACCTTAGGCTGGAGCAATGGCTCGAACCGGTAAAGCCCACACGCCCTCGCAGACGGCAGACGAAATCCTGCATCGCGCGGCTCGCATCGAGGACACCTTCCATCGGTGGAGGGAACGCCGCGGTCGCAAACGTGGCCTCACCACCACCCTGATTCCGTACAGCAGCTACGGGGCTCCAGACTGGGCCCGCGTCCTGTGTCGGGTAGTGCTCACTCGCGGCACTGAGGCCTCCAAGAAGCGCGCAGAAAAGGTTCGAGGCTGGCGCAGCTTCTTCAGCATCCCGGTGAATGACGAAGTTGTTACGGTCACGATCGGTGGCACAGATGTAAAGCTCACTCCGGGGCGAGGCGGAGTGATTGATGAGCAAGTGAGCGTCTCGCTCGCTCCCGGCTGGCAGACGGCAACTCTCGACTCTGCGGGTTCAGACCCTGCGGTCGCCCACATTTTCGTCGTCGACCCGAAGGCGGATTTCGGAATCATTTCAGACGTGGATGACACGGTGATGGTCACAGCACTGCCTCGCCCGCTTCTGGCAGCGTGGAACACTTTTGTTCTCGATGAGCATGCACGACGACCTGTTCCAGGAATGGCCGTGTTGTATGACCGACTTGCTCGCGCGAATCCTCTAGCGCCGGTCGTCTACCTCTCAACAGGAGCGTGGAATGTTGCGCCGACGTTGACTCGGTTTCTTCGACGCAACCTTTACCCGCGGGGCGCGATGCTCTTGACCGACTGGGGGCCAACGCACGATCGCTGGTTCCGCAGCGGCGCCGATCATAAACGGGAAAATCTTCGCCGGCTTGCCGCTGAATTCCCCAACATCAAGTGGCTACTGGTTGGTGATGACGGGCAGCATGACGAAGAGATTTATGGCGAGTTCACGACCAGTCACCCCGACAATGTTTCTGCTGTAGCGATCCGTCAGTTGTCGACTGGAGAAGCCGTTCTCGCCGGTGGTCGCAGCAAAATAGCCGAACGCGAGCGTGATTCGCCGGTTCCGTGGCGCTTTGCTCCAGACGGCGCACGGCTCGCAATTGAACTTCGAGAGCTCGGACTCATCAACGACTGAGCGTTTATCATTTGTTAAATTTGACGCACGATACAGCTATGTGCAGGATCAGGGCTCCTGACGCTGCAATGATTGTCTTATGGCGTTACCAATTGAAGACTATGCCCTTATTGGCGACTGTCAGACAGCTGCCCTTGTGGGCCGCGACGGCAGCATTGACTGGCTCTGCTTTCCCCGATTCGACTCTGCATCGATGTTTGGCGCGCTTCTCGGCAACGAGGACCACGGCCGGTGGCTTGTTGCCCCCGTCGCTAGCCTGTACGAAACGACGTCGGTCACCGTCACACGAAAATATCGTGAAAACACCTTTATCCTCGTGACTACCTGGGTAACCGACGAGGGCGAAGTCGAAGTTACTGACTTCATGCCCTACGGCAATCGGCGTGCCGACGTCGTGCGTCGAATCCGTGGAATCCGCGGAACAGTTGCCATGCACACCGAGCTGCTTATCCGTTTTGGTTACGCAACCGCGCTACCGTGGCTGCACCAAGCACCCGAGGCCGGCGGGCACGCGGTTATCGCCGTTGCCGGACCAGACGCAATTGTCGCCCGCGGCATCGAATTGCACTCGGCCGACCACAAGCACACAGCGAACTTCATGATCAGCGACGGCGAAACCCGCGACCTGACCATGACGTGGTACCAGGCGCACCGCAACCCACCTGCCGCCGTCAACGTCGACGATGTTCTTGCTAACACCAGCGAATGGTGGCACAACTGGGCTTCACACTGCGAACCGACTGAACAGTATCCAGAGATCGTCAAACGCTCGCTCTTGGTGCTGCGCGCCCTCACCCATGAGGACACCGGCGGAATTGTTGCCGCAGCAACAACAAGCCTGCCCGAATGGTTCGGCGGCAGCCGCAACTGGGACTACCGGTATGTCTGGTTGCGAGACGCAGCACTCACCCTTCACGTGTTGCTCGATCACGGTTATGTCTCCGAAGCCGAAGCCTGGCGTCGCTGGCTGCTCAGGGCAATCGCAGGCGACCCTGCTGATGTTCAGATCATGTACGGCCTCTCCGGCGAGCGTTGGCTCGAAGAACGCGAAATCGAATCGCTGCCTGGTTATGAGGGCGCTACTCCCGTTCGTATCGGCAATGGTGCGTTCAACCAGTTCCAGGGCGACGTGTTCGGCGAGGTAATGATCGCGCTTCAAGCCGCTCGCCGGTCTGGTGTGCACGAGAACGACTTCTCGTGGCCGCTCCAACGAGCGCTCATGACATTCGTAGAAGACAACTGGAATCGCCCAGACAACGGAATTTGGGAGATCCGCGGTCCCGAGCGTCACTTCACGCACTCTCGCGTGATGCTTTGGGCAGCAATGGACTGCGCCATCACTGCTGTCGAGGAATTTGGACTCGACGGTCCAGTAGAGAACTGGATCGTTATCCGAGAAGAGATTCGCGATGAGATAGAGCGCAAGGGGTGGGATGCCGAGCGCGGTACTTACACTCAGTACTACGGCGGTGCTGGCGTTGACGCCTCGCTATTGCAGCTCCCCCAGGTCGGCTATCTTGCCGCGGACGATCCTCGCATGGTCGGTACTGTTGCTGCGATCGAGGACGAGCTCCTTGTCGATGGGCTCGTACTGCGATACCGCACCGAGTCAGGTGTCGACGGACTTCCCGACGGCGAGAACCCGTTCCTTGCGTGTTCCTTCTGGCTGGTCGAACAGTATGCATCCTCCGGGCGAGTCGACGACGCGACAGTACTGATGGATCGTCTGGTCAGCTTTGCCAACGATGTAGGACTCATTAGCGAGGAGTACGACACCGTCAACGAGCGTCAAGCGGGAAATACGCCGCAAGCGCTCAGCCACCTCGCACTGGTGCGCGCAGCTGACGCGATCTCGAAAGTAAAGAGCCGAACGTGAAGCTCATAACGACGCTCACTCTTGCGCGTCGTTCGCCGTTGCTCCAAGTACTCAAGACGTCGGTCGCCGCCGTCGTCGCTTGGGTTGTTGCAAGCTTTGCACTTCAGCAGCCACTACCCATATTTGCGGCAATCGCAGCGCTACTTGTTGTTCAGCCGAGCGTTACCCAGTCCATTGAAAAGGGACTCGAGCGCAGTATCGGTGTGGTTGCAGGTGTCACAATCGCGGTCGGCGCTGGCCAACTATTTGGCGACGACAGTTGGGTGATTCTTAGCGTCATCATCATTTCTGTAATCGTGGCGTGGGCCTTGCGACTTGGCCCGGGGTCCGCAAACCAAATACCGATCAGCGCCATGCTGGTGATTGCGCTGAGCGGCCAGAATTCCGGATACGCGTTTGAACGAATCATAGAAACAGTCATTGGCGCGCTGATCGGCTTGATTGTCAATCTTGCGATCGTTGCGCCGGTGTTTGTCAGCCCTGCCCGCGTTGCTGTTGCGTCTCTCACGAAACGAACAACGGCTGTGCTGGAATCTCTGGCGCGAGCGTTGAGCACTCCCCAGTCCGACGCCGAGCTCCGCAAACTGCTCGATGAGGCCCGGATGCTCCGTGATTTGCGCGACGCCGCGTCCGTCGCGCTTCGACAGGGCACCGACAGCCTCACGCTCAACCCACGCAGGAGCAAACACCATGGGCTACTGCGCCGCGAGACCGAATTGTTCGCGATGTTGAGCGTGCTCGTCACTCGAACTCTTGGCATGGCTCGCGCAATTCATGACCGTTACGACACAAATCTCATGACTGATCCGGTCGTGATATCAATTGCTCGGGAACTCGAGCGTGCCGCCCATGATTTGAAGCTGCGGGGACGTGCGCCCGGTGAAAGTGAAGCTGAGGTGCCGACCCAAGATCTACTCACCCTCACGGCGCCTCTGACTGTGCTCACTCCTCATCCGCAACATTGGATACTGATCGGTTCCCTGCTCGAAGACGTTCGACGGGTGCACGAAGTTATCGTCGGAGACAAAGACGGCGGCTAGTCGACGCAAAGAGTCCGTTAGCCCACGATCGCGGTGCACTCATCAAGACAACGCACGAAACGGCCGGTCTCCTTTGATAGGGCGCGACGAACCTCCAAAAGCTTGAGCGCGGCCTCATCAACAATGGATTCATCGAGCTCGTCGTTGTCGATCGCTTGACTAACCGCAGCGACAATTGCCGCCGTATCGACTGCGTCAACGTAGAGCAGCATGGTGTTGCCGGCCGCGATCGCCCGGACAGCATTCGTTACCTGATTTGAATACTCCGGTACGCCGGAACGTTCCAACATGCCCATGTCATCCGTGATCACCACACCATCGAAGCCAAGGTCGTTCCGCAAAATCTCATGCCACTCTGTCGAAAACGTCGCGGGTTGTTGATCGACCGCCGTGAAGGCAAGGTGCCCAAACATGACAAGTGGTGCCCCGGCATCGATTCCCGCCTGAAATGGAACAGCGTGACTGGCGCGCCACTCCTTCAACGACATGGTTGTGGTCGGGATGCTCGAATGTGAATCTCCGGGTGCCGCACCGTGACCGGGAAAGTGTTTGAGAGTGGAGAGGACTTGCGACTCGCCAGCGACAGCCTGTGCGACCCGTGCCGCAGCATCCGCCCCTGTTGAACCAAACGATCGGCTAAAAATGAAGCTTGATCGGTCACTAGCTACGTCGGCGACAACACCAAAGTTCACCGAAACGCCAACCGATTCGAGAAGAGCACCGCGCTGAGCAAACGCGTCGAACGTCGCCTGAGGCTCGAGAGACCGCAATTCGGCTGCCGACTTCGCGTTGTCGGTGGGGACGCGCCGAACAATTCCGCCCTCTTGATCGGTGGCTACGAGCACGGGCAAACCCGCCTCTTTGCTGAGCGCGGCAGTTTCGTCGCTCAACTGTTGAAGGCTGACCGGAATGTTGTCACCCATCAGAATGAATCCGCCGACACCGTCGTAGGTTGTCACAGCGTCATTCGCGGGCTGAGTACCAGGAACGTGAACCATGAGCATGCTCAGCACTTTTTGCGCAAGCGTCATGGTGGAAAGTCGATCGAGGGCGTACTGCTCAGCAGCATCCACCTGCACCGGTTCGGCCCTAGGTTCGAACGTCGGCGACGGCACAACGGTGCGGTCTGATCTGCCACTACAGCCGCCAATGCCAGCGATGAGGGCAACGATAACGGCGGTGGCTAAGTATCCCCGCACACTCGACATCCTGCGATGCTACCCGGCTCCAGCGAGTCGGTTCTCAGTTAAGCCAAGTGAGCGAAGCGAATTCCTCGGCGCTAAGTCCAAACCGTTCAGCAGCGTGCGCCACTGTCGATCGAACCGCATGAGCTTCTGAGCCCGTGCGAACAAGGACGTCGATTCCGGCCGGCGACAGTCGAGACCGCGAGAATCGGATCACAATAATGTCGAATTCGTCGTTCGCGCCAACCACTTGCCAGCGGCTCGTAAGAAGCTTGCGCCACCCCTGGCCCCGCCAGACGAATTCGTCGCCTCGCAAACGGTCAGTTCCCAGGATAGTTTTCGGCTCGCCGTCAGAAGTTGTGAAGCTCACGGTGTCAGAGAAGGTCAACTCAGCACCGTTTATTGTTTCGTACGTAAATTCTGGGTTGTGGCGGGTTCCGTCAAGCCACATGGGAAAATTGGTCGCCACAACACTCCACGTGCCGGGGAGCTTGGCGGCAAGCACCGAAGCTTCAAGAAGATCACTCACGTGATCAACCTATGTCACCGCGGCTGAGAGTACGCATTGCGCCGGCCGAAAAACGCTACTGTTGCCGCATGCTTCGCGCTCTCGTCCGTTCATCGCACCCGGGGCCGTCGGCTGCTGTAGCGCTCATTGCTCTGGCACTCGCGATTGGGGTCGACCTCAGTCCGTGGCAAATAGTTGGCGTCACGCTCATCATTCTGTGCAATCAACTATCAGTCGGACTCTCTAACGATTGGCTCGATGCGGCGCGCGATCGTCGAGCTGGGCGAACGGACAAGCCCATCGCGAATGGCGAGGTTTCGGTGCAGGCAGTTGCCGTCCTCGCCCTGATCCTTGCCGCTGCATCCGTCGTGCTCTCTCTTGCCCTTGGTTCACTCGTCGCGCTCGCTCACGCACTGTTTCTTGCTAGTGGCTGGGCATACAACCTCGGGCTCAAGTCCACCCCCGCATCGGTCATCCCCTACATTGTCGGATTCGGGTCGCTGCCAGCAATCGTGACGCTCGCCGCTGACCCGCCCCAGATGGCGCATCCGTGGGCTATCGCGGCCGGTGCCCTCTTGGGTATTGCTGCACACTTCAGCAACGTGTTGCCCGATCTGGCTGACGATCGTGCGACGGGTGTTCGTGGACTACCTCACGCTCTTGGGGCACGAACCTCTGGATTTGTGATCGCCATGAGCCTCATTGCGGCCTCGTTGGCAGTGGTGTTTGGACCGGGAGACGCCATCGGCGCGGTAGCGATCGTCGGCTTCACACTCACGCTCGCTCTGGCCATAACGAGCGTCGTTCTCGTCGTTCGGAACACGATGAAGCGGATGCTCTTTCGACTGACAATCGCTGCAGCCATGATCAACGTTGCCCTGCTGCTGCTCGCGGCTCCGCAGTTGAGCTAGTCAATCACTGCGCGGCAGGCGGGGCCGCATCCGCAGGTTCTGCGTCAACAGTGACGGGGTTTCGGATGCCCACAAACGACACAATCGCTCCCGCGAACAGCAGCGCCGCCGTGACGATAATGACGCGGTGGAAGTTTTCGGCGTCGAGAGGCCCCACGACGATCACACCAAGGAGCGCAATTGTGATGAGTCCAGCGATTCGGGACACCGCATTGTTAACCGCCGAGCCGACTCCTGCCTGTTGCGCACTGATTGCTCCAAGAATTGCTGACGTGAGAGGTGCAACCGTCATGGACAATCCAAGAGAGAACAGCACGACTCCGGGCAGAACCTGAGTGAAGTAGTCGACGCTCTCTTGCATCGCCAGAAACGTCACATAGCCAATACCCGCGACTGTCGGACCAAGAGTCATGAACAATCGAGGTCCATACTTGCCACTGAGGCGACCAAAATATGACGACAACAGAATGATGCCGATTGACGCTGGTAAGAACGCGAGCGCGGCCAGCGTCGCCGGGTAACCCGCGACTTCTTGGAGATACACCACGAGGATGAATCCGCCGAGGGCGAGCGCACCGTAGATGAAGATCGTGGCGATGTTTCCCATGCTGAAGTTGCGTTGCCGAAAAAGACCGAGCGGCAGCATCGGTTGCGGCGCGCGCTTTTGCCAGAAGACGAAAGCAACCAAACTGATGATTCCCACGATCAATGGCAGGAACACTGCGGGACTATCCCAGCCGTAATTACCTTGCTCGATTAATGCGAAGACGGGTCCGCCAAGGCCCACTATTCCCAATATTGCTCCGAGGTAGTCGATGCGGGTACTAGGGCTGCGTTGGTCTTTGTGGCCGAGCACAACGAGCAGCCACAACGTCACAGCGATTGGCAGAACATTGATCCCGAAGACGAACCGCCAGCTGAGCAAGTCGACGAAGACGCCGCCCAAAACTGGGCCAACGATAAACGCCGCGCTCGTCCAGGCGGTCCACTGACCGATGGCGTGGCCCTGCGCGGGGCCCCTAAACGTAGACATGATGAGAGCAAGCGAGCTCGGAACCAGCAACGCGCCTGCAACACCCTGAACTCCCCGCAGAACTATGACGAGTTCGGCTGTTGGTGCAACGGCAATAAGGAGCGACGCAACGCCAAAGCCAATCAGCCCGATGCGCAAAATTACGATGCGACCGAAAACGTCCGAGAGGGATCCGGCGAGCAGTATGAGCGAACCCAAAGTGATCAGGTAAGCGTCGACCACCCACTGTTGCGTACTCAGCCCACCACCCAGTTCATCCCGAATGGCCGGCAACGCAACATTGATCACCGAGCCGTCGAGAAATGCCACGAACGACGCAAGAATTGCGATGATAAGAATGAGCCGCTGGTCTCTTGTCACACTGCTATTCAACACCCGCACGGCACCAAATTGTGCCCAATCAGTACTTAATCGAGGCGGCTAAAGCCCGACACCCGCACAACAGCAACACCCTCAGCAGCAGACTCCACCAGATCCACTGTTGCCGCGATTGACCAGTCGTGGTTGCCCTCAGGATCCGCAATAATCTGTCGCACCTGCCACTGACCTGGCAGTTCTGTGATTGCGATCATTGCGGGGCCACGGGCATCCCCCGC
>Ga0307486_1001651_pt1 | contig 16625 bp, 12 predicted proteins | sample CBIW02metaG_FD_203663 | JGI IMG/M metagenome (GOLD analysis project Ga0307486, IMG submission 203663) | Sea-ice brine microbial communities from Beaufort Sea near Barrow, Alaska, United States - CBIW 0.2 | ecosystem: Environmental > Aquatic > Marine > Coastal | place: USA: Alaska | collected... | reverse complement strand
GGAATGTACAACAATATCAACACCGCCAAAGGCAAGATTTGCCTTTTTAAATGCTCCGGCTACTGAATCCTTATTGGTAACATCACATATAAAACCGTCTACCTGGTCTCTTTTATAGGTTTTTAGTGCTTCTTTAAGTGAATTCTCAGTCAAATCAGTAAGTACTACATTGGCTCCTTCGGCTACCAGTTTATCGGCAATTGCTTTTCCTATGCCTCCTGCGGCACCTGTTATAATAGCCACTCTTCTTGAAAGTGGTTGCTCTGCAGGCATACGTTTTAATTTAGCCTCTTCCAATAACCAATATTCAATATCAAAAGCTTCCTGCCTTGGTAATGAGGTATATTCTGAAATGGCTTCTGCACCCCTCATTACATTTATGGCGTTCACATAGAATTCACTGGCAACACGGGTTGTTTGCTTATTCTTTGCAAAACTGAACATTCCTACTCCAGGATAAATAATAATTACAGGATTTGGATCCCGCACCGCAGGGCTGTTATCATGCTTGCAATTTTCATAATATTCTTTGTATTCTTTACGATATTCCTCAAAAGCAGGCTCTAATTTTTTGAGAATCTCTTCAGTATTGGAAATGTCTTCTGAGGTATCTAAATTCAAAATCAAAGGCTGAATTTTAGTCCGAAGGAAGTGATCAGGACACGAAGTCCCCATAGGAGCCAATTTATTTAAATCGTTAGAGTTGATGAATTCCAAAACGGTATCACTATCGGTAAAATGACCAATCATTCTATTTTCTGAAGAAGTCAACCCACGTAAGAGTGGAATTAATTCGGCAGCCTTATCTAATCTATCTTCCGGTGGAAGACTTTTAATTTTTTGTCCGCCAAAAACACTCCCTTTTTCCTTTGTTTTTTTGGTAATATATTCTGAAGCTTGTTCAATAACCTCTAAGCTATTTACATAGCATTCATAGGATGTATCTCCCCAGGTGAATAATCCATGACTTCCTAAAACAATTCCTTTGATCCCGGGATTTTCATTCAGACATTTTTCAAGCTGTAGCCCCAAGTCAAAACCAGGCCGTTGCCATGGAACCCAGCCCATAGTATCGCCCCAAATTTCTTTAGTGACTTTTTCACTGTCTTTGGCTGCCGCGACCGCAATAAGGGCATCGGGGTGTAAGTGATCTATATGTTTAAAAGGAAGCAATCCATGCAAGGGTGTATCTATAGAAGGTGCTTTACTGTTCAGGTCGTAAATACAATGATTAAAAAGTCCTACCATCCTGTCTTCATCTTCAAGACCTTTATAAACATTTTTTAAATTTCTTAATCTTTCGGTATATAAACCAGCAATACCATCCCTGTTCAAGGTGCCAATATTTCCTCCGGAACCTTTTACCCACATTACTTCAACATCATCATTGGTAAGAGGATCTTTTTCTATTGTTTTACAGCTGGTGTTCCCTCCGCCGTAATTAGTGATTCTTAAATCGGCTCCTAAAATATTTGATCGGTATAGGAATAAGGAAACCTCATCTTCACCCAAAGAAGCTACTTTTTTTTCGTCCCATAGATAGTCTACATATTGAAAAGTTTTTTCCATCTTTTTTTAAATTTTGTTTTAATTTAACCAAAAGTAATTTTTATAAATCACCCTTCTATCCTGTGGTGTACTGCTCAAAAAAAAATAATTATTATAATTAGCTAACTTGTAATAATTAGTTAAATTTACCGCAATGGTTCAAATCCTTTTCAATCAATTTAATCATTCATGTCTCAATCTATTGTAATAAATATTGACCAAACATCCCGAATACCGAAGTATAAACAAATAGTTGATTCAATTATAAATGATATTTCAAAGGGTAAATTAAAAGTAGGACAAAAAATACCTTCTATTAATAAATTGAGTGAAACATGTGACCTTTCAAGAGATACAGTAGAAAAGGCTTATAAGCAACTTAAAGAACGCAAAGTCATCGTTTCGGTAAAAGGAAAAGGATTTTATACTGCTAAAACAGACTTGATTTCTAAGGTAAATGTATTCTTCCTGATTAATAAACTAAGTTCATACAAAATGATGGTTTATAATTCCTTCGTAAATTCATTAGGTGCAAATGGCCATGTCAACTTGTCCATTTACCATTGTGAAGAATTTCTTTTTGTAAGAGCTATTGAAAAAAATATAGGTGCGTATGATTATTATGTAATCATGCCGCATTTTAAAAATGAACAATTAAATCATATTAGCTACACTAATAAAGTTCTTGAGGTTATTGAACGTATCCCTAAAGATAAACTTATTATTATGGATAACAATATACCGGAGATAAAAGGAAATTACGGTTTAATATATCAGGATTTTAAAAATGATATTTATAATGCATTGGGTGAAGGAATCGAAAAACTCAAAAAATATGATAAACTCATACTGGTTTTTCCCACTAAATCCATTTATCCTTTTCCTAAACGTATTTTAATTGGTTTCAGGCAGTTTTGTGTAGAATATAAATTAGATTTTGAAATTTTAGATGAAATTTATGAAGATATGGAACTTCAAAGCAAAGATTTATATATTACTATTGAGGATTTAGATCTTGTAAACCTGGTACGCCAAATTCGAATAAAAGGCCTGAAACTGGGAAAAGACGTTGGTATTATTTCTTATAATGATACACCTTTAAAAGAACTGCTGGGAATTACAGTGATTAGTACCAATTTTAAAGCAATGGGGGAAACTGCAGCTGATTTCGTATTGAAAAACAAAAATGAAAAAGTGGAGGCCGTGTTTAAATATATAGAGCGAAATTCAGTTTAATAAGAGGTGAATTTTTGAGATAGGGAGATTTTAAACTCCTTTTTTTGCCGTTGTTATTGAACTCAAAGTCACAAAAGACAGTCAAGTTCCAAGTGTAAAATAATATACTACTGTTTTCCGAAATTTTAAAATATTTTCTCTGTAAACCCGGGTTTTATTGGAGTAAAATTTGAAAATGGCAGGATACGCTGCATTGTTGAAAAAATAAAAACGGATTTTGTGTGCAGTATTATTTCCATTCATCCCTAGATATTATTCAGAAACATAGTTGTTCTTTTTCTAATTTTTTTATGTGGTTTTACATCTGCAGGAAAGGGAATAGAAATATCGTTTTTAAAAAACTGGATAACCCCTTTAAATTATAACAGTATCAAAATTGAGAATAATCCGTGGGAGGAATAGCCTTTTTCTGAAGCAGATGTTTCAGTATTATTTTATAAACATCTGTTGCCTCAATTGTAGGTTGATTTCCTGTCAGTTCAGGATGTTGAGTAATGAATAGTGGCCAATTTTTTTTCTCATTGCTGATACGACCATGCGAGCCTTTTACAAGAGCAGCATTTAGTGGGATAATATCCATCAAATAGCGAAAGCCTAATTTCTTTTTCAACAGTTTTAGCCCAATTTTTCCTTTCAGAAACCGGATATCCGGATCGGCAAAGATTTCAACCGGATCATATCCGGGCTTGCGGTGAATATCGACTGTCCGGGCATAATCCGGTGCTTTTTTATCATCAAGCCAAAAATAATAGGTGAACCATGAATCCTGATCAGCCATCACCACCAAGTCACCTGCCCGTTCGTGATTGAGGTGGTGCTCCCTCTTTCCTTCCTCATCCAGGACTAATTCAATCCCCGGAGTATTATTCAGAAGCTCTTTAACCGCGGGAAGATCTTTGGGATCTTTAACATATACATGTGCCAGCTGATGATCTGCCACAGCGAAGGCCTTACAAGCCCATGTATCCAGTGTTTCATGCCCCAGTTCATCTTTTACCGTTACATATCCATTTCGCCGCAGAATCCTGTTGATATGCACCGGATTATTTACATCGGTGATGCCGTATTCTGAAACTATCACCACCTCGGCCCCTTGTTTCTCGTAATAGGTAATAAGATCCTCACAAACCTTATCGATTTCCTGCAGGTCTTTCCCAATTTCAGAAAAGTTAATTCCCTGCCTTTGCAGGTTGTAGTCAAGGTGCGGTAAGTAAATTAAAGTTAGGGTTGGATCGTGCCATTTATCCACAAGCATTGATGCCTGAGCGATCCAACGGGTGGATTCAATGTTGGCATTCGGACCCCAGAATGAAAAAAGCGGAAATTGTCCCAGTTCATTTTGCAACTTTTGGCGTAAGTCCATCGGTTGACTATGGATATCGGGTATTTTTAATCCATTAGCAGGATACAGCGGTCGTGGGGTAACGGCAAAATCTACAGTGGAATTCATATTGAACCACCAGAACATATTCGCACAAGTGAAATTGGAATCCTGTTTTTTCAACTCTTCCCATATTTTGGGTGCTTGTACTAATTTGTTGGATTGCCTCCAGAATTTAATTTCATATTCATCACGAAAGCACCAGCCATTGCCTACCACTCCATGTTCAGCGGGATATTTTCCCGTGAAATAAGTTGCCTGCGAAGAGCAGGTAACAGCCGGAAGGATTGGTTTAACGTTCAGTTGTTTACCCTTTTTCGACCATTTTTTCAGAAATGGTGTGTGTTCCCCGATTAATTTTGCAGATAAGGCTACAACATTAAGAACAACAGTTTTTTTCATGTTTTTATAAATTTTTCTGAACCCATTGAAGTTCCCGTACAATAGAATTGGTTATTTCAAGCTGAATATCAGCCGGCAAGATTTCCCATGTATAGGTTTCCACTTCCAGGTGATCTGTAACTTTTTCCTTTTTCAAATATTCCAGCACCTCCAGGATATCTTCTTGGGTAGATTCCAGTTGCCCGTAATTATTCAGAAAAACAGGTACGTGAAAATGGGTACGCCATTCTCTGGCTAAAGGGTTGTTCAATTTTTCCAATGCATGTGGCAAATCAGGATAATGTGTTAGCTGTCCCGTTGAATCCCTCTCTACTACCTGATGAAGATAAGTTGATTCCACAAAAGGAGCCAACGCATCCATAACCCATTTCCTTTGTTCAATCTCTTCCGGCAGGGAGGCTTTTAACGCTGCACTTATCTGGATTTTCCCAACCTTAATGCCTTCGGTTTTTAGCTGATGAAATACATCTTCCGGCTTTTCATATACAATAGCAAAATGACAAACATCATAGCAGATCCGGATATGGTTTTTCAAACAAGTTTCTGCCTCTTCAGGTGATAAATTCAGCTGTTGTTTTAAATAAGCTGATCCCTGAGGGATCAGCCATTCTTTGTACCAGTAAATCACTTCCTGCGTATTCTCAAGCAATCCATCCGGTTCGGGTTCAATGTCCAGGTGCAGTATTTGGCCGCTCTCCAAGTGAATTTTGTACAGCTTTTCTGCAATTTTCACCATATGTAGCGTCGCCTTTTTCAGAACGTCATTTTTATTTTCTCGAATAGCAGGCCAGTATTTGTAAGATAGCGGAGAAGTAGAAATACCTCCTTCAACTCCATCAGGGAGGGAGTAAGGCAGCTAAAATCTTAAAAAGCCGGAAGGTGTAATCAAGGCGCTCTTTTGTTGTCCAGTCAGGTTGGTGCACCCGGTCTTTTACAGTTTGAAGGTGAAAACTTCCAAACGGAAAGCCATTCAGCGTAAATACATAACAATGGTTTTCCTCAAGCCATTTTTTAAAATCCTGAAGATTAGCCTCTTCAAGAAGTGATCTACTGGCTTTATCAGACAGCCGAAGACCTATGCCAAAAGGGGAATCCGGAGAAACCTCTTGTTTTATTCCGGGAATATATTTTTTGAGGTTATGAAAAGTTTCCGTCCAGCTTTCTCCTGGATGGATATTGGTACAGTAAGTGAGATGGCGACCGTTTTTCAGCATAAATAAATTATTAAACAGAAAATGTTTCTTCCTCAAAAGACCTCAGTTTCTCTGCGGCAATTAAAATATAATCTGTATCCATTTCGTGAACTTCCACTCCGCGGCCAATATCACCTAACAACATGATCGTTAGTTCCCCGCCTAAATGTTCCCGGAATTCTTCTAATCCTGTTAAAAGATTATCCTCTGAAAGTTCAGGAATGTGTAAGGTAAAGCCCAATTTCTTAAACAGGGATATGATACGGTGAAGGTCCTCCAGGGAAATCATTTTTTTGAGATAGGAATAAGTAGCGTCAAGAGCGATCCCTATTGCAACTGCTTCCCCATGCCGTAGCCTGAAATTGGTTAATTGCTCGAGTTTATGTGCAGCCCAGTGACCAAAATCAAGTGGTCGTGAGGAACCCATTTCAAAAGGATCTCCCCCTGCAATATGTTCCATATGCATTTGGGCACAGCGGTAAATCAATTCCTCCATGGGAGGCATTTCTCTTGTTGCCAGCCCCAATACATTTGCTTCAACCCATTCAAAGAAGGAGGCGTCTTTTATCAGCGCCACTTTAACAGCTTCGGAAATACCGGAACGCCAATCCCGCCCATCCAGAGTATGTAAAAAGGCACTATCATTAATAACCGCAAAGGGGGGAGCAAATGTTCCTAAAAAGTTTTTCTTCCCGTAGGCGTTCACGCTGTTCTTGACCCCGATCCCTGAATCATTCTGGGCCAGTACAGTAGTGGGAATACGAATATGATGAATACCCCTGTGAGCAATAGCAGTGGCAAAACCGGCCATATCCAGTACAGCACCGCCGCCGATAGCAACTATGAAAGAATGACGATCAATCCTAAAAGCATTGCTTGCATCCAAAATTTGCTCGATGTGCTGAGTAGTGTTTTTCACTTCCTCTCCCCCGGGCACAACTAAAGGATTGGCACATAATATGAAATCTCCTTTGTGTGCTGCAGCGTAATTCCTGATATTATCAAGGAGACCGGGATGCTTTGTTACAACTCCCTGATCTACAACAAAAAAAACTTTGGCCTTCTGAGGTTTGCTTACCACTTTTGCAAATAACGAATTGTTGATATCGAAAACATTTTCCGAAAAATGGACAGCATATTTAAACGGGACAGAAAATGTTTGTTGTATAGATTTTTTCATTTTAAATCTTTAAAAAAGTGGCTTTTGCCTAATTTTAGGTAACAGAGAATTTTTTTGCGATCCCTAAAGAAACAGGTAACAACAGAAGCACAATAACTCCGAATATCCAGCCAGCAAAGGTCGTGGCAAGTGCCGCATTGAGCACAATCAGAGAAAGTACACCCGCTTTAACCGCTTTTCCTATCAATTGCGGTTCTTGTTTTTTAAGGGCTTTTACCAAGGGTGGAAAGATAAGGAAGGAAAGCAATAGTACAAAAGGCAATACCTGCCACCAGGCTATATTTGAAAATACAGCCAAAATAATAATAGCTAAAATGATCATTCCGTACATGACTATTCCTCCTACTAAAGCTTTTCTGTTTCCGCCGTGAACTTCGCCCCGGCTGATCATAGTTATCGCTGCAATATAGATAACTGGAATAAGTGCCAGAAACCATAAATCCTGAACGGCAGCCGGGATAACACTAACTCCAAGCAATAGATTTCCACCTCTGCACAAGCCCATATTCAAAGGGCCAAAAATTAATTGATGTTTTCCCCAAGCATCGTATAAAACAGCTAATGCCGCTACCGCCACGGCAATAATTCCACTAAAAGCAGAAACCTGCCAGGCAGCAGCGATTCCAACGATCAAAAGAACTCCGGCCAGTAAACTGGCACTTTCAACAGAAGCTTTTCCACTGGGAATTGGCCTTTCCGGCCGTTCTTTCTTATCCAGTTCTGCATCAAAGACATCGTTAAACACAATTCCGCCTCCATAAAGACCTATAGTCGCCAATATAAGCCATAATAAAGAATTAAGAAGTATTGTATTTGCAGGTATACCCGTGGAAAATAATTGCAAAGCTGCTCCCGAAACAGCAAAGCCGGCTAAAATATCAGCAATCGCGGTTATTATGTTTGCAGGACGCATCAGCCGTAGGTGAGCAATAATGGTGTTCATTTAAATATTCCTATGTAATTGTTAATTCTCCACAATACCTGAAGATGGATCTCCTTCTATTCTTGGAGACTGGCCTCCCCTTAGTATGGTATTTCCCAAAAGTTTTTTTCGCTGGTCTATCGGCTCAGGTTGGAGCCAATCGCTTTCTTTCATTTGACCGCTTTGTCCATAAGCCGTTAAAGCATTTTGATAACAGGCAAGGTGAATATATTCTTCTTTTATTCCTTTTTCCTTCATTAATTGGGCTGTTTTAGGCACGGCCAATGGATCACTTATGCCCCAATCAGCTGCACTGTCTACTATGATCCTTTCAGCTCCATACTGGCGAATGATATCCACCATTCTTTCGCTACCCATTTTGGTGTGCGGGTAAATAGTGAAGGCAGCCCAGTAGCCTCTTTCGAGCACTTCCCTAACCGTTTCCTCATTATTATGATCTACTACGACCATAGAGGGATCCAGCCCGTGTTCTTCAGAAACATCCATGCTTTTGATGGTACCTCTCTTTTTGTCACGGTGTGGAGTGTGGATCATTACAGGTAGATTTACCTCCTTTGCTACTTCCAGTTGTATGCGAAAATACTTATCTTCTGCCTTGGTCTGATCGTCATACCCAATTTCGCCCACGGCTACTACTCCTTCTTTTCCTAAATACAAAGGTAACAATTCTATTACCTCTTCGGCTAAGGCCTCATTGTTGGCTTCTTTTGAATTTAAACCAATGGTGCAATAATGCTTGATGCCAAATTGGCTTGCCCTGAAACGTTCCCAACCAACCAGACTGTTAAAATAATCCTGAAAACTTCCAACTTTTGTACGGGGCTGGCCCAACCAGAATGCTGGTTCTATAATGGCAACAATACCTGCCTGCTGCATAGCTTGGTAATCATCGGTAGTGCGTGAGCTTACGTGAATATGAGGATCTATAAACATAGTATATCTTTTATAATGACAATTTAAGATTAATTTACCGTCCTGTAACCAGAAAAATGCATTTTACTACCTAAGCTGAATAATTATATTTGAACTTTTTGGTAAAGTAAAACAGTTGTTGTTATGGACAGAAGCGATAGTATAAGCTGCTTACTGTTAAGATTATTATTAAGTTTCCAAATTATTTTCATTTGTTATCCCGATCATTGTCCAGTTTAGCCGGCCGTTTTCTATATCTTTTTTAATTTCTGGAAATTGGTTGAGTAATTGCTCTCCTTTAGGCTGTTTACTTAAAGTGCAAGCCATTATACCTGCCTCAATTTCTAGCGAATTACCTTTAAGAACTTTTTCAATATCTGTAAAATAATTTTTATTCAAAAATGGTCCCACAAAACGCCATAGTTCTGGTGATACCTGTCGGTTAGCTGCCCATCGTTCATGAGCAAAATCAACCAGCATCCGTGCCAACTCCGGATTTGCACGTTCATCGGGTCCGTAGATCCTGTATAAAGGTCGTTTCATAAAAACTGCTTTAAGCAGCATTTGGTTCCAGGCGGCCTGATCCAGAAAATCAGAGGGAAAAGGATTATGAAGAGCAATGGCATCAAAAACGTCTGTAATGTTCGTTCGAATACCCTCCGCAGCTCGTTTAGCCAAAATATCCGGGTATGGAAGAAGCGGCAGGGCAGCATATAAAGTGACTTGTTCATCCATATCAGCCGTTTCAAAAAGCTTGGTCAAAGTTGCCGCAAAGTTTCCTGCGTCTTTAACAGGCAGCAATAACAGCAAATAGGTGCGAACACATTGGAGTAAATTCCAGCGTTTGGGCTGAAATCCTTTCCGCAACAAATCAGCTTTAGATAATTCTTCTTCTGTTAGAAACAAGTTTTTTTTACTGATAAAGCGGGGTGCGGTGCTAAATGCAAGATAGAAAGAACGTAACTGGAAATGATTTTGGATTATTTTTTCTTGTTGGTCTATCCAATTCAGCTCTTTATTATTGACCCGTTCTCGGATTATTATTTTAAGAAAGGCAGTTACCTTCAATTTGTCTACCTGATAGATCATAAAACTTTTTTATAAATATAAAGATTATTTTTAAAAATATTGAGTTCATAAAGATTTATCAAAAAAGACTTACCCAACGAAAAATATGTATATTCAATTTTTAGGAACGATGCGATGGATGAAAGTATAAATTCATAATGGCAAAAAAGAATCGGAGGTAAGCAATATTGAATTCAATAGGTTAAATATTATTTTGATATTCTTTCATACTATTCGTTTTCTTCTTCTTCTTTGAATGTCACCAAAAGCCAGCCGATGCTTATCCCAGAATCTCATATCTTTGAATTAAGCTATATAAATCAGGTTAGGCGAATGACTTCTGATAACACTCTGGCATAAAAAACCTTGTTGAAATTAAAATAAAACGGCTAAGTATCAATTTCGGCTGAATTAAATTATTCATAATATTTTTAATTCTAAGTTAGAAACTAATGCTTAAAAAATTAGAATATTTGATATCTCAATTCCTTTAAATTAAGAAATAGTTTATAGTTAAAGCAGCGCTAATAATAAGCAATCCAAAAAATTCCCTTGTTTGTTCAATATAAGGTTTATTCGCCTTCATACTTTCTATAAGACTAGGTTTCCTATATTTAACAATCCAGTCTTTTACTCCATCTTCAATAAAAAAAAGACGAATCGCATACAACAAATAAAATCCAATAGCCATGAGGTACATTATAGGAAAATATATATGAAATACAGCTAAACCGCAAAAAATGGAGGCAACTAAATATATACTTACCCATAGCCAGGAATCATTATCATTTAAATTCACATAAGCAAATGCAGCAAAAGCAAGACAAAAAAATGTGTTTAAAGTAATCAACAACATAAATTTTAACTATTAGATGTGAATGTTTTAGATTTCAGAATAAGGTGTTGGGTGAAGGAAATAAATGTTACTGCGAGAAACATTATTTTGATATTTTTTCATGGACTTCATTTTTTCCCAATCAGGATGTTCAGTAAAGGCTTTCCAATGGGCTTCACGGGAAGCTTTATCCTTAAAAGCAGTCATGTACATCAGATTAGGCATATTTTGTCCCACCAGAACTTCGCCAAAAAAGATGGGGTTAAATTTAAGGTCTGTAAAAATATTAATTTCGCCCTTATTAAACATATCCACCTTGTTCTTGAATAATTTTTCCGTAGAGCTCTCGTAGCTACGAAGTTCATAAATTCTTTCTTCCGGTGCATTTGTCAGATTGGTTTCCCTGAAATTAGGCATGCCCTCGAATGCCTGCAATACAATGGTTTCAATTCGTTCATAGGGAGGATGGTCGTGAGATGCGCCTATATAATCTTTTCCTACAATTATGTAATTCTTATCATTTTCCAGGACCTTTGGGGTCTTCATAAATTGTTCTATAGACTTGTATGGAGTTAGGACATATATTCTTTTTCCAAAGAGCGAATCTTCTTCTAAAGGCTTAAATACGCCAACTTTTTTCACTCCTGCCCGATGAATGGCAGGTATATAAGCGGTTTCTAAAAAGGAGTCTACCAGATCTTCCTGCTGCTTATTATCAATGTGATAAATTTTTATTTCATAGATACCCCTGTTCTTATTCTGAGAATATCCACTTGAAAAATAAATAAAAATAATGAGCAATAGGCAAAAGCTAGGAAAGTTTTTGTTCGTGTAATTCATAATGATCGAAATTAATTAAAATTAGGATGCAAATATTTTTTTACAAAGAATATTTGCATCCGTAAAAAAAATTTTTTTTTTGAACTCCCCAACTGCAGGCTTTCCTTTTTATATATTTTGGAGGAAAAGTCATCTTGCACTTTTGTTGTGCACCGGATCAATTAGCTTTCTTTAAGGGGGGGAGCTTCCGGAACAGGTTGTCCTGCATCAATGTAATATTCTTTTTAGAATTGCCTAAATAGTACAGCATCCAACATTTTCAATCTTCTTTCCTCGAGCACTAGTTACATATTGTAATAGGAGCAAAACTCACTCTTGTTTTGCCTGGGAGTTTTTTATTAACCTTAACCCACTACGATACTATACTACTATTCAAAAATTGTTCTCATAATTTAACCTTTATTTATAAAACATTAATTATTCAAATTTATCAATTACCTTTCAGGTAAGTATCCTGTACTATCCGGTATTCAAAAATTCCTATCCTCATCTATAATTATTTTCCCACAAATTAGCTATCTCAATGAATTAATTAGCCATCCCCGGTTTTTGAAATGAACATTAAGTCAAGTTGTTCGTTATCCATAATTGGTTCTGTATTTTGATTTTTCCACCGCATTTTTACCGGCATCAAATTGATGACCACTACTTTGTTTATCTTATGGCATATAAAATTGTTGGACTTTCAAAAAGTATGCTTGTTCAGATAGCTATACGGCATCGAGCAAATAAGTTTCTTTATTTATTCTTGTTTTTCGTGTCTGTGATATTTTTCTATTTTCCAGCGAAGTTCATACCCTTAAATGCCCACTTAGCTACTTCGACAGGTGTGGTGAGATTGCTTTTGACCAGTAGGTAACAAAGATATCAATGTGAAGTATTCTTGCATATGACCAACCATTTTGGAGAGCTCTATACCTGATTCTGACAATAACTAGATCATATATCCTAATAACATACCTTTTTTTTGATTTTGGTCACTTTTGTGAGAAATTAGGATGAAGCTCTCTTTTGTTATGCCCCGACAAACTTGGCCAAGATGATTTTCAAGGATATTCTCTGCATAATCCTCTTTTAAGTACTGTGCCGATAGGAGGTTTGCCACATCCTTTAACTTCAAGGACTCCCTTAAGGATGCAGCTATTTGATTGATAAATACCGATACAGATTTTAAATCCTTACCGTCATATCTTTTAGACATCGTATTCAAGTTTTGTCATCGCTTCGGGCAAGAAAAATAATCGTTCAATTGGGTTTATCTCTTTTTTTTGTCAATATCTTCCTCATGGAATTGTTTTTTGAGGAAAATTTGTTGTTTTTTTTGGTAAAAAAAATTACATGTATTAAAATAGTTCCCAATTTAATACACATAGGACATCAGTAAAATCAATACTTAACAAGGATTGTTTCGCAATTTTTAGGAAATAGCTAAAATAAATTAACTACTTGCGGATTTAAGTTGTTCTACCAGTCTTTGCAGGATAGTACAGGATATAATAATAAAAGATAGACAATACCTTTACAAGAGTCTAATCATTTAATAATAGAAAATTATTCGTTTCATTTAAATATTAAATTCATTCTAAAATAAAAATAATGAAAAAAAATATTTCCAATTATATTTTTAGTCGTGATAGTCTTCGGTAATGAAGTTTTCTCCCAAAATAATCAAAATAGGCAAGAATCTAAAAAGAAATCATATGGGCATTAATTAAGAACACGATTATAAAATTGGACTTCTTGGTGGTGGAAGGGAAATGCTGTTGATGAAAAAAACAATAATCGGGAACTGGAACTTTTTAAAGATGCCGGGATGGGAGAAGTAGAGATTACACCAAGATATAGAGTAAAAGAAAAAGAAGTTTTCTTTATCGATTTTTCTTTCACCACGTTAATTGAAATACTTGATACCTGAAGGTAAGTAATTTAAACTTAGGAGTGGAAATTAATTTGAATACTGGGTGGCCTTTTGGCGAACCTGAAATTAATTCTATATTGGCAGCGGGTCAATTATTTGTTCAAAAATTTTCTGTTCAAGGCATTGAAAAATTCATTGGTAAGATTAATCTTCTTGAAGATACATAATGCTAGAATTGAATATGGTGGGTTATCGGGATGGATACACATCATCATTCCAACTATCAAAATAATATGTTCCAGAAGCGAACGAATTTTGTAGTAATTTATGTCAGAAGGCTATTGAACTCTTCCAAAGTATATTACCCGAAGGTATAGTATAGAAAGGGATATTATAGAACTTTACCAAGCAATTGATAGTCCTAATAACGGACTTACTTTTTGCAGGTTCTTTTGGAGTGCGTGATGACAATGATTTAGCGGGCATGTTAGAACGGTTAAAAGACCGGTTCATTTTATTCATCTTCGAAGTACAAAACGTGATGAAAAAGGTAATTTTTATGAAGCCGATCATCTTGAAGGAGATGTCGGTATTTTTGCTGTAATGAAAGCATTAATTGTTGAACAAACAAGAAGAAAAGCTTCAGGGTGTAGAGACTTTAGAATGCCTATACGACCAGGTCAGGATCATAAAATACTTGATGATTTGAAGAATAAAACTTGATATAAAAATTAATAATAAAAACTTGGATTGTGTACATCTTAAAAGGATTATAAGTATATGAAAGATAAAGGAATAATTTTAGCTAGCGAATCTTTCGCTTATAATATGTTCTATTGGCTAGTAATTTTTATCATATACTTTTTAAAGCCATCTCCTTTGTATTCCCAATTTATAAATACGGAAAGCAATAGGTATGAGAATGTTGGTGATACCAGTGATTTTTCTCAAGACCTGGTATCAGTTTTTCTAGATTGCAGTACCTGTGACAATTCTTATATTCGACAACAAATAAACTTTGTGAATTATGTTCGGGATGTACAACTGGCACAGATACACGTTTTTATTACAAAACAAGCTACTGTCAGCGGAGGCCGAACATTTACAATATCATTTATTGGTAAAAAAAATTTTGATGGAATTAATAATAATTTGACATATACCTCAATAAAAACCAATACAGAGGATGAAATAAGAAAAAGTCTTAGCGATAAAATTCTATTGGGATTGGTTCCGTATATTTCTCATACTTCACTTGCTGAAAAGATTTCAATTTCCATTTCAGGACAATCAAATGAGCAAAGACATCTAATAGATCCATGGAATAATTGGATTTTTGAAGTTTACGGGGGTATTAATTTTGCAAAAGAAACAAGTAAAAGTTCTCTCAATTTAAGATATGGATTTTTTGCTGACTATGTAACAGATAAATGGCGCATCCGCATGGGACCCTATTTTAATTATAATCAGGAAACTTTTGTAAAAGAAGGGGAAGATATCTTAAGTGTGTTACGTAGGGATGGATTTGATGGAAAGTTTATTCGTAGCATCAGTGACCACTGGTCTGTCGGTTCTTTCATAAATATTATTTCCAATACCTATGAGAATATTGATTTGGGATATAGGATTGCTCCTGCGATAGAATATAGCCTACTATCTTATAAAAAGGCGCTCCGCAAAGAATATACTATTGCTTATAGTATTGGATACTTTCATCAAAAATATTTGGAAGAAACTATCTATAACAAAAAAAAGGAATCTCTATACAATCAATCTCTCAAATTAGAAGTTCGAGTTTTGCAACCCTGGGGTTCACTGACAGCGAGCCTTGAAGGTTTCCATTTCTTGCATGATCTAAGTAAAAACAGGGTTTCCATCGATAGCCGATTGTCAATACGAGTCTTTAAAGGTTTATCTGTTAACTTTTCCTCAAATTATGATTATGTACAAGATCAGTTGTCTTTACCCAAAGGGGATGCCTCCCTGGAAGAAGTATTACTGGGAAGAAGGCAATTAGCAACCACTTATGGAATTTCTGTTTCTGCCGGAATTAGTTATAGTTTTGGTTCTATTTATAATAATGTAGTGAATACTCGTTTATAATTCTCAAAAGCTATTTTTGAAACAATTCTGAGTAAAAAAAATATTTTTTTGCTGATCCGGATATTTTTTTGCAGTTGTTATTGAACTGAAAGTCACAAAGACAGTACATCATAAATAAGTGTGTAATTACATGTATACTAAGGAAAATAATGACTTAAAAAGGATAAAAATGGAAGGTTTCGAAATCGATCTGATCAGAGTTATTTTAAAATAATCCAAGAAGCCTTCCTGTTATTTTTCAGCCGACTGTAATTTACATGCTGATGGTGTAATAGGAACACCTCTAACCCAAATTTTGCACTTAACCCTTCTGTAATAAGTCGGAGGCAATAGCCAAGGTATTCCAGTTCAACGGATTGAAAGAGTTTCCTGGCAGGCTTCCTTCGTTGGGATAACAAATGGTTATATCCAGTAAGTAACCACTTAATCTCCTATTTTAGCCTCTTCAAAGAGAAGAATGTTATTTCCTGAAAAACGTTAAGGTTCAACGGGGGAGTGTTGAGATAAAGGGAAATGTGCTGAGGGGTGGGGTAGTACTGAATATGATTTTATGGGGGATGTTTTTGGGAGTTAATACTAAGGGATTTTATTATAATCTCTTGCGCTTGGATTGAGAGCTTATAATGGCATTGGAGATTCTACTGTGTCCCCAATATTGGTTTAGGTCTATCTAATTCTAAAAGAAGATAAACACTGCAGAGAAAACGCTTAAAAAATTTATGATGAATACATCTAACAATCCTATAAAGAACTTGCCATACCAAAAATAAACTTTAAAATATATTTGACATCCTTAATAAATTATTCCATTGAGATCACCGTATATTTTTTGTCTTAAATTGTCTTAAATTGCCTTAATTTGGATTTAATTGAGTGCTCACGGCGTTAAAGAAATGTTAAAGGTGCATAATTCGGTGCGTATTGAAAGCAGGTCTCCGGAGGCCCCAGTTTATATGGGGTTTCGGCGGTTGGTTCGAGTCTCGTCCACTTGTTTAGATCTTGTTTCATACTTGCGCCATAATATGACATATGGGGCATGTAGATATTAGTTGATCTGTAATTTAGATCAGGGGAAAGAAATACAGATGATGCTAACACATTTTTTCTAGGTTGAAAAAAGAAAAGG
>Ga0307486_1001650_pt1 | contig 16626 bp, 14 predicted proteins | sample CBIW02metaG_FD_203663 | JGI IMG/M metagenome (GOLD analysis project Ga0307486, IMG submission 203663) | Sea-ice brine microbial communities from Beaufort Sea near Barrow, Alaska, United States - CBIW 0.2 | ecosystem: Environmental > Aquatic > Marine > Coastal | place: USA: Alaska | collected... | reverse complement strand
GACAGGGAGCCGTCGGAATGCCTCGTTTTAAGCACTACAACTACGACCAGGATACGATGGTGGTCATCAACTACCGAGAGCAGCTCCAGCCCGGCACCTTCGAGCACGCGGTTCACTACCTGATTGGGCACAAGCTGGACCTGACTCAACCAGCACCAAAGACATTACAGCTTTTCTGATCAGGCCAAAAGCCAGCGCAAGATTAATTTCTTCTGAGGCATAATCTTCATTAGTATCAAGTAACTTCGCTTTTTCTGGATTTCTTAGGCGATCTGATTGCCGTGTTTTTCAATCACTAATAATGGAATAAAAGGAACATCCACTTTTCTTTTCCTCGGTCGATGCCTTGCAGAAAATTCAGTTTACCCAGCTTTGGACCTGTGAGTGCGGTGTCACTCACAACCGCGATTCCAATACGGCTAGGAAAATTCTCGCGCTTGGGCATGAGTGTCTCGCAGGAGGAATCCCCTTCCAAAGAGTCAATTAGGCGTTTGGTGGGGGAGGGTGTCAAGTTTTCTGAATTATTTCTTGAGCAGCCGGCCGTCCAGGTTAAAGTCCAGAAGCTCGGCCTGGTCGACCACTCGCCTGAAGTCGAGATTCGACGGGTTGAGCAGGTAATTCGTTTCTCTTGACACAATGATACTCGGTACCGCCAGCGCTAGGCCGGCGGGTTGGCGGTCTAGCCACTCGTTGCCATTGAGCGCGATTTCTTCCGGCGCCATACTGTCTATCCAGTTATTAGACAGCCCAAGCCTATAGATATCGTCACATGAACCGATAGGTCTGGCGACTTTTTCTTTTCTTCTATGCGCCTGCTAGGCTACTGGCTTTTCAGGTCGGCAGCAGCCGAATCACTTGATAGTCAATTCCTGGCAAACTGGCGTACTTCTCAATCCAGTCGATTTGCCTGGGGGTTAACCGGTCGCCAACTTTAACTTCAACGAAGAGTATCCGGCCATCCTTCATCACCGTGAGGTCTGGTCAGCCTGACATGAGCCCATCGGCAGATGTGCTCAGTGCGATATCGAACATTGTTAAGAGGCGAGGGATTGTGAGCGCCTCAAGGAAGGCTTGGAGTACGACAGGGGGGTGGTTCTCGTTTCGATAAGGGCTTCTTCATGCGCGGAGCTAAGGCTTATTAGGCTGTTCCATCCAAGTCCAGAGAAAAGATAAGTCGAAAACGGGGTTGATCAAGCGGCATAATTATTAAGCGTCAGGCGATAACTCTCTTGAAAAACACCGGGGATCAGGTCGAAGACATTGCATTAAAACAGCGGCCGCTGATCTCATTCCACCGCATTACTTTTACATTTGGATGAAGGCATGAAGTATTCGCGTAAATTATGAACAAAAACTATACCAAATCAGCTGTTTCCCAGCGTCCTCCCAGGATGCTACATTGAGGAACAAAAGACTTAAAAGTGTGGTGTTAGCGGTTCTGAGATGGTGAAAACTCAGTCCAAAACAGATTATCATTCTGGTCAATGCTAAGGGCATGAGCAGTTCCCTGCAACACTGCCTGCGAAGCAATGAAAGCTCCTTTCGCATCACGTGACCGTATGCACTCCATCAATACGCGGTGGCGTTCTAACGCGTCCTCTGTGTCAGTAGCACAGTTGATAGACTCTGCTACCAGAAGTTTAATTGACGGAAGTAATATATGAGAAAGCTGTGACCATACAATATTGTTGGTTGCTTTAAAAATAGCCACATGAAATGCGACATCACTATCAATGTGCAACCTATATTCTTCTGGATTATCGGTATCATGAAAATGCTGCCCCATCCCTTCAAAAGCCTCCTCAATAGGCACCAAATCTCGTGCTTTGGCACATTTGGCCGCGGCCATAGCCACATAGGGTTCAACACTCAAACGAAAGGCAAGTATATCGTGCTGAATTTTTGGGCTAGGATAGGAATAGCGAGTAATCCAGTCAGTTATTTGTGGATCAAGAATGTTCCACTTCTCATACTCTCTAATCCTAGAACCGTATCCCGAGATACGTTCTATAATCCCGACATCGACTAGCTGACGAAGATCGCTGCGAACAGCTGCGCGATTAATGGAAAACTTCTCAGCTAAGTCTACTTCTTTAGGTACAAAGTCCCCTGGTTGATATCGCCCATAGAAAATTTCTTCAGCTAGAAATTCTGCTGCACTGAAGCGCCGAGTAGAAGGAGTGGTTCGCTTGCTCAAAACTTTAGACTCTTTATAATATAAATGTCATACGTTAATGTATGAACAACATGATGATGAGCATTCTGTCACTTTCAGAAGACGAATGCACCTGTTTGTTGAATCAGGCGATCATTATGCACATGAGTTCTGGCTGCACAGTGATCAGTGGTCATCTTCACAATCATTATCTATGCTAATACTCCTATACCTTCATGAGAAAATCGGCCTGATATATTTTGACCTGTCAAGGCTTGCACGGATTTTGATAGTTGCACCTCCTGGGTTTCAAGCATTTTGGGTCAGGACGGGACTTGGCAGATTGCGACGGTGGATCCTTCTGACTATACGTGGATTGGTTACCACCTGACTTCACTACGTCGCGGAGCTGGCCTTTTTCTAGGAGCAGGGATCACCAGTCGGGAACGCCCTTGGGGATTATTCGCTGGCTGGCGTCGGCAAGAGTTCTCCACACCGGCCGGGGTCTGCCCTGACTCAAGATGCCTGAGGCCTCCTTCTCTTGTCTCTCAGTCCTTGGGCGTCCACGTTAGGCGGCCTATGTCACTCGATGCATGACACGCACGAAATGTCCGTGATAAAGCCCACAGAGACGTTTCTGGGCCTTCCAGGCAATGGCTTTGGCGTCCTCGGGTGCAGCACTGCTTTGCGTTTCAAGTGCATCGTCTGGCGCGCCGGAAATCGGTAGCTCCAAGCCGATTCCATCAACATTCTCCGGGAATGGCGGTTACCGGCCAGAGTGATCCCGCCCTGGCGGCTGCTCGAACCGCTGCCGTGTTTGCTGGGCTCCGGTCCCAGAAAACCCATCAACTGGCGCGGTGAACCGAAGCGGCTAACATCGCCGAGTTCGGCGCGCAGCACCGTGGCCGCTAACTTATCGATCCCGCGTAGAGCCACCAACGCTCCCACCACCAGTGCCAAGGGCCACTGGGCTAGTGCCCACTCCATCTGGGTCGTGAGGTCGGCCACCTGACGGCATCGATGTACTCCTGCAGTACTACCTGCTGCCAATTATGCTCAAACTGAAGCGGCTCCAGCCAGTTGTAACAGGCCTGGGTTCAGCGCGTGCGCCCGTTAGGCCAGTGGTGGCAGTGGCGTAAAACAAAGGCATTGAGCTGCTGGCGCGCTTTGCGCTCCTGGGCTTTTAAGTCGTCCTTCGCCCGTGTCAGATCACGCATGGCTTCTTGTGCCGTATCCGGGATCCACACCGGTGTCAGGTCGCCGCTGCGAGCTAGACGGGCCAGCTTGATCGCATCTCGACGATCGGTCTTGATCCGCTCACCGGATGCCTTCGGAATGGACGACCACTTGCGCCTGATGGCCGCTAGCGATGAGCTGGCGGTGCAGGCCGTACCCGCAGCGGCCCGCCTCATAGACGAACTGCAACAGTCCACCGCCGTAACGTTGACTGAGTTTTAAAATCTTGCGCTCAACCCGTTTCGGTGTGTTGGCGATCCTGCCCTCATAGAACGACTCCTGGCGACCCGGCTCATAAACGGCAATGGCAGGGCTAAGCTAATTCAACTTAACCAGCTTCGTGAGTATGCGGCCTAATGCTGACTAGCCTCTTGCTTGCGCCACTGGTGATACTGCTTCCATTCTTGCCATTCGCGAAAGCGCTGGTACTCCGCGGAGTCTTTTGGCAGGCGCTTGAAGCGCTTGTACTGCTGGTAACTCTGGAACTCCTGCTGCTGGCTTGCGGTGGGTGTCGCCGGAGCAGCAGCCGTCGCTGCAGATTGGTGCGCGGAACCGGACGACGGTGCGGCTGGCCGACGCGATTTGATCGAGCGGATCAGCGACTTCTGGGACGAATCATCGGAATAGATCGTGTACCCTCCGTCATAGTCGTCGCCCTCCTGGTTACCTATCAGGCCCGGCCCATCTGCCATTCGGTCACCAGAGCCTGGCAGTTTTTCATAGTCGGTTCGCTGCGATTCAAGGCCGCTAGCGCATCCGGACAGAACTGCCGACAAGGCGATCCCGACGCTGAGCGAAGCATAGGGACGAAGATTTTTATCTCGCATGGTTATCCGCTTCTTGACTGGGTCGAAACGCCCGATTGATGGATCGTGAGGCTTGCTGGCAAACTGTGCCGCTTGTGTCAGCGAACACGACCCTGCCGGCAGCATCTCAAGAGAAGTGACCGTCGTTACTAAAGACACTGAAGAGCGATCGGAGACAGCCGGTATCTAAATTTGCATGCCGCACAATCGCCCTTCAACGACTATCGTCGCTACAGGAACTTGAACCGTGCTCCTACGTAAATGTAGTCGATACCCTGCGCATCGACTGCGCTGTTCTCGACGTTGGCGTTGTCGAGTGTCAGATGACGGTAACTGGAAAACAGCTCGATATCGTTGCTCCAGTTGTAGACATAGGCTAACTGATAGGAATTACCTTCACTGCCTTCGTTCGCGAGGTCGTTACTCCGACCCCAGCCCACCTGGGCGTGATGTTTTTCCAGACTATAGCCGATACCGCCGAAGTAGGTTTCGCCATCCGGGCCGCCTTCGTCGCTGCGGCGATCCTTGTACATGCCGGTGAAGTTCAGCCCGCCGGGCAGTAACACCGAAGCTGACCCGCCGTATTCTTCAAAGCGGCCACTGAAAGTACGCTCCCCGGCCTGGTTGATATTGGCGTCCAGATCGTGGGAGTCGACGTAATCGATCGCCACCTCAAACGCGCCGCCGTCGCCGAACTTGGTACTATACCGTGCCGCCGTTTCCACGGCCTTGCCGTTGTCGAGGCTGGCCGACAGCACCACGCCGCCGAACGAAGGTGTGTCGTACCGCACGCGATTGCTCCGGCTCAACGCGTCAAAGTTGTTATAGGCCGAATCGCCAATCGTGCCGAGCACATTGCCACCTTCGTCGAGGAATGAGATACCGCTCGCGTAGTAGTGAGCCGAACCACCTCCGAGATATTGCGTGCCCGACAGATCGACTTCCGACGTGCCGTCGGCGGCACCATCACCCTTGCCCAGACTGACCTTACCGAAGCCGCCAATAAGGAACACCTCGGTCTTGCGGACATTAAGAAAGTTACTGTCGTTATCGCTCGTATTAATATCGAAATTGGTTGAGAGATTGTTGGTCAGCCCCACCTCGTAGTTGAAACCGACCTCCATGCCATTGTCAAGAGCTTGGTTGCCCGTAAAACGGAACCGTGTGTTCGAACCGTTGTTGTCGACGAACCCGATATCGCTATCTTCACCGTTCTCGGCGGCCACTACGGCTTTGTCTACCTGGCCCGACACGGCGAATTCGAATGCATGCACTGGAATTGCAAAGATTAACATTGACGCAGTTGAAACTGCCGCCATAAGTACGGAATGTGAAGCGGATTTATTCATTTTTATATTACTCTCCATTTTCAAATTACTCTCTTGTTATGGTGCTTCAACTGGCCACAACGACGAACTACCAATCGCACCAGAGCCGAAATAGATCACTTCCGGTCTCGTAATAAAACGATGTTTTGTCTCGCGCGCCCCGGATACACATAGGGGTACTTTGTAGCTATTAATGAGAATCGCTTGGAACTTCGGAGCCCCGGCAGCCCACCAAGAAGTCAAAATCGCAGCCTTCGTCGGCCTGTAACACATGCTCAATATAGAGTTGCCGATAGCCGCCATCGCTGGCGATTCGATTCGATATGGCCATGGGGTCACTTTCCGCCAGGCGGGCCGCAAGGTCGACATCATTGACCTCCAGGTGTAATCGCCCTTTCTCGCAATCGAGTGAAATCCAATCTCCGTGGCGCACCGCTGCCAACGGGCCTCCCGCTGCTGCCTCCGGTGCCACATGCAGCACCACAGTACCGTACGCAGTTCCGCTCATGCGCGCATCGGAGATACGCACCATATCGGTAATCCCTTGGGCCAGCAGCTTGGAAGGCAGCCCCATGTTGCCCACTTCAGCCATGCCGTGATAGCCGCGAGGGCCACAGTTCTTCATTACCAGGATACTGTCGGCGTCGACGTCTAGATCGGGGTCATCAATGCGCGCCTTGTAGTCGTCGAAGTTCTCGAACACCACCGCACGGCCGCGGTGCTGCATCAGCTCGGGGCTCGCCGCCGAGGGCTTGAGCACTGCCCCCTGTGGCGCCAAGTTGCCGCGCAACACACAGATACCACCATCCTCGCGCAGTGGGTTGTCGAGAGGACGAATAACCTCATCGTTGTATAGCGGAGCGTCCTGAACGTTTTCCCACAATGTCTTGCCATTGACGGTCAGGGCATCCTTGTGTGGCAGACGATCCGCCTCGCCTAGCCGGCGCAGCACTGCCGGAAGACCCCCTGCATAATAGAACTCCTCCATAAGAAAACGCCCCGACGGCTGTAGGTTGACGATGGTCGGCGTACCGCGTCCGATTCGCGTCCAGTCGTCCAACGTTAGGTCGACGCCTATACGCCCAGCGATCGCCTTGAGATGAATCACTGCATTAGTGGATCCGCCGATGGCGGCGTTGGTGCGTATTGCGTTCTCGAACGCTTTTTTGGTCAGCACTTTTGACAGCCGCAAGTCTTCGTTGACCATCTCGACGATACGATTACCGGATAGATGTGCCAGCACGTAACGTCGCGAATCCACGGCGGGGATCGCCGCATTATGTGGTAATGAGGTGCCCAGCGATTCGGCCATGCAGGCCATGGTAGAAGCCGTGCCCATAGTGTTGCAGGAGCCAGCCGAGCGCGACATCCCCGCTTCGGCGGCCAGGAAGTCGTGCATAGATAGCTCCCCAGCCTTCACCTGCTCGGCCATTTGCCAGACCACAGTACCCGAGCCGATGTCCTTACCTTGATGCTTGCCGTTGAGCATCGGGCCTCCGGTGACCACTATCGTCGGCAGGTCACAGCTCGCAGCGCCCATTAGTAACGCTGGGGTTGTCTTATCGCAGCCTACCAAAAGCACCACTGCGTCCATGGGATTGCCGCGAATCGCCTCCTCCACGTCCATGCTGGCTAAATTGCGGGTAAACATCGCCGTCGGGCGCAAGATTGATTCACCGTTGGAGAACACTGGGAACTCCACCGGGTAGCCACCGGCCTCAAGGATGCCTTTTTTTACATGTTCAGCTAGCTTGCGAAAATGAGCGTTACACGGCGTGAGCTCTGACCAAGTGTTGCAAATGCCGATGATCGGTTTTCCTTGGAACTCATGGTCGGGGATTCCTTGGTTTTTCATCCAGCTACGATAAAGGAAGCCGTTTTTATCAGCACGGCCAAACCAAGCTGCACTTCGTAATTTTTTTACAGTCTGGGACATTTTCTGACTCCTTCTACAATTCCTGCATAAGTACAGGACACAAGATCTACACCTGAGTGATGCGGATTTAGAGAAGGTAGTTCTTGAAGAGTGAAAAGTACAGCATATTAAATTATATGTTTGACAAAATAATATGTATGACTAACATTTAGGTATTCTAGTGCACAGAAGAGTACAAAAAGATTAGCATAGAGATGTTCTCCTACAAGAGAGCCCAGAGAAAACAAAATAACAATTGGCAACACTGAAAGAGGCATACACATGCATAAATTTACAAAATCTACAATTCTTCTCACCAGCTCAGTACTTCTGCTTGGCATTATGTCCACCGCTCAGGCTGCAGAATACGAATGGAAGTTTCAGGTATCAGAGAACAGCGGCGACCCCAGCTTCATGATCAAACAGGAGTGGGCGGATAAGATCACAACCATGACCGGTGGCAGAATCGAAATAGAGGTAATGCCGGTCAACAGCGTGGTCGGGGCCAGTGAAACGCTGAGCGCCGTGAGTGCTGGCATCCTCCAGGGTCACATGACCGATCCCAGCTATTTTTCCGGCCAGGATCCGGCCTTCGGTATGCTCGGCAACCTCGTCGGCGCATGGCAGAACCCCTATGACTTCCTCGAGTACATGGAGTATGGCGGCGGCGAGGAACTTTACAATGAACTGGTCGAGCCCTACGGCAACCACCTGATCAGTGCGGCGACCTTCCCGCTGGAATCCGTGCCCTCCACCGTGCCCATAAAGTCGCTTGAGGACTTCAAAGGTCTCAAGATTCGAGCCCCCCAAGGCATGGTTTACAACATCTTCGAGCGCATCGGTGCCACGCCGGTCAACCTCCCCGCATCAGAAGTCTATACCGCTCTTGAGAAAGGCGTCATCGACGCCGCCGACTCCACGGTGTTGTCGAACAACGACGCCATGGGCCTGCACGCCTACGCTCAGTACCCGCTCTACCCTGGATTCCACTCCATGCCGATGATCGCTATTGAAATCAATAAGAAAATCTGGGACGGCTTACCTGTGGAGCTGCAGATCACCCTCGAGACCGCCTTCGACGGCATGGCGTACGACATGATTGCCCGCCTCAAGCAACAAGACATTGAGACTCTGCAGAAGCTTCAAGAAGATCCTGATGTCTATCCCTTCGACCTCCCCACAGAAGAACGTAAGAAGTTCCGCACAGCGGCGGAGCAGGAATGGAAGGAATGGGCCGGCAAGAACGAGATGACCCAGAAGATTTATGACTCGGCGACGACCTTCTTGCGCGCTCGCAACCTTCTCTGAATCAGCTTCATAAACCTAACTAGCACATCGCTCGGGGCGTTTTCCTTGAGCGATGCGCAGAGATCGCGCAATGTCTCAAAAAAAAATGTCTGACAATAAAAACATTCGTTTTGACAACCAAGATCTTTCCAACATTCCCGAAGCGGTCGGGGAGGTATCTCCCGAACGCAATGGCTTCGACCGTTTAATCGCCCGTGGCGGCCACGCAGTCTCCTGGCTGGTATTGGTGGCCATGGCGATCAGCGTGGTCGAGGTGTTCATGCGCTACGGTTTCGGCAATCCCACCTCCTGGGTACACGAAACCGTGGTGTTCCTGATCGCCGTGATCTTCGCACTCGGCGGGCCAACGGCGATGGCGCGCAATAGCCATATTCGCGTCAAGGTGCTCTACGACACCGCCGGGCCGCGACTTCAGTGCTGGATGGACCGCTTCAACGACTTGCTGGCCCTCGGTTTCTGCATCGCCATGAGCTACGCCGCTTTCCACCTGTTCTGGGGGGCGTCTCACAACCCACTCGGCGAGTGGTCGCTGGAACGCTCCGGCACGTCCTGGAATCCACCCTTTCCTGCCATGATCAAGGGCATGATTCTCTTCGCCCTGTTGCTAATGACTCTTCAGGCTTCGCTGCACCTGCTGCAATCAGTCCGAGCCAAACCTGACGCCGGGTCAGAGGAGACGCGCTGATGGATATCTTAACTGCAACGATGCTGATGGTCGGCCTGATCTTTGCCCTGTTGGTGACCGGCTTGCCGCTGGCATTCATCACCGGCCTGGTCGCCATTGCGTTCACCTTCGGCTGGTTCGGCGAGGCAGCCCTACCGCTGGTCACCAGCCGTGTCTACGGGTTCATCACCGAGTATTCACTGGTGGCCATCCCCATGTTCGTGCTGATGGCATCGGTGCTCGACCGCTCGGGCATCGCTAAGGACCTGTTCAACGCCATGCGCGTTTTCGCCGGACGATTGCCTGGCGGCGTCGCGGTCCAGACCATCGTGGTGGCGTTCTTCCTTGCTGCACTCTCAGGCATCATTGGCGGCGAGATCGTGCTGCTGGGCATGCTAGCATTACCGCAGATGTTGCGCCTGGGCTACGATAAAGGGCTTTCCATTGGCGTGGTGTGCGCCGGCGGCGCCTTGGGCACCATGATGCCACCGTCGATCGTGCTGATCATCTACGGGCTGATCGCCAACGTATCGATCGTCGATCTGTTCACTGCCGCTGTAACCCCCGCGATGGTTCTGATGGGGTCATATATTGCCTATGTGCTGGTCCGTTGTTTTAAGAACCCCTCGCTGGGTCCACCCTTGGACGAGAATACCCAAGACAATCCCTTTGCCAACAAGCTTGATGCCATGAAGGCCATCCTGTTGCCCGGGATGATCGCCTTCATGGTCCTGGGTAGCATCTACGGGGGTATCGCCACCGTGACCGAGGCTGCGGCAATGGGCGTTTTTAGCGTACTGCTTGCCACGGCGATCCGCGGCGAATTCAATGCAGGCATGCTGCATCATAGCCTAGGACAGACAATGAATATCTGCGGCATGATCATCTGGATTGGTATTGGGGCAGCCGCCCTCGTGGGCGTCTACACCTTAATGGGCGGCAATCGGTTCGTCTCGAACATGATACTGGGGCTAGATGTGGCGCCGATCGTGATCATCCTGGTGATGATGGCGATCATGCTGGTTCTGGGGTTGTTCCTCGACTGGATCGGTATTGCCATGCTGGCCTTGCCGATCTTCCTGCCCATAGTAATTCAGCTCGGCTTTGATCCCATCTGGTTCGGCATTCTCTTTGCCGTGAACATGCAGATATCGTTTCTATCGCCGCCCTTCGGCCCTGCCGCCTTTTACCTCAAAAGCGTGGCACCGCCGGATATCAGCCTGAAAGATATATATCTGGCGGTACTGCCCTTCATGGCTATCCAGCTGTGTGTACTCGCGGCGATCTTGATGTGGCCACAGCTCGCCCTCTGGCCATTATGATCGCCATCTACCTCGCCGCTGACGAATCCGTTTATACCACCGGCATCGCGCAGGTCATCGATGGCGGCTGGTTAAACTGAAAATACCCTATTAGATGATTCCCATCTAATAGGCATAAAACCCACCTGACAAAAGGAAGTACTTATGAAATTACTACGCTTCGGCCCTCAGGGTCACGAAAAGCCTGGCATGTTGGACTCCCAAGGCGTGATCCGCGACCTGTCGGCCCACCTTCCCGACCTTGACGGCCGCTACCTCGGCCGCGCAGGCCTAGCAATGCTGGCCGATCTAGACCCCAGAACCCTGCCAGTGGTGCCTCAAGGCACACGCCTCGGGCCCTGCGTCGGCGGCGTCGGCAAGTTTGTGTGCATCGGACTCAACTACTCGGATCACGCAGCCGAAACCGGCTCCCAAGTTCCTCCCGAGCCGGTGGTATTCAACAAGTGGACGAGCGCCATATGCGGCCCCGATGACAACGTCAAAATTCCTCGCGATTCGCAGAGAACCGACTGGGAAGTCGAGCTGGGGATCGTGATCGGCGAAGGCGGCAAGTACATCGACGAAGCTGATGCTATGAAACACGTGGCTGGTTATTGCGTGATCAACGATGTCTCCGAGCGCGAGTTCCAACTCGAGCGCAGTGGCTCCTGGGACAAGGGCAAGGGCTGCGACACCTTCGGTCCAATGGGGCCCTGGCTGGTCACGCCGGACGAGATTGCCGACCCACATAGCCTCGATATATGGCTCGAGGTTGATGGTAAGCGCTATCAGGACGGCAACACCCGCACCATGATCTATCAGATTCCCTTCTTGATCAGTTACCTTAGCCGCTTCATGAGCCTTCAGCCGGGTGATGTGATCTCGACCGGCACCCCAGCAGGCGTCGGCATGGGCCTGAAGCCGCCGGTCTACCTTCGCCCCGGCCAGCGGATGCGTCTGGGCATCGAGGGACTGGGCGAACAGAGTCAACAAGTGGTCGCCGACGACCTCACCTGAATTAAACCTACCTAGCCATGCGCAGCATCGTATGTACTTGCCTTGGGCTAACTGGAACTCAATGAAAGAGAAACGCCGGTTTGCGGTGCCGGCAAAGCTCTGTGCGCATCCAGCGAGTCGCACCGGTATTTACGCATTCGGCGGCAACCAGCACCCAATTAAGGAGTCAATATGTCTGTTCAAGTGATTCTCCCGCGCATCATGCAGGTCGGTGAAGGTGCCAGCCAAGAGATCCCCAATGTGCTGGCTAGCCTCGGCTGCAAGCGCCCTTTGATCATCACCGACAAAATGATGGTACAGCTGGGCTATACCAGCCGTATTCAAGACTGTCTGTCTCAGCACGGTATTAGCGCGGATGTCTTCGATGACACCGTGCCCGAACCTACAGTCAGTTCCATTCAATCCGGCGTTGATAAAGCCCGTAAGGGCAATTATGACTGCATTATTGCCCTTGGCGGTGGTAGCCCGATCGACAGCGCCAAGGCTATCGCGATCCTGGCAACACATGGCGGTAACATGCGTGATTACAAGTTTCCTCGGGTGGTGACCGAGTCCAGCCTGCCAATCATCGCAGTGCCAACCACAGCCGGCACCGGTTCGGAGGTGACCCGCTTCACCATCATCACTGATGAAAAAAACGACGAGAAGATGTTGTGCGTCGGTATCGGTTTTATGCCAGTCGCGGCGCTGATCGACTTCAGTCTGACACTGAGTTTGCCACCAAGAATTACCGCCGATACTGGATTGGACTCACTTACCCACGCCATCGAATCCTATGTTAGCCAGAAAGCAAGCCCCTATAGCGATAGTCAGGCACTGTCGGCCTTGCGCCTGTTGGGGCCCAACCTGCGCAAAGTGTTTCAGGATGGCTCCGATAAGAAGGCTCGAGAAGCAATGATGCTGGGAGCAACCCTGGCCGGAGTCGCCTTTTCCAATGCATCCGTCGCACTGGTTCATGGCATGAGTCGGCCCATCGGCGCCGCCTTTCATGTGCCTCACGGGCTCTCCAACGCTATGTTGTTGCCCTGTGTCACCGCTTTCTCGATTTCGACCGCACCAGCGCGCTATGCAGAGTGTGCCCGGGCCATGGAAGTGGCTAGCGCAGAGGATAGTGACGAGCAGGCTAATCAGAAACTCCTTCAAGAACTAAAGTCACTCAATGACGACTTGCAAGTGCCCACGCCGGAGCAATTTGGCATTAAGCGTCAGGCGTTCTTTGAGTTGCTGCCGATCATGGCAGAACAGGCCCTGGCGTCCGGTTCTCCCAACAACAATCCCCGGGTACCCAGCGCCGAAGAGATTATCGAGATCTACAAGCAACTCTGGTAGCCCTTAACTTTAAAAAACGACGAACAGAACCTGCACAATGCAGCCCGATTTAACTTGAGGACTCTGTAATGAATACCATCGGACACCTGATCAACGGCGAAGTCGTCATCGAAGGAAACCGCAGTCAGAACGTCTTCAATCCTGCCACCGGAGAGGCCACCAAACAGGTCGATCTGGCCTCAAAAACCACCGTGGAGCAAGCCATTGTCGCCGCAGAGGCCGCTTATCCAGCTTGGCGGAACATACCGCCAATCAAACGTGCCAGGGTCATGTTCAAATTTAAGGAATTACTGGAAAAGAACGCCGACCAGATTTGCAAGTTGATCGGAGAAGAACACGGCAAGATCAGCCACGATGCAGCCGGAGAGCTGCAACGCGGTATTGAAAACGTCGAATACGCCTGCGGCGCACCGGAGCTGCTCAAGGGCGAGCACAGCAAGAACGTCGGCCCAAGTATCGACTCTTGGAGCGAGTTACAACCCTTGGGCGTTGTCGCAGGTATCACCCCATTTAACTTCCCGGCCATGGTGCCCTTGTGGATGTACCCTATGGCCATCGTCTGCGGTAACTGCTTTATCCTCAAGCCATCCGAGCGTGATCCGGGCGCAACCCTGTTTATCGCTCAACTGCTCAAAGAAGCAGGATTGCCCGACGGGGTCATGAACGTCGTTAACGGTGATAAAGACGCCGTGGATACGCTGCTTCACGATGAACGAATTCAGGCGGTTAGCTTTGTTGGGTCCACACCGATCGCCAGATATATCTATACCACCAGCAGCGCCAACGGTAAACGCTGCCAAGCCCTGGGCGGTGCCAAGAACCATGCCATCGTGATGCCCGATGCCGACATGGATAATGCCGTCAATCAGTTGCTTGGGGCTGCATTCGGTTCGTGCGGCGAGCGCTGCATGGCGCTGTCGGTTGCCGTTGCCGTGGGAGATGCCGCCGGTGATACCTTGGTTGGTAAGATGCAAGAAGCGATGAAAAAGCTAAAAGTGGGTCCCGCCACCGATAGCAGCAATGACTTTGGGCCCTTAATTTCCAAAGCCCATAAGGAAAAGGTACTCGGCTACATCAATAGCGGCGAAAAACAGGGTGCCAAGGTGGTAGTTGATGGGCGAAACTTGCAGGTCAAGGGCCATGAAAACGGCTTCTTTATCGGCGGAACCCTGATCGATCACGTGACCCCTGAGATGGTCAGTTACAAAGAGGAGATCTTTGGCCCGGTGCTTCAGGTGGTCCGTGTGGAAACGATGCAGGAAGCAATGGATCTGATCGATGCACACGAATACGGTAACGGTACCTGTATCTTCACCCGCGATGGCGAGGCGGGCCGTTATTTCTCCGATCAAATTAAGGTCGGTATGGTCGGAATCAACGTGCCGCTGCCGGTACCTGTGGCTTACCATAGCTTTGGCGGCTGGAAACGCTCCTTATTTGGTGATCTTCATGCCTACGGACCTGATGCCGTGCGTTTCTACACCAAGCGTAAGACGATCACCCAACGTTGGCCATCCAGCGGTGTGCGTGAAGGTGTATCCTTCGCGTTCCCTAGTTAGTGCCCGTCCAGAAATTAATAACCGGCTGATTTTTAGTCAATAATTTGGGGAGAGGTTAAAGAATCCTCTTGGCTTTGGTATGTTTTAAGTGCAAGCCAAAAACATTCAACAACCAAGAGGATCCAGCATGCGAGAGACCCCCAATGCTCAAGCCAGTATATTCGAATAGTACTCGAATCAGGAGTATGGTGTCAGACTCTAGAAGCTGTCGGAGGTTCTGGACAGACACCCCGGGGTGCTGGGTCTGGTCGCGACGGACTTGATCGACGCATCTGCATCGGCTGTGGGACGAGCCGGCCTCAACGCGGAGAGTGTTCTGCAGTGTCTTGTGTTGAGGCAGCAGCGAGGTTTCAGCTATGAACAGCTGGCTTTCCACTTGTCAGATTCGGTGACCTATCGAACCTTTACCCGATTGCCGGATCATCTGTCACCCAGTCGGTCGTGCTTGCAATCTACGATTCGCAGCATCACGCCGGAGATCTTGGAACGGGGGCATCAAGTGCTTACAAGTAGCCTTGTGGACACAGTCATTGAGTCCCTGGCTAAGCTGCGCATCGAGAGTATCGTGGTGGTCAGCAATATCGCCCCGCCCAGTGGCAGCCAGTTGTTGGATGATGCCGTTCGCGTAATCAGTCGGCTGTTGGCAAAAAGCAAGACCAAAACCGGCCTGAAAATCCGCTTTGCCGACCAGCGAAAAGCCTCAAAATCACTGGCATTTCGCATATTCAACGCGAAAAAGGCACCTTCGCTGGCAGCGACTGATACGGTCGCTGATGAAACCATGGCTGCAGAAATACTGCGTGGCAAACAGGTTTTCTACAATGCAGCCGATAACCGGATGGCGCTCGATGGTTATCTGACCTGTGCAAGTTGCCACCTGGACGGCGACTCGGATGGTCGCGTGTGGGATTTCACCAACCGGGGCGAGGGCTTGCGCAACACACGACGCCTGCAGGGTGAGGGTGGTACTCGCGATGGCAATGTCCACTGGACGGGTAACTTTGACGAAATTCAGGACTTCGAGAACGATATCCGCAATCGCTTTGGTGGCCTCGGCTTCATGAGTAACGCCGACTTCAGTGCAACGTCCGATACGCTGGGTGTGAGCAAGGCGGGATTGAGCCCTGACCTTGACGCGCTCAGCGCCTACGTGGAGTCTCTGGACAGGACGGCTGCCAACCCATATCGCGATGCTGATGGCAGCATGACCGCCGCAGCGCAGGCTGGTGAACAGCTCTTCGATACGCTGGGGTGTGCCGGTTGCCACAGTGGACCAACCTTCACGGATGGGCAGCGGCACGATGTCGGTACGATCCAGGCAAGTTCAGGCCAGGGCAGCGGCCAGCCTCTGGCAGGTGTCGGGTTCGACACGCCTTCTTTGCTGGGACTCTGGTTCAAGGCACCTTATCTGCACAACGGTCAGGCGTCCTCCCTGCAAGCGGTGCTGGACAGCAATGAACACGGCAATACGGCATCGCTGAGCCAGCAGGAGCGCAATCAGTTGGAGCAGTTCCTGCTGCAGATAGAGGGCTTTGTCCCGGTTTCGCGCCTGCAGTCCCGGCAAAGTGGACAGTGCATCGATGTAGACGCTGGTGAGCTTGATAACGGCGCTGACGTGCGGGAATGGGCTTGCCACAACGACGCCAATCAGCGCTGGATTTTCGAGCGTATGAGTGCCGGCTATTTTGTTCTCGCGGCAGAACACAGTGGCAAATGCATGGATGTTGCTGATCAGAGTACGGCTGTCGGCGATAACGTGGCGCAGTGGACCTGCAATGGTGGCGACAATCAGCAATGGCTGCCGGTGTTGGCCAAGGCGGGCTATTTTGCCTTGAAGGCTAGGCATAGCGGGCTTTGCCTTGGCGTGAGCGCACAGGGCAGCCTAGAGCAGCAAACGTGCAATGGAACTGCCGGACAGCTGTGGCGCCAGCACTGATCGCTTGTACTGATTAGCCCAGCAGCTCGCGGCCGGTTCATGCCGGGTCGCGAGTTTACTTCAGGCAGGCAC
>Ga0307486_1001649_pt1 | contig 16633 bp, 11 predicted proteins | sample CBIW02metaG_FD_203663 | JGI IMG/M metagenome (GOLD analysis project Ga0307486, IMG submission 203663) | Sea-ice brine microbial communities from Beaufort Sea near Barrow, Alaska, United States - CBIW 0.2 | ecosystem: Environmental > Aquatic > Marine > Coastal | place: USA: Alaska | collected... | reverse complement strand
CGTCACCCGGCAAAACCTGCTTTTCGCCCTCACGACCCGGCCGCTGCTCGTCGCATTCGTTTTGCTCGGCTCGCTCTGGGGTGTCTACGGCGTCGCCGCCGGGTATTCGCTCGGCGTCGCCCTGATCTGGCCGATCGGGCTGTTCTGGATCAGCCGGGTGACGGATGCCCCGGCACGCGCCATGTTCCTGGCCGGCGTTCGCGCCATTGTCGGCTACGGCTTCGCCACCGCGGTCAGCTGGGCGTCTGTGCAGTGGATTCCGATCGCGCTGCCGTTCGCCCGCGTCGCCCTCGGCGGCGTCGCCCTGCTCGCGGCCATCGGCGTGGTCATGCTGATTTGGCCGCGCTTTCGCCGAGATGTGCGTTCCATCACCCAGGCCCGCAGCTTCCTGCGTTCCGCGAAGCCGTCGGAGCCGCGCAGCCGGAGCCGTTCGGCCCGCACCACCCGCCGCATCATCCGTCGGCTGGACCGGGTCGGGCAGGGCATCGCCGCGGGATCCCCTTTTCCCTTTCGGCGCGATCGAGCCGCACTGATTCGGGCGACCGAGCAGCTGCGACCGTTCGACAAGCGCACCGCGCGCTGGCATGTGCTCATTGCGCCGCCGGGCGAGGGCAATATCGGCGATCAGGCCATGGTCGAGGCGTTTCTCGAAAACGTTCCGGGGCCGGTTCGAGTCGTCGTACGCGGTCCGGCCGACGTGCGCATTCCGGCGGCAGACGCATGGCGGGCCCAGCTTCAGCCGATCCCGCATCTGCTGTACGGCGGCGGGCGCGTGCACCGGCAGGCCATGGCCCAGCTGGCACCCGTACTCGCCGGCGCGTTGTCGCTCACGGTTGTCGGCGCCGACATCATGGACGGCGCCTACAGCGTGCGGGCGTCGTCACGGCGAGCGGATGTTGCGAGTCTGGCCCGCAGCGTCGGGGTCGACGCCCGCATCCTCGGCTTCAGCTGGAACGGCAACGCCAACGGTGGGGTGCGCCGATCGCTCGCCCGGGCCGGCCGGCTCGGAACTCGACTGCAGTTGCGCGACCCGGTCTCCGCCGCGCGGGCACGCTCCGCTGGCTTCGCGAACGTGATTGATGTCGCCGACGCCGTCTTCGCGGCGCGCACGAGTTCGGTCGCAGCCGCCACAGAATATCTCGGGCCGACTCCCGCGGCCTTCGCACTGGTCAATGCGAGCGCCCTGGTCGGCCGAAAATTCGACCAGACCACGGAGTATGCGCGCATTGTCAGAGCGCTCCTCGACGCCGGACTGCTGGTCGTGCTGCTGCCACACGTCGTGCGTCACAGCGGCGACGATGCGGCAGCCTGTCGAGCGGTTCTCGACCGGTTTTCGGGCGATTCACGGGTCATTCTGGTCAACCGGCTGTTGGCGCCGGCGGAGGTGCGCGGCCTGTGCGCGGGCGCCGACATCGTGCTGACCGGCCGCATGCACCTCGCCGTGCAGGCCCTGCTCCAGAATGTTCCGGCCGTTGCGTTGTCCACCCAGGGCAAGGTCGCCGGCATGATGCAGCTCTTCCAAATGCAGGAGCTGTGCATTGAGCCGGGTATCGGCGTGGCCGACCGCATGATTTCCGTTGCGACCACGGTGCTCGCACAGCGCGAGTCCTACCGTGAGCGCATTGCCGAACACCTGCCCGAGGTGAAGAGGCTGGCCGCTCTCAATTTTGATCGGCTGCCGAACTCGACACCCCCGACCCCGCGGCGTTCGAGCCCGACTTCTCCCAGACAAGGTCCCGCATGACACAGCCGAGCACGCACTCAACCCTGCGCCGCATCCTTTTCGTCATCCCGTCGCTTCACGGTGGCGGGGCGGAATTCGTGGCCCGCACCTGGATGGGCTGGCTCGCCGCTCAGGGCTACGAGGTGAGCGTCGTGCTCACCGCCGGTGAAGTCAGGCCGGAATACCTGCCCGAAGGTGTCGAGGCCTTTTCCCTCGCCGGGCAGCGCGGTCAGCTGCGCAAGGCCGATGCGCTGCGGCGCCGCCTCATCGACGCGCAGCCCGACGTTGCCCTGTCGCTGCAGGCGCATCCGAATCTTCTGCTGCTGATATCCGCCCGCCTCCTCCCGGCCCGACAGCGCCCTCGGGTGCTCGTGAGCGAGCGCAACCTGGTCTCCCTCGGTCTGCCGGGATCAGGCCTGCCACACCGGGCGAAGATCTGGTTCGCCCGGCGTCTCTATCGCTGGGCCGACCACGTGATCGCCATTTCGCATCCGGTCGCCGCCGAAATGGTCGCCGCGTTCGGGGTGCGCGGAGACCGCATCACCGTCATTCCCAACCCCGCTACCGCAAAGGTGCGCGGCACGCCGCTCGGCCGGGGCACCGCCACGGCGAGCGCCCAGATCGGCGGAGAGCCGGGCGGTACCGACGCTGTCGCGGTGCTCCCGTCCCGTCGACCGGGCTCGTCGAACGGCATCCAGATCGTGCTGGCCTGCCGGCTGGTCGCCCAGAAGCGTCCCCTGCTCGCCATTGCCGCTGCTGCCGAGCTCGCCCGTCGCGGCATTGCCGTCGAGGTCGTGTCGTTCGGCGGCGGCCCGCTGCTGGATGATGTGCAGGCCGCGGCCCGGCAGGAGAATGTGGTCTTCCACCATCGTGGCTGGGTGGAAAATTGGTTTGACCATTTCGGCGACAACGCCGTCGCCTTGCTGACGTCGAGCCGGGAGGGCTTCGGCAACGTGCTGGTCGAGGCGGCCGCGGCCGGGTATCCGGCGGTTGCCGTATCGGGGGCGCTCGGGGTGGCGGATGCGATTGTTCCCGGCATCACGGGCGAGCTCGCGTTGTCTGCCGAACCGGTCGACCTCGCCGACGCCATACTGCGCGCGGCCGACGTGACGCTGGAAAACATCGAACCCTGGCTGGCCCGGTTCTCCGTGGAGGCCAGCGGCGCAGACCTCGCCCGGGTACTGGTGCGAGTCGTCGAGCGAGCATGAGAATCTTCGCCTCGGCCATGGGCCAGATCGACAATGTCGGCGACACCGTGCTGCGTCGGGCCTTTCTGGATGCGTTGCGGGAAGCGGGTGACCTGCAGGTGTTCGTCGGTACGCGAGCAGATTCGTACCTGAGCGGGCTCGGCCTGCACGATGCAGACCGGGTATACCGCACGAGCGCCGAATGGCGACGGGAGATTGCACGGTCAACGCTGCGGGAGGCATCCGTTTATGCCTTCAACGCGGGCGAAATGGAGTTGCAGCGCGGCTATGCGCTTCGGTACTTGCGCATCGCGCCGCATCTCGCGCTCAACCGGCTGCGTGGTGGGCATGCGGTCCATGCCGGGTTCGGGGTGCGTGAAAAGACCGGTTGGCGTCTTCCGGTCGCCGCCACGCTGCGTTTGTGCGACGTCGTGGCCTGGCGCGACACGTACAGCCGCGGCACGATGGGCCTCGGACTCATCGCCCCCGACTGGGCTTTTGCGACCGGCGCAACGGATGCCGCCCTGCTCGCACCATCCCCCGAGCGGCCGTTGCTCGCCGTCTCGGTGCGTTACAACGGGCGGCGCCCGGACGGCCGCTGGCTGGCCGCGCTGCGGCGACTGGCCGAAATCCGCGGGCTTGAGGTGGTCGCCGTGGCGCAGATCGAACGGGACGGTCCGCTCGCCGAAGAACTCGCGGCCGAACTCGGCGGCACGGCCCTGCTGTGGGACGGTCCCGACCATCGGGCGCAGGAACTGAAACTGCGTGAGGTGTACCGCCGATCGCTGCTCGTCGTGACCGACCGGCTGCACGCCGCCGTGATCGGGCTCACCGAGGGCGCCCTCCCGATCGTGATCGCCGACGCGGAGAATTCGAAGGCGGTGCGCACCCTCGACGCGGTCGGCATCAGGGGCGCCGCAATCGGCTGGACAATGCCCGACCCGGTCGTGCTCGAGCGCCGCGCGAACGATGTCATCAGCCGGCGCGACCCGATTCTGCGCCATGTCGTCGAAGCCCGCGCCTCGCTGCGCGAGCTGAGCAGCTCCATCAGAAGGCTCGTTGCATGACCGGTGCGGGTGATGTCCGTCCGGTCGTGAGCGTCATCGTGCCGGCGTACAACGCCGCCGAGTTTCTGGAGGGCGCCGTCGAGCGGCTCCTGCAGCAGACGCTGGCGTCGACTCCGACGGCGGTCGAGATCATCGTGGTCGACGACGGCTCAACGGATGCGACGGCCGCGATCGGCGCCCGGGCCGCGATGCACCCATCCGTGCACTTTTTTCAGCTGGCGCAGAACGGCGGTGTCGCGCGCGCCCGAGCTCGGGCGGTGGCCGAGAGCCGGGGCGAGTTTCTGTGGTTCATCGACTGCGACGACGACTGGGCCGACCGGGCGCTGGAGAAACTTGTGGCGGCGGCCCGGTCGACCGGCGCCGACGCGGTCGTCTGCGCCGCAGAGTACGTCTTGCCTGGCCAACGGCGAGCGCTGCCGGCACCGCGGCTGACCGGTCCGATCACCGGGGAGCAGGCATTCGGCCTGCTGCTCACCGGCGAGCTCACGGGGCATCTCTGGAACAAGCTTTTCCGACGCGAATTGACCCGCGAGATCGAGTTCACACCGGCCAGGGTGCACTCCGACCTGGCCATGGTCGCCCAGCTGCTCGCGGCAGCGGATCGGGTTGCGACGATCGACGACGTGCTCTACTCCTATGTCGTGCGTGGCGGGTCGATCATCCGCTCGGGGTCACGTCGAGCGGAGTCGCTTCTGCTGGTTGAACAGGCCGTCACTGCGGCGGCCATCATCCTCAACACCCGCATCATCCGCTCGAACGCGTACGGCTATTTTCGGCTGCGCTACGTGCTGCTCTCCGGGATCAAGGATGCCCTGACCGGGCCCTACGACGCCGAGGAGCGTGACGAGATCGTCGCCGAGCTGCGCTCCCGACTGACCTGGCGGCTGGTCTTGATCGCCGCCCGCCGCCGGGATTGGAAGCGACTGGCGCTGGCCGCAACCGCAAAGCTGAGCGTGCCGTTACACCGTAGGGTGTTGCACCTGGCCGCCGAGCGTTCGTAGCGGCAGTCGTCGGGCTCACACTCGCGCTCTCCGCAACGACGGCACCGCCGACGCGGTCACCGATGCCTACGGGGAACAGAACACGCTGGATGGCGTCGGACTCTGAGAATCCGATGCCGGCGACGAACACGATCTGGGGTCGCCGAGGACGCTGAATCCCCAATGACCTGACGCCACCGGCGAAAGCATGGCCTGCACGGCCGCATCGCTCGAAATCCACCGCGGCTACCGCCGCGCGGCTGGGCCTGATCAGCGCAACGCTGTTCGTACGCCGCCGGCGCCTTCAGGCCTACGACGCACCAGCAACTGCAGAGGGCTCCGACCAGTTGGTCGGAGCCCTTCGTCGTTACCGGGTCGTTCTTTTGCGCCGCGCTCCCTGTGGCCGCTCCCCGTGGCCAAGTCGTGTACCCTAAATGAGGGTCATTCCCCACAATGGGCAATGGCACCGAATAACGCGAGGTTGTCTCAGCCTCGCTCGGCGATCCCGCCGCATCAGCCACGACGACGCAGCCCACAGGCAAGCGCTCGTGCGCGTGGGCCCCTCGGCTTCACGAAAGTCACACCCCTGCCCCTGAACGCCCGGAAGGTTTCACCATGTTGTTCTCCCGCCCTCGACGGGGCTTGCTCGCCGCCGTCGCCGTCGCCGCGTTGATTCCCGTCACCGCAGCCGCCCCCTGGACTGCCGCCTCGGCCTCCGCCGCGACGGCGCCGGACGGTTACACCGTCGTCGACAGCACCTCCGAACAGATCACCTACGCCGGTACCTGGCGCCAAACCGGCAACCCCGCTGATACCGGCAATTCCGTCGCCTTCGCTTCGAGCGCATCGAGCGCTTCGCTGACATTCACGGGCACGACGATCGCCTATATCGCTCGCACGAGCAGCGGCTCCGGCATCAGCGACGTCACGATCGACGGCGAGGTCGTCGCCACGGTCAACGGCTACTCTCCCGCGACGGAATACCAGCAGATCCTGTTCAGTACCGCGAACCTCACCGACGCAACGCACACCATCACGGTGAGCCGCACCGGCAAGAAGGATGCCGGCTCAACCGGCACCGGAAGCATCATCGACGCATTCGTCACCCTCACACCCTCAGCCTCGTCGGCCCCATCCCCGACCCCGGAACCGACACCATCCCCGACGACGGAACCGACACCGGAACCCACGGCGACCACGGCGCCGTCCGGCGCCACCACCACGGTGGAGAGCAGCTCAGAGCAGATCGAGTACGCCGGCACGTGGCGCAGAACGGGCTCGTCGAGGGACTCCGGCGGTGGCGTGCAGTTCAGCTCATCGCCCAGCAGCGCATCCTTCGACTTTGACGGAACGAGCGTGGCCTTCATCACCCGGCTCACGAGCAGTTCGGGTACGAGCACTGTCGCGATCGACGGCCAGGTGGTCGCGACCGTCGACGGCTATTCCGCCGCCACCGCGTACCGGCAGAATGTCTACAGCACGACCAGCCTCTCGGCCGGCTCGCACACCATCACTGTCACCCGCACTGGTCAAAAGACGGCGCGCTCCACGGGCACCAACAGCATTGTCGACGCCTTCATAGTCTCAGCCGTGCCGAGCACAGCGCCGACGCCGACGCCGGTCAGCGCTCACCGCTATGCGGACTGTCCCGCCGCGACCGTCACCGTGACGACGTCCGCCCAGCTCATGGCCGCTGTAGCGCAGGCTGGCCCCGGAACCATCATTGACATGGCCCCCGGCAGCTATGACGGCCAGATCAAGATGACCGCCAACGGAACCTCCGCCAGCCCGATTTGGGTGTGCGGACCCCGCACCGCTGTGATCAACGTGGGCAGCATCCAATCCGATCACGGCATCCAGATCAGCGACTCGTCCCACCTCGTCGTCGCCGGCATGACCGTCACGAACAGCCTCAAGGGCATCAGCGTGGTCGGCAGCTCTCACGTCACGATCGCCGACACCCTCGTCGACAACATCGGCTATGAGGGCATCCACCTGCGGTCCTTCACGACCGACAGCACCGTGGTCGGCAACACCATCAAGAACACCGGCATGCTTAACGCGTTTTACGGCGAGGGAATCTACATCGGCACCTCCGACAACAACTGGTGCTCCAAGACCGACTGTCAGCCCGACCGGACCGACCGCACCCTGGTGATGGGCAACACCATCAGCCTCACCGGTGCCCAGCCGATCGAGGTCAAGGAAGGCACCTCCAACGGCGTCATTCGGGACAACGTGATCGACGGCGCCACCGCCATGTCGCGTGCTGAGGAATGGGTCAAGGTCAAGGGCAACGACTGGGAGATCTACAACAACGAGGGCAAGAACAGCACCATGAACGGCTTCGCCGTCAACGGGAGCGTCGACGGCTGGGGACTGCGCAACATCTTCTACGGCAATACCGCCCCGGTGCAAGCGGATGGCTACGGCTTCTCCATTCACGAGCAGGGCACCCCGGGCGACAGCGGCACCCAGGTCTACTGCTCGAATACCGTCACGGCTGCGGGATCCGGGTTCTCAAACCTGGCCTGTATCTCCTAGCGAGACGCTCCGACCGCCGGTCGAGGGCAGCTTTCCAGCTGCGCTCCACCAGCGGAAAAACGGCCGCCGCCGAATAGGTGGTCTCGAAGGCGGTTCTGGCCAGTTGCGCCTTCGAGGCCCGCCACGCGGCATCCGCTATGGCGTGTCGCAAGGCTGCCTCGAGGGCGTCGACGTCACCGGGCTCGACGATCACCCCCACGCCGTTCGCGAGCACGGCGGGGATGCCGCCGACCCGGGTCGCCACCACACAGTTGTTCCGGGCCATGGCCTCAAGAATGAACATGGGCATCGCCTCGTCCCGCGACGGCAACACCGCGATCATGGATCGCTCCAGCAGAACCATCAGCGCCTTGTGGCTGAGCGGGCCGACAAACTCCGCCCGCGTCAGCGGCACCGGGGGCTGGTCGGCGATCGGTCCGGCGATGACGAGTCGCCACAGCGGATACCGGGGAGCGAGCCGCTGCCACGCCGCCACCAGCACGTCGACGCCCTTACGCTTGCTGACCGTGCCGCCGAACACCAGGAGTGGCTCCGCCTCACGCCTCACACCGTCCGCGACGGCGTTGGGCACGAGCACGACCCGCTCCGCGGGCACGAATTCCGCGGCCGCGGCCCGCGACTCGGCCGACAGAGTCAACACCACGTCGGACGCCCGCAGAATGCGCCCGACCAGCCCGGGCCGTTTCTGTGCAAAATCGGCGAAGGAACTGCCGTGCAGCTGCGCCACCGTGGCGAACCCGCGGGCGTGGGCGAGCGCGAGCAACGCGCCTTCGCGCGCGAAGGATCCCCCCTGCGACAGGTGGGCGATCACGACGGTTCCCTCAGGGTCAGCCAAACGGAGCACCTTCCAGAAAGCGGATGCCGCCACGCCGAGCGCCCGCATCCCGCCGCTCCCGTTGCGCGACGAAACCAGGCGCAGATCGAAATCGACAAAGGAATGCGCCAGGTAGCCGTTGACGACCTGACTCATACCGCCGGCCACTTCGCCGCTGCGCCCGATGTGCACGGCGACCAGCCGCTCGGCCCCCGCGATCGAGTTCACCGCACGCTCTCGGCGGTGAGCACCTGATCGAGCAGCCGGCGCGCGCTCTGCAATTCGCCCTGCGCCTGCTCGAGGCCGATCAGGATAGCCGCACGACGGCCGAGCAGGTTCTGCAGCCGCGCCGCGATTTCCGCGGCGCTCAGGGTTGCACTGTCGATGCTCAGGTCGTGCAGGCCGGCGGCGGCGAAGTGTCGGGCGATTTTTTCGGACTGCGAGTTCACTTGCAGTGCGGCCGGAACAGCACCCTCGGTGAGCGCGCCGACGAGCACGTGCAGCCGGTCGCTCACAACCATCGCGGCCCGGCGATAGAGGGCGCGCAACCGCTGTTCCTGCTCGTCGTGAGCGGTTCCGTTCCAGCGCAACGCCTGCCCCTGGAGGTCCGCAGCGAGCCAACCGCATTTGTCGTCATCGCGCAATACCTGGGTGACGCACCAAATCTGGAGACCGTTCTCGGCCGCCACGAAGCGTACTCCGGCCAGCCACTGTGGGCTGGGGTAGTCCAGGTCGGAGCGCATCGAGACGACGAGCACGTCGCGTTTCGCACCCGACACCTCTGCCGCACGGTCACCAATGCCGGCAAACGCCAGGTCGGGCATGATTCCGCCCCGCCCGAGATACCCGGCCGTGTCCGCATCCCGCCACAACGACAGGTTCGACAAGGCGATGGACGGGCCCATCAGCGCTCGCGGCAGCGGTGCGAAATTGCGGCTGCCCACCCCGATTCGGGCAACCCGGCCGTGCCGGGCGCGCACGAGAGCGAGCACCGGAAGCATGGCGAGGTGTTCTTTCATACCGATGAGGGTGAGCTGGATCTCCCCCGGCTTGAACACGTACGATGCCCGGCCCTGCGAGGCGCTCCGCAGAGCCGCCGCGTACCAGTCCCGGAACGAGCGGTACCGCACGTCTTCCGGGGTGAGTCCCAGCCCTTCGGCGTAGCCGTCGGGGGCTGCACCGACGTAGATGTGCAGCGGGCCGTTGGGCCGCAGCCAGTCGAGCAGCTGCCGGCGCAGCAGAATGTCACCGATGTTGTCGTACTGCCCGCGAGCGGGTACGAAGATGTCGCGCCGCATCAACCCACCCGACATCGGCTTCGCCCGCAGTCGCACACTCATCAGTCGGCGGGCAGCGGGACATGGCTGCCCGCGTCGATGGTTCGGCCGGCGGCCGAGCGGATGACGTCGGCCGTCAGCTCGGGCGCGTCAACCGCCCTCGCGACCCCGAGGTACCCGGCAAGCTCGGCGATCTGCATCTGATGGTCGTCGACGTGTTCGCCGCGGTGCTTGCGGCGGGTGGCGATCACCGGGAAAATGCCCAGATCGAGCAGTCCCAGGAAGGTGCCGACGCCCGCGTGGCTGATGACGACGTGAGCCGTGAGCGCGGCCTCATTGAACTGCTCGGTCGACATCATCTGATGTACGCGGCCGGGGAGATCGGTGCGGTTGTTGGTGAACCCGAGCTGCCACACGGTGCGCTCGTCGGCCAGACCGGTCGCCAGTACGGCATCGACCAGGGAATCGAAACGATACCCTTCGATGGTTCCGAGAGTGACGAACAGGCTCGGCCGATCCGGCGCAGCCCGGGGCAACGCATGGTACGTGGAGAGCACGCTGGGATGTGTTCGCCAACGGCTGGTGGCCCAGGCTGGATGCTGGGTACGCATGCTGACGAGGCGGCTGGCAGCGAGCATCCGGCCGCTGAGCGACGGACCCTCCACCCGCGAGACGCTCTCAATATAGAGGCTCGGCACCCTGCTGATCGCGGCCTGCGGCAAGGCTGCGACGGCGAGGCCGGCGCCGGTGCTCACGGCGCCGTCGAAGGTTTCGTCGTGAAGCACCCGGCGCACGATCGCGGCGGCGCGGAGAATGCCGACGTAGTCCCGCGGGCGTACATACGGCACGTAAATGCGGCGACGGCCGGCCAGCAGCGACCGGCTCTGCATCGAGTCAAAGGTGACCCAAAGCGAGGCCGGCGAAGCGCCGAGCCCGGGTGCGAGCCGCACCAACTGGGCGAGATGCCCGCCGGTGGAGGCGACGAGCAGGAGCTTCCGTTGCGGGGTGGGCAACGGTGCATTCGGGTGTAACGCGTGCACGGACACGGAGTCTCCTTGGGGTGGATCTTGAGTAGAACTTCGGGGACCGTGCCTCACACACAGCAGCCAGGGGAATCACCGCGTAACGCGCTGGGGGGCGGGCGCATCCGTCGGTTTAGAGCTAGTCGGTTCAGCGGTAGTCGGTTCAGCGGTAGTCGGTTCAGCGGTTGTCAGTTCAGCGGCTGTCGGTACCGTCCCCGGTTCGAGCGGGCGGCTGCGCTTCGCGCCGGTCTGTCCGGCACCGACTGATCGGCTGGTTGAAGCTGGCGTTCGAGGGGCAAGGGCGAAGGCGGCATCCCGCACGAGCGCGTCGGGACCACGAGTGGGCACCATGGCCAGAACAACCCCGAGCGGCGTTGTTCCCACGGCGTCGAGGGCGGTCAGGGCGGCCAGCAGCTCGGGTTCATGTGCCCGGTTGGCGCCGACGACCAGGATGGTTCCGCCGGTCCAGCGGCTCAGCACGGCTGCGTCGGTCACCGCCAGCACCGACGGAGCGTCGATGAGCACGTAGTCGTAGCTGGCGCTCAGCGCATCAAGCACGGCGCCCATGGCGGTGGATCCGAGCAGTTCGCTCGGGTTGTGGGGAATCTTTCCCGACGACAACACGACAAGCGGATGCGGCGTGCCCCACGATTGCAGGGCATCATTGAGCCGCACTTTTCCGACCAAAACATCGGTCAGGCCGCGATCGGCGTCGAGGCCGAGGTAGTCGGCCAGCCGCGGCGTGCGCAGGTCGGCGTCGATCATGGCGACGGTCGCGCCGCTCTCAGCGAGCACGATGGCGAGGTTGATCAGGGTCGTGGTCTTGCCTTCACCGGACACGGACGACGTGACGACCAGGCTACGCCGGCTCGTGTCGGCGTCGGCGTATTCCAGGTTGGTGCGCAACACTCGGAATGCCTCGGCGCGGGCGGTGGCCGGACCATTTGTGCTGATGATCGGATTGGCGTTGGGGTCGATCGGGATGCCGCCCAGCACCGGAACCCGGGTGACTCGTTCGATATCACCGCGATTGTAGATGCGCCGATCGAGTACACCGAGAATGGTCGCGACGACCAGACCGCCCAGAAGGCCGATCAGCAGACCGACGGCGAGGTTGAGGTAAAGCTGGGGCAGAGCGGGGTTGTCCGGTACGACGGCGGGGTCGAGCACGCCGACCTTGACCGGGCTGGCACCCCCGTCGGCGGGAGTTTCCAGCTGGTTGACCACGACGTCGGTGAAGCTCTCCGACACTCCCTGCGCGAGCTGCTGGGCGGCATCCGCTGTCGAAGCGAGGGCGACGATGTCAATCACGGCCGAGCCGGGTTCGGTGGTGGCCGTGACCCGCTGGGCCAGTTCGGCTGCAGTCTCACCGAGATTCAGGCTCGCGATCACCGGGTCGAGCACCCGGGGGCTCGTCGCCACGTCGAGGTAGTAGGGCAGCTTCTGCACCACGAAGTTGTTGCCCTGCACCAGGTCGCCCGGCGTTTGGCCGTTCTGAATCTCTGCGGCCACGAACACCCGGGTGGAGGATTCATATTGCACGGGGGTGAGCAGTGCGGACGCCGCCCCGCCGACCACACCGAGCAGGGTGAAAGCCACCACAAGGATCCATCGTTTACGCAGAATTCGAGCCAGACGCTTCAGTTCCATGCAGGCTTCTCCCCGGATGATTAGAGCGTCGTGCTTCGGTTGCACGACGACAGAAATCTATGTTGGCATAAAAATCCTCACTTTTGGACGGTCTGTTACGTGGATTTAACGAGACTGTCGACCAGGAACTGACGAATGCTCGCGCGTGTGGCCTCGTCGAGAAGCTCCAAACCGTGTCGTTCACCGGGTTTCACGTCGAGGGTCACAGGCACTCCCGCCGCCTTAAGCGCGTCGGCCATGGCCTGCGCCTGCTGCACCGGAACGAGTTCATTCTTCGAAATGGCGATGTAGAACGGCGGGTCGGTCGTGTCGACGGAGTACAACGGGGAGGCAGGCCGGGAATTGGGACAGTCGCTGAAATCGTCACAGCCGAGGTATTGCACAATGGACGCGATCGCCGTTTTCGACGGGCGGCCCAGCAATAGTCCGCTCTCGGTGAGGTCGACCGCCGGCGACAACGCCACCACCGCAGCAACCCGGTCTCCGCCGCTGAGGCTGCCGGTACCAGCGGTGCCGATCGACGCGGCGATGATCGCCCCCGCCGAACTGCCGAACAGTCCGATACGCTCCGGATCGATGCCGAACTTGGCCACCTGCGTGGGCTCCCGTAGCCACTCGAGCGCATCGGTGACGTCGTTCACCTGCGCCGGATAGGCGTTGTCCGGCGCGAGGCGGTAGTCCACGGCGAACGCGGCAAGGCCGCCGTCGGCGAACTCGGTGCAGAGGGCGGTCATTCCGCCGAAATCCTTGGTGCCACTATCGAATCCGCCGCCGTGAATAAGAATCACCGCGGCCGACGGGGTCTCACTTTTTGTGGGAAGACAGGCGTTCAAGAGCAGCTTCTCGCCCGAAGCGGTGCCGTATTGCAGATCGTTCTGCACAACCACCGTGTCGCTTTGAACGTTCGTGGCGGGCGCTGCGGGCGCATCCGTGCAGGCGCTCAGGAGCAGAGCAGCGAATGCCCAGAGCAGCGCGACAACCAGCCGGGGCCCCTGCCTCACTGTGCGTCACCGTTCTGCCCGGCCGCGCGCGAGACCAGCCTCGCCTGACGTTTGCGGAACGGGCTGACCCAGAGAAACGAGTACCGGCGCAGGAGCTTGGCGAGGTAGAGCGAGAGCACGAGAACGACGGCGGCGAGCAGAAAGGGCAAGCCGTTGGCGGCGCGTTGAAGCCAGGTCGACTCGGCCAGCGGGGCGATCAGGGCGAGCGCGGTGGCCACGAGAAACAGGTGCAGCAGGTAGATCTGAAAGCTGTACTGGCCGAGCGTATTCATGAAGTTGAGCCATTTCATCCGCACCAGCAGGGTGGCCAGAGCGACCCCCATGGCGACCGCCACTGCGCTCTCGAGCAGGATCAGCCCCGGCACGCGGGACAGGTGTAGGGGCACGAGCAGCACGGCAAGGCCGAGGTACATCGCAACGAGCACAACGGCATGCCACAGGCGCACCCGCGCTGCGAGTCGGTACACCGTGTGCGGAAAATAGAGGGCAAAGATGAAGAAGATGAAGTTCGAGGCGACGCGGTCCCAGCCGACGTTGTCGAGGTCGAGCAGGTTCGGCGTCGTGGACAGGACGCCCAGGGCGCCGGCGAGGGCGAACTGCACGATGATCGGCAGTTTGCGCAACAGCCAGGCCAACAGGGTGAAAACGGCCAGGGCCCAGATGAACCAGTAGCTGCTGGTCGGCCAGACCGGCAGCAGAGCAATGTTGAGCAGGTCGGTGGGGGCCCGCTCGGTGCCACGCAGATGCGGCACGACGAGGTAGAACAAGACCCGCAGGACTGACCAGAGCAGATACAGGTACACGAGTGTGAGCAGGCGGCGACGCCAGAGATCCGTGAGGCTCCAGGTGAGCATACGCCGGGCGGTGAGACCGGCGACGAAGAAGAACACGGGCATCGGAAAGTAGCTCAGCACGAGACGCAACCGAGGGGTGCTGCCCGCAAGACCGAGGTCGTTGAGGAACAGCGACGAGTGGTAGAGCACGACCAGGATGATCGCCGCGCCCTTCGCGAAGTTGATCCACTCGCGGTTCTCGGATGGTTGTATGTCTTTCACATGAGAAAAGTACACGAGAAATTCTCAGGACGGTACCGCGCTGCGCGTTCTAGGGCCGGTAGTCCGCCAGGGTGTCGGTCTGGAAAGCCTGCTGCAGCGCGGGGAGTTCACCGGTGGCGATGTTCACGATGGACTGCCCGTCGGCCGACGTGCCGGTTCCATTCGTGGGGAGGTTGAAGAAGGTGAGGTCGCTGCCGTGCAGGTCGAACAGCTGCAATTCGAGGCCGGTGAGGTAGGCGAAGTCGAGGCCGTCGTCGACGGCGATCCATGGCGTGATCGCCTCGACCAGGTTCGTCAGGGTACCCGGATTAGTGACGGTGCGGCGACTCATGACGGTGCTGAGCATGGCCTTGAAGAAGCGCTGCTGGTTGCGCACCCGGGTGAAGTCTCCGTCGGCGAATGCGTAGCGTTCCCGTACATAGGCGAGCGCCTCCTCACCCGTCACGATTTGTTTGCCGGCGGCGAAGGTGTGACCGGTGAGCTTGGAGGAGGCGAACGCGACCGGATTGTCGATTTCGACCCCGCCGAGGGCATCCGTTATGGCTTCAAAGCCGGCAAAGTCAACCACGGCGACATGGTCGATGCGGGTTTTGATCAGGCTTTCCACGGTCTGCACGGCGAGCGGCACCCCACCCCAGGAGAGCGCGGCGTTGATCTTCGCCTGGCCGTGCCCGGGAATCTCGAGCCAGCTGTCGCGCATGATGGACATGACCCAGATGCCTTCATGGTTGGCCGGAATATGCACGACCATGATCACGTCGGAGCGCTGGCCGGTGAGGTCCTGGATCGAGGTATTGTGCTCCCCCCGGGTATCGGAGCCCAGCACGAGGATGTTTTGGGCCCGGGCGTCTACGCTCGCGCTCGGGGACAGGGACGGCCGCAGTGTCGCGGGAGGGAAGACTGTGTCGATGGTCGCGACCTTGTCGTCGAATGAGTGACTGAGCCGGTATGCGCCGATCGCGCCAACACCGACGCCGACAATCACGAGCGCAAGGACGCTGGCGAGGGAAATGCGCCAGGCCTTTTTGCGGCGCGACATTTTCTGGTGCCGGAGTGCGTTGGGCACGGTACTGCCTCCTGATACCGCCTTCGGGAGCGGTGAGGAAACCTTAGGCCCGGCTGCCATCGAGCGGAACTGGCGACTGCCAGATTCGCCCCGAACTGGGGGTGCGTCGCCCGTGGCGGCTCGCCAGAGACGCGCGGCCCGCCAGAGACGCGGCCCGCCAGAGACCGCGCGGCTAATTCAGGAAATCTATGGGCGCGCGATCTCGCCACCGCGGGCTTCTGGTGCCAGGGCAGAGCTTCGGCGAGGTTTTTCCTGATTTCGCCGCTGGATACCGAGTCTGCCGCGGCGCGCTCCGGAGCGGGGTTTGAGCCGTGCCATAGCGGGGTTAGATGCTGCCGTAGCGGAGGCAAGGCCGTGCCAAAGCGGGGGTTAGGCCGTGCCAAAGCGGGGGTTAGGCCGCTCCGGAGCTGAAGTTAGACCGTGCCGGAGCGGAGGTTAGGCCGCGCCATAGCGGAGGTTAGACCGCTCCATAGCGGAGGTTAGGCCGCGCCATAGCGGAGGTTAGACCGCTCCGGAGCGGAGGTTAGACCGTGCCGTAGCGGGGGATCAGATCTTCGAGCAGGGCCGCCGTCTCCGGCCAGCCCGCGACCGCGATGCACTCGACGCCGAGCACCTTCACCGGGTAGTCGTTGCCGTTCTCGTCGAGGCGGTCGCCGACGAAGAGCATGTCATCCAGATCGATGCCGGTGAGCGCGGCGAGGCGTTTCATTCCGTAGGCCTTGTCGATGCCCTGCCGGGTGATATCAACGGATGTCGACCCTCCCGAGCGCACCTCAAGGTCGGGCAACTGAGCCTGTACGGCCGCGCGGAGACTGTTCTTCTTCTCTCCGGTCGGGTCCCAGGCGATTTTGGCGGCGACGGGGGCGGCCTGGCCGAGTGCGGAGAACGTGATCTGGGAACCTCGGTCCTCGAGGATCGGCCCCCACGTGTCGCTCTCCCAGAACCCGAGGCCACGCGCGACCTGCTCGACGGCCTCAAGAGCCCGAGTCTTCTGGTCGTCGCTGAGGTTCTCGGCGTACACCTGGGTCCAGCCTTGGGCGTCGCTGCGGTAGTACTGGGTACCGCAGGTGGGCATGAGGTGCAGCCGGGTGCGGGCATCCGGGCTGATCTCGGGAAGCATGTCGATGATCTGCGCCTGGAACTGACCGAACTGGCCGCCGGAAATCACGCAGACCTCGGTGACGTCGAGCAGTTTCACGAGCAGGTCGATCATGGCCGGGTCGAGGGCGGACTTCGACGGGGCGAGC
>Ga0307486_1001648_pt1 | contig 16636 bp, 14 predicted proteins | sample CBIW02metaG_FD_203663 | JGI IMG/M metagenome (GOLD analysis project Ga0307486, IMG submission 203663) | Sea-ice brine microbial communities from Beaufort Sea near Barrow, Alaska, United States - CBIW 0.2 | ecosystem: Environmental > Aquatic > Marine > Coastal | place: USA: Alaska | collected... | reverse complement strand
AGGTCTTTATTTTTCTTGGAGAAATAAGTTACGGTGTTTATATTTTACAGGTTCCCATTTATTTAATTGTTTATTATATAGGTAAATCTTTACAGATAAGCCACCCAGAATTACTATTCTCAATTTATTTGCTATTTCTTTTAATATTTACTACAATCTCCTATACCTTTATTGAGGTGCCCTTAAGAAAGATAATTAGGAAAAATTATCAACAAAAATTATCTCCAAAACCTTCAAATGCTTAAAATTTTTACAATAGTAGGAACCCGCCCGGAAATCATAAAACTTAGTGAAGTTATTAAAGAACTCGATAAATATACCAATCATATTTTGGTGCATTCAGGGCAGAATTATGATTATGAACTAAACGAGGTGTTTTTTAAAGATCTGGGTTTGCGCAAACCTGATTACTTTTTGGAAGCTGCCGGGAAAAATCCAGCGGAGACCATTGCTAATGTCATTATAAAATCTGATGCTTTATTGGAAGCTAAAAAACCGGATGCACTTTTATTGTATGGGGATACCAACAGTTGTTTGTCTGTGATTTCAGCCAAAAAACGAAAAGTTCCAATATTCCATATGGAAGCCGGAAACAGGTGTTTTGATCAGAGAGTGCCGGAGGAGATTAATCGCAAGATCGTAGATCATTTAAGCGACATCAATATGCCGCTTTCTGAACATGCCCGTAACTATCTTTTAGATGAAGGCATAAAACCGGAAACCATTATAAAAACCGGTTCTCCTATGCTGGAAGTTTTAAATGCAAATATGCTTGCGATAGATGCTTCAGAAGTTCTGGGAAGGGAAAATCTGGAAAAAAGAGGTTACTTTATTGTGAGCATTCATAGGGAAGAAAATGTAGATTCGGAAGAGAATTTTAACGATTTGTTGGAATCTTTAACAGCCATTGCAACACATTTTGATAAAAAAATCATTGTTTCAACCCATCCCAGGACAAGAAAAAAATTAGAAGAGATTAATTTCTTCTCCACTAATTCTTCAATAGTATTCTCAAAGCCTTATGGGTTTCATGATTATGTAAATTTGCAAAAAAATGCTTTTTGCGTAATCTCAGATAGCGGAACTATTACCGAAGAGGCCTCTATTTTGAATTTGCCAGCAATTACAATTCGCCAGGCGCACGAAAGACCGGAAGGAATGGATGAAGGAACCCTGATAATGTCCGGATTAAAAAAAGAACGTATTATAGAAAGCATCAATGTGGTTACCGCTCAATTTGAAGAAAATAAAGAAGCTATTAAAAGGGTAAGGGATTATGAGACAGATAATGTTTCTAAAAAAGTAGTGCGAATTATCCTGTCTTATACAGATTACATCAACAGAACAGTTTGGAAGAAATAAATTTTATGCAGAAGAAAGTTTTAATACTCGGTTCTACCGGAATGCTTGGACACCAGGTATATTATCATTTTAAGGAAAAAGAAAATTTTGAAGTTGTCAACGTTTCCTATCGGAATAAACTAACCCCTGAAACTATCATTTTAGACCTGAACAATAAATTTGCCCTTGAAAAACTTCTAATTGAACAAAAACCTGATTTTGTGATAAACTGTGTTGGGGTTTTAATTAAAGGGGCAAATGACAATCCTGCAAACGCCATTTATCTCAATGCTTATTTACCGCATCTTTTAACCGGGATCTGTGATGAGATGAATGCAAAATTAATCCATATTTCTACCGACTGTGTTTTTTCAGGAAGGAAAGGGAATTACAGTGAAGACGACGAAAAGGACGGTAGGGATATTTATTCCAAAACAAAGGCTTTAGGTGAAGTTGAAACCAGTCCTCATGTTACATTACGAACCTCTATAGTTGGACCAGAACTCAAAGAGGATGGCGAAGGCCTTTTCCAATGGTTCATGAAACAAAAAGGAGAGGTAAATGGATATAACAATGCTTTTTGGGGTGGAGTTACGACCTTTGAGTTGGCAAAATGTATTTCAAAAGTGCTTTATGCAAATTTGGAAGGATTGGTTCATGTTACAAACGGAGATAGAATTTCAAAGTATAAATTGCTTTCTATTTTTAAAGAAGTATATAATAAAAAAGATATTGAAATAAAAGAATTCTCAGGAAAATTTGTAGATAAATCTCTGGTTAAATCGAAAAAGTTTGAATTTGATATTCCTAGCTATGAGGATATGGTTTTGGAACAAAAAAAATGGATGGATAAACAAATATGCTTATATAAAAATTACTCAAATTTCGTAGGATGAAGATTCTTATAATTACCGAAAATGTAGGGGGAACTGCCCCAGGCATAGTATTTGAGAGATTAATTAAGGGGATTTCAAAAATTCATGATGTTGACGTGCTTACTTCTGATTTTGATCCCTCGATTGAAAAATTTGAGATCAATAATTTAATTACGATTAACCGCCAAAAAGTGCATCCTCGAATTCATAAGTTTTTAATATCAATTTTTGGCATTAGCCCGCTTGACTGGATTTGGTCCAAAAAATCGATTTTTCACGTTAGGGACCAGAAGTATGATCTTGTAATAAGCCTCATTTCTTTTCATCACTATTCAGCTCTTTTACTTGGCAATATATTTACTAAGCAATTTAAAGTTAGATTTATGGTCTATTCTGTTGATGCTAATCCTGCCCCTCTTGGATGGTCTAAGGATAATTTATATTTTAGAATGGTGAAAAAAATGATGGCTAAGTATCTGCCTCAGGCAGATTATTTCTTTTCAGCAAATGAACAGATGTTAGCATATCAATTAAAAACTTTTAAAGGAAAGGAAACCTTAGTGACTGGAGTATTATTTAATCCTAATTTTGGAAAATTAATTAAATATGACTTTAAAAATCGAAATTATTGCTTTCTTTATACTGGAGGGATTTATGGAGTAAGGAAAGTGGAATATGTAATTAATGGATTCAGAAAATTTTTAGCATCTTATCCTAATTCTTCTTTAGAATTTGTAGGAAGCTCTATTCCTAAAGATGTTTTAGATGTTTTAAGTAAAGAAGAAAGGGCGAAAATAATCTTTCATCCTTTTACAAAAAATTTGAAACCGTTTTATGAGCGTTCAACAGCCCTTCTTGATATCGATGCAGACCTCGAAAATGACGTTTTCCTATCTAGTAAAATTATAAATTATATAGCCGTAAATAGGATAATTATTTCTGAAACAGGTCCTAATAGTCCATCACGAAAATTATTCAAAGGAATTCCTTCAATCATTCAGTGCGATCACAATGAGGATGCGATAGCAGAAGCAATGAAAAGAGCAATTAATCTTTATCAGGATGTGGATTTTTATGACCGATCTAAAGTTTTGTCTTTATTTGATCTGAATTCTATTGTTTCGAATTTAAATAGAATTATTTTAAATTAAGTTCATCAAAGAAATATACTAAATTTAGGACAGGAAATTTTATGATCTATTTTATCGTTCTTATTATCATACTGTTTTTAGTAAAGAGATTTCCATCTCTGACACCTAAGGGGAAGGTAGCTTACAAGTTCTTATTTTTTTTATTAACGATAATGGCCGGTCTTAGATATAATGTGGGGAATGATACAATTTATTATACACAAGAATATAATCATTTTCCAAATCTCTTTGAATTAGACCTTCAATATTTTGAAGAATCTAATTATCAAATTCTTTGGATACTCTTCGAAAGTGCAATGAAGACAATTTCTCCGAGTTTTTATTTACTTCAATTTGTTTTAGCCGGTTTTGTCAATTTTGCAGTTTTTAAAACTGTTGCAAAATATTCAAGTCAGCCATTCCTAACAATAATGTTTTATTACTTAATTTTCTATGTAAATCTCAACATGGAAATTTTACGAGAATCCATTCCGATTTGCCTGTTTCTTTTGGGGATTGGATTTCTTGAGAGGAAAGAGTTTTTGAAATACTTTTTATTGGCTGGTTTCGCTTTTTTATTTCATGAATCAGCCATATTGTTATTTGTAGTCCCATTTTTTTTTCGAGAATCATTTAATAAAGTGACTTATGCAATTATAATTGTACTGTTCTATATTTTCTCTGAAGCTGTGACTACTTTTATAATTCAAAATTTACCATATTTAGATGTAATTAGTGAAGCAAAATTAAATTATTTTCAAAATTCGAAAGATTCAGAAAATCTGGCAATCTTTAATATAATAAAGTATGTTGCAACTCCTTCTGCTATACTTTTCTTTTTCCACCGACAATTAAATGAAATTGAAAAGAAATTTCTGTTATTATATATTTTGGCCTCCATTTTGTTTCTCCATTTTAATATATTTTATAGAGTGAGAGATTATTTTCTAATCATGTTCTTTATATCCTTCACCAATGGTCTTATGAAAAGATTTGGACCTAGAACAAATACTATTAACGATCTTATTAAGCCTGGTTTAGTTATTATTTTTTTATTCCTTTTTTTGTTTCGGTTTTATTACCAAGATCTCCCAGGTATAAAATATCAGTCTTACCTAAATTATTATCCATATAATTCAATATTTAATGAGACTTTACCTCCAGAAAGATTACAAAATATAAGAGGTATATATAATACGATGCAAGATTTAAGGAATTAAAAATGATTGATTTAATAATTAAAAAATATTCTCGTATTAAGGACAGGAGAAAAATCTTGAAGAGAATTAAATTTTATGCTTTCCTTAGATTGTCACTTGTACTTTTTCTAAACTTACTTGCGCCTATTTATTTTGCCTTATCTAGACATAAAAAATCTAATCGACTTTTAGAAGAGAAGCGGAAACAGATGTTAATAATTTCTTTAACTACTTTTCCTGCTAGGATAAAAAAAATATCGTTTGTTATTGAATGTATGCTCCGCCAGACAGAAAAACCTGACAAAATTATTTTATGGCTCTCTAAGGATCAGTTCCCAATCATTGATTCACTACCTAAAAGGCTCCTGGATCTGAGAATAAGAGGTTTAGAAATCAGGTTAACTATGGATGATTTAAAATCTCACAAAAAATATTTTTTTACTCTAAAAGAGTTTCCAAAAGATTTAATGATTACAATTGATGATGACTTCTTTTATCCTTCTAATCTCGTGGAGGATTTAAATTTATTGCATTCAAAATTCCCTGATTCTATTTGTTGTGAAAGAGCACATTTAATGTCCATAAGCGAAGGTAAATTGCTTCCCTATACAACCTGGAAGTATTTATTTACCGGTTATGGTCCATCACGGGAGATCTTTCAGACAAGTGGGGGTGGTACTCTTTACCCCCCAAATTCTCTTTCTAAAGAAGTAATGGATAAAGATATTTTTATGAAAATTTGTGAAAATGCAGATGATGTATGGTTAAACATAAATTCACAAATAAAAGGCACATCTATCGTGAAAAGTTCTAACGATTTGTCTATTGTACCTATACTCAATTTTAATAATACAACCTTGTCATCTACCAATGTGTATCAAGGGCAAAATGATGTTCAAATTGAGAAGGTTCGATCATATTTTTTTAAAAAAAATGGAATAGATCCCTTAATTTATCTTTCCTAAAAACCTAAAGTCCACAATCCAAATAAGATGAAAATCATTCATTGCTGTCTTGCAAATTACTATATAGATAATTTCAGTTATCAGGAGAATATTTTGACCAAAATGCATAAATTACAAGGGCATGAGGTTAGGATAGTAGCTTCAACAGAGACCTTTGTAGATAATATGAATTTGGGTTATGTTAATCCGAATTCCTATTTCACAACTGAAGGTATCCCAATAACTAGAATTCCTTACGTGAGGTTTTTACCACATTCAGTTTCTCGAAAACTTCGCATCTATAAAGGCCTATCGAAAATTTTATATGAATTTCAACCTGATATTATTTTTCTTCATGGCGTACAATTTGTTGGGATAAAAGAAGTTATAAATTATGTTCGAAAGAATAAAGTTAAGGTTTTTGCCGATTCCCATACTGATTATATGAATAGTGCAAAAAGTTGGTTATCTAAAAATATTCTTCATAAGCTCATATATAAAACTTGCACCCAGGCTATTGAGCCTTATATTCTAAAATTTTGGGGGGTGACACCATCCAGAAAGCTATTTTTGGAAGAATTTTACGGAGTTAGTCCAGAGAAGACTGGATTACTTGTGATGGGTATTGATGACACAGAACTTGATTTCAAAAAGAGTTTGGATATTCGAGGAAGGATAAGGAAGGAATTAAAGATTGAAAATTCAGATTTTGTAATAATAACTGGAGGGAAAATTGTTGAAAGGAAAAATATTCACCTATTGATGAAGGCGGTAAAGGAATTAGGGCATCCCAATATCCATTTATTAGTGTTTGGAAGTGTAAACGATGAAATGACTTCAGTCATAAAAGACCTTTCTAACGCTCCAAATGTTTATAATTTAGGATGGAAAAATGCACAAGAGATTCAGAATCTGTTTTTTGCCGCGGATATTGCAGTCTTTCCAGGAGCGCATTCAGTACTATGGGAACAGGCAGTAGGTATGGGATTGCCGTGTATTTTTAAAGAATGGAAAGGGTATGAACACGTTGATTTAGGAGGTAATTGTGTAATGTTGTCTGAAGTGAATATTGGGAATATCAAAAATGAAATATTATCCATTTATAATAATCCTCTTCTGTTTCAAAGAATGAAGCTTAAAGCTGAAGGGGGAATTAAAAAATTCTCTTACTGGGAAATAGCTAAAAGAGCAATTAAGGCTTAGAATATTTAAAAATTATAGTTGGATTAAAAAAGATTATTCAAAATCATTTTTTGTTTTCCTGGGGTTTTTCTCAGCGATATTCCCTTTATCTAATTATCCATAATACTGAGTTTGTAAATAAGATCGAGCACTCCTCGAACGATGAATGATTATCGTATATCATAACACAGCTTGGCTCTTCAAAGGAAACTCTCTGTTTTTACAGGGCTAGGAATGCCTAAGAGTTCTTGAAAATTTCACTGAAGTGTATGTGTCGGTAAATACAATGTCTATAGGAAAAAAACTTCAAATCTTTCTTGAACTAACTGAAGAATCTAAACTTTTCAAGAAAATTCTATTGAAATATTACCAAAAAAATTTAACCCTGAATTTGTACAAGAAGTTTTCAATTATTGAATCTTAAATCTATTGATCTAGGGGATTATTACCTGTACTATAACAACCTAAAAATGAGTATAGCAGTTTTTTTAAAGGAGAATTTGAAAAACATTCCTCCAGGTTTGGGGAAATTTATTAATCAAATTCCTTATTCCAAAAGGCCTGGCCTTGGTTCTGTTTACTCTAACAGGCTAACAGATATTAATTTAGTTAAAAATTATTCTCAGGAACAAAAACAGGAATTTATATTTTCTAGAATAAAGGCATTAACAAAGACCGCCTATTCAATTATTCCATTTTACAAGGGACATTACGATAAAGAAGGCTTTCATCCAGAAGACTTGAAATCTTTTGGTGATCTAAAAAAAATTCCTATTATTTCTAAAAGTATTTTACAAGAATGGGAATTAGAAGAACGAAGTAGTCAAACAAAAGGAAGATATATTGTAAATACAGGTGGATCTTCCGGAGCACCTTTTAGTTTATATATAGAACCAAGTTCAATGGGTCATGAATGGGCACATATGCATAGTATTTGGGGGAAATTTAATTATGAACAGTCAGATCTAAAATTGGTTTTTGGTGGTAGAAGTGATTTAAAGGATGTAATTGAATATGATGTAGTAAGAAATCATTTTGCTATTGATATTTATGCAGATTATACTTTAGTGGCTATTAAATTGAAACAACTTTTAAAAAAGTTTGAGATAAAATATTTACACGGCTACCCATCTTCCATTTACGATTTTGCTGTTTATTGCGAAAATGAAAATTTCGAATTAAAAATGTTATTATCTAAAAATTTAAAAGGTGCTTTTTTAGGTTCAGAATATCCACATAAGCATTACCGGGAAACCATAGAAAGTGTTTTTAATATCCCAACTATTTCTTGGTATGGACATACTGAACGTGCTGTTTTAGCTTTTGAGAAGAATGAGCAGTTTGTTTATGAGCCATTTTTAAGTTATGGTTTTTCGGAAGCTTTGTCATTGGGAGAAAATAATTATAATTTAATTGCAACCAGTTATTATAACAATGCTTCACCGTTGATAAGGTATAATACGGAAGATATTATATCAGATGTAGTTGAAAAGGGAGGAATTTTAGAAAGCTTTAAAATCACAAAAGGGCGGGAAGGAGAATTCGTCACCGATAGAGCCGGAAAGAGGATTAACCTAACAGGACTTATTTTTGGCAGGCATCACGAACTGTTTAATTATTCTAAATTCATTCAGGTAAAACAAATCCACCAGGGAATTATAGAAATTCATTTTGTTTCTGAAACCGTCAATGAAACAGAAGCAGTCAAACTTTTTGATAAGCAAAACCTGAACTTCAACATTAAGTTTATCAGAAACCTCCAGCCGTATAGAACGCAGGCGGGAAAAATTAATTTATTGATTAAATGATTCCTGTCAAATAAAAACTTGCTCCGTTCTTGATTTGTTTTTATTTTTTGGGATGTTTAAGTACGCTATAAAATTGAATAAAAAAATAAAGAAAAGAAATAATGAGTAAAATTAATCTTATGATTCCAATGGTAGGAATCTGCGGTTCCAACATTTTGTATGAAGAACTAAAGGTCTTAAATAGTGAGAACGAATATAGTATGAAAGCTATTACTCCTCATGGTTTTTTACTTACTGTTAAGTTAAAGGGAGAGGAAGAATCTAATTGGTCTTTTTCTGTCAGTAAAAGAAATGGTTGGTTCGTCGAAACCTTTGATGCGTCCAAAAGGGAACAAATTTTTAAAATGGATGAAGATTCCAAAGCTGATATTGTTCTTAATTTTAGTCAAAAGGGAAAAGCTGTAATTGAATTTTATAAGAATTCAGAAAACCTTCCATTCGCCATTAAGGAAATTGTTTGGAGTTAAAAACAAGCTTTCCCCAATTAAAATATTATATCTATTTATGAAACAAATCATACAAGACCTTAAACAAGGTAATACCATATTGGAAGAAGTTCCTGCACCACAAGTCAAGTCGGGTCAGGTTTTAATACAAACCACCCGCAGCCTGGTTTCCCTGGGGACAGAGCGAATGCTGGTGGAATTTGGGAAAGCGAATTTTATAGCCAAGGCACGTCAACAACCGGATAAAGTAAAACAGGTTTTAGATAAGATGAAAACGGACGGGGTAATGCCTACCCTGGAAGCTGTTTTTAATAAATTAAACCAGCCTTTGCCATTAGGTTATTGCAACGTAGGTAAAGTTGTTGCCGTTGGTAAAGGAGTTTCAGAATTTCAGGTTGGAGATCGCGTGGCCTCCAACGGGAATCACGCAGAGTTTGTTTCTGTTCCTAAAAATCTGGTCGCCAAAGTACCCGAGAACGTTAGTGATGATGAAGCCGCTTTTACTGTTATTGGTGCCATAGGTTTGCAGGGAATACGTTTGGTAAATCCAACATTTGGAGAAACTATTGTGGTAATTGGACTTGGGCTTATTGGCTTGGTAACAACCCAGTTGCTGCAAGCAAATGGTTGTAAGGTGATAGGCCTGGATTTTGACCAACAAAAGGTAGATCTTGCAAAAAAGCAAGGAGTTATTGCCATTAATCCCGGTGCGGGCACAGATCCTGTGAAATTTGTACAGGAAATCACCGGTGGGATTGGGGCAGACGCGGTAATTATTACCGCTTCTTCAAAAAGCAATGACATTATTCATGAGGCAACAGAAATGAGCCGTAAAAAAGGGAGAATTGTCCTTGTTGGTGTAATTGGCCTTGATCTTCAACGTGCAGACTTTTTTGAAAAAGAACTGAGCTTTCAGGTTTCCTGTTCTTATGGAGCAGGTCGTTATGATGATAATTACGAACAAAAGGGTCAGGATTATCCAATAGGTTACGCCCGCTGGACAGAAAAACGCAATTTTGAAGCAGTACTTCAGGCGCTTGCAATGGGACAGTTGGATGTACACGCATTAATTACAGAACGGGTTAAACTGGAAAATTACCAGGAGATCTATGGTGATATGCGCAAGCAGGGTTCCATCGCATCTATTCTGGAATACCCTGAAGATTCTGTACAGGATTCAAAAGTAAAAGTTTTAGAAAAAAGTTTTAAAGCTTCCGAAGGGGTTTTTGGAATCATTGGAGCGGGAAATTTCACATCTTCCACCATTATCCCGGGAATGAAAACCGCAGAGGCGAATTTAAAATACATCGCCAGTGCTGGTGGCCTTTCAGCAAAAACCCTCGCAAAAAAAGGAGAAGTGGCCTATGCAACTTCAGATTATAAGGAAATCCTTGCAGATGCCGAAGTGGATATGGTAATGATAACTACCCGCCATAATCTTCACGCATCAATGGCTAAAGAAGCTCTTGAGGCAGGAAAACATGTTTTTGTGGAAAAACCTTTGTGTCTTACTGAGGAAGAACTGGAAGAGATCACAAAGTTGGCAGAAGAAAAAAATAAAATGGTCGTGGTTGGTTTCAATCGTCGTTTCGCACCATTAGCAGTGAAAATGAAAAGCCTGTTGGGAGAAGGTCCTAAAAATATTGTCGCTACAATGAATGCCGGTTTTATTCCTTCAGACGTATGGATCCACGATCTTGAAGTTGGCGGGGGAAGAATTATTGGGGAAGCTTGCCATTATATTGATTTGTGTACCTATCTGGCGGGAAGTAAGGTCGTTTCGGTTTGTATGAATGCAATGGGTACAAGCCCGGAGGAGAATACAGATAATGCGAGTATTCTTTTAAAATATGAAAATGGCACCAATGCCGTGATCAATTATTTCGCTAACGGGAGCAAGTCTTATTCCAAAGAACGTATAGAGGCTCACAGCCAGGAACGCACTTTGGTTTTGGATAACTGGAGAAGTTTGAAAGGTTTTGGCGTTAAAGGTTTTTCCAAGATGAAAACCAAGCAGGATAAAGGACATAAAGCTCAATTTGAATTGTTGGTCAATTCCCTGAAAAAAGGAGGAAAAGCTATAGTTCCTTTTGAAGATACATACAATACAACAAAAGCTTCTTTTGCGGCAATCGAGAGTTTGAAGCAGGGGAAATGGATGGAAGTATAAAAAGTTTTCACGCGGCGGGCGCAGCGAGAAAAAAAACGCAGAGTCCCGCAGCGGAAAATTTTTCGCTGCGTAACCGCTGCGCCCACTGCGTGAAACCCGTATTAAGCGCAATTGTACCTTAAAAGCTACGCAAGCCAATTGGTCCTGGAAAAAGCAAACAATTAAAAACTTATTAAAGAAGGTATATTTAGGAATATATTGTATTACTTTTAGTAACTTTAAATACCGATCAAGATTTTTCTTTATGAGCAAATTGAAGAACGCTCCTTTATTAGAGGTGATTTTTGAGTTACGTTGGAATATGTCCGATAGTTCTCATTGGGAAAGGTATCCTTACTTACACGGGGACCTTTATTCGCAACTAAAAGATAAATATCCTCAACGTGAATTGCTTGTGCCGGGGGAAGTCCCGCAGGAGGTTATGGTCAACAAACCGGTTTATAGATTTAAAAGCCATGATGGGTATCCATTATTTCAAGTAGGCCCCGGTCTAATAACATTAAACACGACAGATGATTTTTACGAGTGGGACGATTATTTTGCTCAAATTAAAGAGTTAAGTAATGAGTTTTTCCAATTATATAATTTCGGTTCTAATGAGAAAGTTAGTCCTTCATTGAGTTATTATGATTTTTTAAAGATAGACTTGGAGGAGCAGGATGTTCTTGGTTATCTTTCTGAAAATTTAAATATAAAAATCACTCAAAACTTCCACGAGTTTAACGAAGATCCTAATAGTTTTAATTTGGGAATCGGTTACAAAACCAACTTAGGGAACTTTAATTTACGAATTGATGCTGGAATAAATAAGAATCAAGAGAAAGGTTTGATTCTACAATTTCAACTTAACGGTCTTCAAAAACAACCGAACATAGAAGATTTAACATCCTGGTTAAATGATGGGCATAAGTTATGTAGTAAATTATTTAAGCAATTAACAGAAGGGAATCTTTTTAATTCCTTTACAAAGTAGCAAGTTATGACAGCAGATATTTACATAGAAAATAATGCCACTACTTTTGATAGAAAGCATACTTTTTCTGAAGATGAAAGAATTTATAAATTGATAGGAGAGAGAAGGAAAAAAATGGAGTGTTTTTTTACGCTCCTAAAGAAAAAGGAAACCGGAAATAGTTATACTAATTTTTCTATCCTGGAACAGAGTGAATCATTTTCTATAACTGAAGAGCATGAAGAATTACCTGAAAACGAATTTGACTTCGTTGTTCCATTTAGAGCGGAGAAATCATTTAAAGTAAAAGCTAAAGTGAGATCAGTCACTAATTATCTTCCCAAACCAATTTTTGATTAAAGTGTAATTTAATGGAATTCGATTGGTATGAATTATGCCCGGAAGATAATAATTCTCTTGAACAAGGTGATTTAATTCTTGAGTGTCCTATTGTTATTCCTCCCGGTCCTATAGAAGAAGGTGATTCGATAGAAATTGACGTAAAAAAAATCAATTCTGTTGTATTAACTCAATCTTGTGATTTAGCAAATGATAAAATAGAAATAGTTTTAGTTTGTCAATACTATCCTCTCCTTTATTGGCTGGATTCTTTACCCGCTGAGCAACAGGGAAAGAAGGCAAGAAAAAAAGCAATAGATGATTTACGCAAAGGACATTATGCTGGTTTTCATGCAATAAATAAAATAGGTCCTGAGAGTTTACTGGAAGACTATCAAGTTGTTGATTTCCGGAATGTATACGGAGTAAATATTGACCTTTTAAAAAAAATTGTCCTTAATAAAGGGGAAAGAGTTAGGTTGTTGCCTCCTTATAGAGAACATCTTTCTCAGGCTTTTGCCCGTTATTTTATGCGGGTTGGTCTGCCTCAGGACCTTCGAATAGAATATTAATTAGTACCCTTTTATAATTATAGTTTTCTTTAGAAGCTACTTGACAGTTATCGTATATTTTAATGTTTCCCAAAAAACCACTTCTTTATTACAATACCCTAAAACATGTAAAGCCAACCCAGCTTTACCATCAGGTGTATTATAGGTTGAAAAACCGGTTTTTTAAAAAATCATACCAGGGAAAGCCAGGACAGGTTGTGAAGTTAAGCTTGAAACCCGGCATTTTATATCCCAATTCTTTTTCAGGAAACAAGAAATTTTCTTTTTTGAACCTGGAAAAGTCTTTTTCTAATATAGAATGGAATTTTAGTGAATTCGGAAAACTCTGGACCTATAATCTCAATTATTTTGAGTTTTTAAATCAGGAGAAAATAACCAGGGAACAAGGACTGGAGTTAATTCAGGATTATATTTCCAAAAAGGAAATTTTAAAAGACGGCCTGGAACCTTATCCCACTTCTTTGCGGGGAATTAACTGGATAAAGTTTTTGGCTAAAAATAATATCGAGGATCAGGAAATTAATGAATTTTTATATGCCGATTATTTAAGATTAATGGATAATATGGAATATCATCTTCTTGCCAATCATTTGCTTGAAAATGGGTTTTCATTGTTATTTGGAGCATATTATTTTCAGGATGAAATCCTTTACAAGAAGGCTTATAAAATCTTGGTTGTTCAACTAGAGGAACAAATTTTAGAAGATGGCGCACATTATGAGCTGAGCCCTATGTATCACCAAGTAATTCTTCACAGGGTCCTGGATTCTTTAAACCTGATCCAAAAAAACAAATGGAAGGGAGATGAGCTCAAAAATTTGTTACACATCAAAGCCGAAAATATGTTGGGCTGGCTTGAAGCTATTACTTTTAAAAACAGGGAGATTCCTAAGTTAAACGATTCTATAGACGGAATTGCTCCAAATGCCAGGGAATTACTAACCTATGCAGCCGGTTTAGGATTGAAAAGTAGAACAACTCCGCTTAAAGATTCGGGTTACAGAAAATTTGAATTTAAAGAGTTTGAAATTGTAATGGATATTGGACAGATCGCTCCCAAATATCAGCCGGGACATTCCCACGCCGATAGTCTGCAATTTCTTCTAAACTATAAAAATAAACCTGTAATTGTCGATACCGGGATTTCTACTTATGAAAAAAATGATCGCCGACAATTGGAACGCTCTACAAGCTCTCACAATACGGTTAGCATTAATGACCAAAATTCTTCAGAAGTATGGGGAGGTTTTAGGGTTGCAGCAAGGGCAAAAGTGTCGATTTTAAACGAAACAGCAACTTTAATTGAAGCTTCACATAATGGGTACCGAAGGCTTGGAATGACACACGATCGTATATTTTCTATAGAGGAAAGTACATTCGGAGTAGAAGACAAAATTCTTCAGAATGGGAATAAATCCTGTGATGCTAAAGGGTATTTGCATTTTCATCCGGCAGCGGAACTTGAAATTTCAGGAAATACTGTAATTGTAAACAGGGAATTAAAGCTACAATTCAATGACGCCGTTGATCTTAAGATTATGGAATATCAATATGCAGAAGGCTTCAACAAATTGAAAGCAGCTAAAAAACTTGTTTATAGTTTTAAAAATGAAGCTGAGTTTTTTATTAAACCATTTTCTATTGACTAAAAGAGTTCTCGACTACAGCCCGTCTTGAGCGTAGTCGAAAGGCTCGAACTGACACTAAAATATGAAATTACTTTTTTTAAGCGATAACTTTCCACCGGAAGTAAACGCACCAGCGAACAGAACCTATGAACATTGCAGGGAATGGGTGAGAAGCGGCGTTGAAGTTACCGTTATTACCTGTGCACCTAATTTTCCGAAGGGAAGGGTTTATGAAGGTTATAAAAATAAGTTGTACCAAACTGAGATCATTGATGGAATAAAGGTCATCAGGGTTTGGAGTTACATTACCGCAAATGAAGGCTTTGTAAAACGAATTTTAGATTATATCAGTTTTGCAGTAGCTTCATTTATTGCAGGTTTATTTGTAAAAACAGATTTGATCGTCGCTACATCACCTCAATTTTTCACTGCCCTCTCCGGTTGGTTACTTTCCATCTTTAAAAGAAAGAAATGGATTTTTGAAGTCCGCGATTTATGGCCGGAATCTATTATGGCAGTTGGCGCAATGAAACGAAACATGGCGATCCGCTTTTTTGAATGGTTAGAGATACGTATGTATAAATCGGCAGATTATATTGTAGTGGTAACTGATGCCTTTAAAAAGAAAATAATTGAAAAAGGGATTGATGCGGGGAAGATATCTGTATTTAAGAATGGAGCAAATCTGGAGTTGTTTATTCCACAACCTAAAGATGTTGAATTAGAAACAAGCTTGGGATTAAAAAACAAATTTGTTTTTGCATATATAGGTACCCACGGAATGGCTCACGGATTAAGTTTTATTCTGGATGCCATTAAACCCTTGGAAACTTCACATCCCGGTTTGGTTTTTCTATTTATTGGCGATGGCGCAGAGAAGAAGAATTTATTGAACCAAGCAGAAAATTTAAATTTGAAAAATGCAGTTTTTGTTGATTCTATAGGGAAAAAAGAAATTGTGAGTTACCTGAGCCTAATGGATGCAGCTTTGGTAAACTTGATTAAAAGCGACACGTTTTTAACCGTGATCCCTTCAAAGATCTTCGAAGCAGCGGCGATGGAAAAACCCATTCTATTGGGATTGCAAGGGGAAACACAAGGTATTATCCAAAAATATAACGCCGGAGTTTGTTTTGAACCTGAAAACGAAACTGATTTTTACCGTGCTATTGAAAAAATAATTCAACCTGAAATATATAGTGAAACCAAAGAAGGCTCAAAGTCCTTAGTTCAGGATTTTGACAGAAGTAAAATTGCAAATGATATGCTGGAATGTTTACAGGAGGTTTAGGATTAGGAGCATCCGTCACTTCGAGTGATTACTAAAACTGGAAGGTTTTAGTAATCGTATCGAGAAGGAGTTCTCGATATGTCTTTGCTTCACTACCGTTTCGCAAAGCCTACTCGAACTGACGATCATCCGTCACTTCGAGTGATTACTAAAACTGGAAGGTTTTAGTAATTGTATCGAGAAGGAGTTCTCGATATGTCTTTGCTTCACTACCGTTTCGCAAAGCCTACTCGAACTGACGAGCATCCATCGAACATCCGTCACTTCGAGTGATTACTAAAACTGGAAGGTTTTAGTAATTGTATCGAGAAGGAGTTCTCGATACGTCTTTGCTTCACTACCGTTGCGCAAAGCCTACTCGAACTGACGAGCATCCGTCGAGCATCCGTCACTTCGAGTGATTTCAATAGAGCGGCAGCGAAATTGAAATTGTATCGAGAAGTGGTATCGAAGGAATAAGATGTAATTAGAAGATAAAAAAATGAAGTTAAGCTATGTCTATATTCTCAAATGTTCAGATGGGACTTATTACACTGGCGTGACTTCCAATCTGGATAAACGCTTACTGGAGCATAGAACCGGGAAATACCCGGACAGTTACACGTCGCAACGTTTGCCAATCAGTTTGGAATTTTATGCTGAATTCACCGATATCAGTTTTGCCATTTCAAAGGAGAAACAAATTAAAAACTGGTCTAAAGTAAAGAAAGAAGCTTTGATTGAAGGCAGATATGAAGATTTGCCAAATCTGGCCAAAAA
>Ga0307486_1001646_pt1 | contig 16651 bp, 17 predicted proteins | sample CBIW02metaG_FD_203663 | JGI IMG/M metagenome (GOLD analysis project Ga0307486, IMG submission 203663) | Sea-ice brine microbial communities from Beaufort Sea near Barrow, Alaska, United States - CBIW 0.2 | ecosystem: Environmental > Aquatic > Marine > Coastal | place: USA: Alaska | collected... | reverse complement strand
GAATCTCTAAATCCCAATCGATGACACTGTTATTAATGTTGGAATTTTTTGAGAACAATGGCATTTCTCCGGAGGAGTCCATTGGCCCTCATATTCAAACTTTGGAAAACTTAATTAAAAAAAGGATTAATGGAGTGATAGCCATCATAAGGGACATAGAAAAGAACCAGACAAAACCGACGGTGGCGATGCTGCAAGCCCTCTTTGAAGAAGCCGAACCAAAAAAGAAACCCCTGATCATGGAGAATAATAATTTCCGGGCAGATAAGGAATCCCGGACCCCGGAAACTTAAAACAATGATCGAACTTAAATTATATATAGAATGTACATCAGCATAACCCCTCAGAAATTTGAAGTGAATTATTCAGAAAGTTCTGCCTGCTTTTTAGAATTTCAGTGATTAAAACTGTGTTATGAACTTAAAAAACAAAAGGAAGAATGGTCAGGTTCATTGTCAAACAAACTAAAATCGAATTGTTCTGTAAATCAACAAACGACACTGACTGAAATCTATAATATCGAAAATGGATTTAATTAAATCACACAGCGACATATTTTGTCGCCTTTATTCATTTAATTTGTGGTGTAAGAAATACAATATCCTTTTTTAATGACTGATAACGAAAAAAGTAAATAATTATGAATATACTCTATCTACACGGACTCATAGGCAAATTAAACGATGAAAAACGGGACATTCTTGAAAAATATGGAAAGGTCTTCGCCCCGGATATTGATTATAACCTTAAGCATGTTCAGCCGGAACTAATCCTTGAATCGCTTAAAGGCACCGAGATCAATGTAATTATTGGCAGCAGTATGGGCGCACTAAATTCCTATATAATATCCGATAGTATTGGTAGACCTTCTTTATTATTTAATCCGCCCTTAGCAAAGTATATTGATAACAATCAAATTCGTGCGCACTATCTAAAAGGAAATGCCTTTAAACAAATAGTCCTTGGCGGTGTGGATGATACCGTAGACCCTAAAGAGACTTTATACTTTCTGGCTAACCACATTCAGAAAGAAGAGTTGGATATTCATATAGATCCCAGGTTAGGCCATAGAATTCCACCGGAGCTATTTAAGACTCAAACAAAGGTTTTCTTCTCCAAACTTTGCTATTAAATCCATATTATGTCCGTACGCCAAACTATTAAACGCCATTATAAAATTATTTCCTGTCTAAAAAGAAGACCCATGAGCTTTGAGGAACTTCAGGATGATATGCTCCTTGATCCCGATTCTATTGAAGACCAACTAATAAAATCGCAACGAACCTTGCAACGGGATATAAAAGATATCGAAACTATCTACGGAATTGAAATTGTAGCCGACAGAAGCTCCGGTAAATATTATATTGAAGAAAATACCGAGAACACCCATTCTCAACGTCTGCGGGAGAATTTCGACTTGATAAATGCAATTCGACTTACCGAAAGTTTTGGAAATAATTTGGTGTTTGAAGACAGAAAACCACTAGGCACTCAGCATATGAGCGGGCTACTTCATGCAATTCAAAATAGTTTAAAAGTGAAATTCGCCTATCATAAATTTTATGATGATACAGATAGCAAAAGGGAGGTCATGCCCATTGCTTTAAAAGAAGCAAGAAACAGGTGGTACCTTATAGCAAAGGACGTAGATAATATAATAAAGAATTTTGCCCTGGACAGAATTATGTCACTTTTAATAACTGAAATCAAATTCAAACCAATTGGATACAACGTGCATCAAGAATTTAAGGATAGTTTCGGGATAATAAATGGAACCGATGAAAAACCGATTAATGTACTGCTTTCATTCACTGCTAGAGAAGGTAGATATATAGAATCCCTTCCTCTACATAGGAGTCAAAAACTAATTTCAAAGAATGACAAAGAATATCAATTTACTTATTTCATTGGACCCACCTACGATTTTGAGATGGAATTGTTATCCTATGGGAATCAAGTAAAAGTTTTGGAACCAGGGACTTTGCGGGCGAGTATTAAAAGGAAACTTAAGGAGGCGATAGATCTGTATTAAGACGTCTATCTTTTAATTGAAGTTAACCTGGAGCAATTTATTTTAGGCCTACATTGAGATAAATGTGGAAAACCACATATCTAAACGTTATAAAAAGTTTATATTTAGTATTGTTTTAGTCCGTACCTCCAAGATTTAAAATTAATTGATCTAACCAACATCTACTTTGAAAAAACCTCGCCTGCTTACCAAATCCCGTTTTCAATAAGGATAAACTAATTATCACCTTTGGGATTATGAGTGTGGCAAGACTGTGCTTTGATATGGGTTATGAAGTTGAAGAATAAAAACTCAAAAAATATGATGTGATGTAACCCTGCCATTAAGAGCACATATCCTTTTTGTGCATTTCTACTGCACAGCTCAACCTTATCTTTATTTATTATTTATTAACTCTTTTAATACCTAACCAACATGGAATACTGGATACAAAATTCCCAATCCTTCATTCACCAGGTCTTCCTTATCGGAATGAGTGGTTTATACGCTCTCGCCTGGATTGCTGGAGTTTCCTATAAAGCCATCAATATTTAATGCTATTTTATTTTATTTCCGTTATCCTTCGCTTTGTTGATCAAAGGATGGAAAGGATTTCTTTTCATCCCCGCATCTTTCCTGTTCTTCCTGATCCCCAATTTTGAAGGGCTATCAGTAAAATTTTTCGATCTGTGTGTAGACTTCCTCAACCAATCTGCAGAGACATTCGGTTCAAATTACATAGCGATGTCTGTTTACCTATGCGTGCTTGTGCCGGTAGTTTTATATTTACCGCTGCTCTGGTATAAACTAAGCAAAAAAACAGCACTGTACGTCCTTGGTGGTTTCGCGGTTTTATGCGGGATCTATATAATCACGATTTATCCAAATTTCAAATCGATTTTGGAATTTGTACAACAAAATTATGCCTGAAATAAATCACTAGCATGAGCTTTAAAACAACCACACCCGTTCTTACTGTAGACCAAACTAAATTGTTCCTTAAACAAATGGACCTGACTTGCAGGTTGCTGGATGTAACGATTCTGAAGGAAGTGATAGAAAGGTTCGAGCTTCAAAATTTAGAGGATATTCCGGAATTCCTTCAGGATGCTCCTGAAAAATTTGAATTCCGGAAAGAGACAAAACCGGTACAGATCATTGAAGTACTTCCATTTTCCTCGCGATGTATTGCCTGCGTTTTTGGCAAAACCGTCATGGGGTATATCATTTGGTTTTCTGTGGAAGGCCCCGGAAGTACCAGAATCAATTATGAGCGGTATTTCGCGATGAATTATTTGATCGTGGAGGACCGGCTTACCGATTTCGGCTGATGCCATTCCTTTCTAAATCCTGAGGAGGTGGAAGAACTAAATAAATAATCTTCAATTTTGACTTTTGCACGCGTCACCCTTTGTCGCCATCTCTCCTTATATTCGTAAAACAAATCAAAACCTTATGCCCAAACTCGAGATCACTTTAACCGAAGAACAATACCAGCACATTCAGGAGGAAATTAAGTATTATAACCGGGTTCACCTTTCAGAAGGAGTTTTTGGCGGATATGAACTAACTCTCAATGTTTCTGTGCCAGATGTATTTGGAAGTACGCTGGAAATGAAGATGGCAAACACAATTGACCTGGGAGAAGTGAAATGGGATATTATTGAACTAAGTTAACAATGGCTATGAAAGATATAGCTTTTTTTAGAGGTTTAAATAAAACCGGCGCTTTTGCTAAGCTATCTCCTCACTTAATCAAGGAAGCTGTTCTGGCTTGTGTTTTAGATGATTTTGAGGATAGCTCTTTCGTTATCGAAAATCATCAGGATAAATGTATTACCTACTCTAATTCAGAATATTTAATTTTTGTGCTAGTCGAAAAAAACAAAGCCGTGCTTTTAGAAATTAATAAAGCCGTTAAACAGATTAATCATTTAAATACTATCGTTATTCTAATAGAGCAAGAAGTAAAGGTGCCTATGCCTAAGAATTATTTCAGCTTAATGGTACCAGATATTATAGCAGGGGCTAAAAAAAGAGACATTCCCAGTAGTAATCTATTTTTGACTTTTTTAAAAGCGCTTTTTGATTATCCAACCTCTTGATATTTACGGGAAATTAATGAAAGAATTTATAATCCGAAATACTATGCATTAAAGGAAATATAAAAATATGGATCTTCTTATCTATTTTACAGCAGCGGCCCTCATAATTAGCAAATTTCTGGATTGCTTTTCCACCTGGTTACGCATTGGAGGTGATTATAGAAATGAACAAAATCGCCTTACTGCCTGGTTTATGAAAAAAGATATCAATACAACTATCTGGATGGTCCTTCTTATTGCCGTGGTCATTATCTGTTTTTCAACCTGGATCTTGTTCCGGTTCTATCCGCAGCTGCATTATCGCATAGCTTTCATCGTGGTGGGTATGTTGATCACGGTGGTGCAGCTGGCTGTAGCCCATAACAATTATTACCGGAGACCCAATTTTATCACCCGATTCGTTCAGAACTTATTGACACGCATAAAGCTTTAAAACAAACGACACACTTTGTCGCCTTCAAATATTATCTATGCAGGAATTAATAAAGATTTGTTTATGAAAGAAATTTGTGTTGACCGGGAATTTGAAAATTTTTACTGCCCAGTTACCGGGCAGAAGGTTTTGCAGCCGGATGATTATTTTCCATCCCCTGCCCTTGTTTTTATATATCTCGAGGAGTTCGAGTGTTTTCAATATGTGATCCCTGAAATTGTGGAAAATTTTCCACAGCATTTCGATGAACAGGGAGAAACACTTAATGGTAAGAAACTCCTAAAAAAACTCAAAAAGGAGTTCTACAAAAATTCTGATAAACTTATCATCACCTACGGAACAATGGGCACTGCGAGTATGTGTTTTGATCTTGGATATGAAGCCGAAAGAATGGCCAAGACAAATAGCGAGACCCGAGGGTATTAGAAACTGATTCCCAGGGGCTGGAGCTGAAATATCAAAGAATATCTTAGCAGTTTTTTCAAACTACCCCGCGAATTTATCAAAGAGGAAGCCGATTTGTATGTTCTGGCTATTCTGGCAGGCTGAAAGAATGAGCGTAAAAAAGCAAAAGTTTACATCTTAAAGAATTTTTAATTAGAACATTACATATTACAACGACATCTTTTGACGTGTCTATAAAATATATTTGCCTAATAAAATAAATCCTATGAAACTTTTTCCGGCAGGGACCAACACATTAATATTTTTGTTGCTTTTTTGCTTCAGTTCAAATGCCCAGATCCTGAGATCTAAAGAGGCGATCCTTAGTGACTTTAAAAATTATTCCACCGGCGGCATAGACAATAAAGGGAACGAATACCTTTCTTCTGACGAGGAATTACCCGGCATAAATGGCGGAACTGTGACCAGGACAACTATACTTTATTTTCTAAAGGGTCCAAACAATATCGAGGTATGTTCACACTCCAAGATCATTACTCCCTCTACCGAAGCTCCAATATATATTGCCTGGCTAGATGAGAAAATGATACAAGAGACTGCGGACCGTTGGAGGGATCCTGAAAGCCACTATATGTATGTGATCGATACAGAAGAGCCTTTCTTCCTAATGTACATCTTCTATGTGGGAGAGGACGGGATAATGCCAACAAAAACTTATAAATTCAAACCTTCAAATTATTACACCATACAGGTGGAAAAAATTAATGGCCTATAAGTTTTTACTTGAAATACATGAAGAACTGTTTACCCGCTCTATCAATATTTTTATGACCTTAGAAATGGCCGGGGTAAACAAAATTTTCGAACCCGAGGATCCTTTTAATCTTGAGATAAAACAATTAAGAGGAGCGCCAGACACAAATTTGAATTAGCTGATGGATTTTTACAATAAATCGGACATCCTTATGAACTCTCTGGCCAATACAAACACCATTACAGAAGAAGAATTGGAAGGGTTGAGGCTAAAGTAAATCCTGACACAAAACTTCAGAAAATGAAAAAATCATTCTTTTTTGTTATTAACTGCTTTTACTGTGGAAGAATTCCGCAGATAAGATCAATTAAAAAATTGCTCTTTTTTGATAATCAAACTTATACTTAAAAAACCACCCCATGAACACACAGCAATATCTTCACCGGCTTCAGAAAATTGGGGTGCGTACCGATAAGCGTATTGAGATCATGTATATGGACCTGTTTCGGATTACAGAAAACATATTTCTGAAGGAATGTCATAAAACCGAAGGTTTTGAACTCTATGAGTTTGTGAAGGAAAAGGAAAAATTCAGGGAACTGCATGAGTTGAGACAACATATGGAAGCACTCCTGATCTGGATGTATCCGGAGGGACTTCCCATCTGGCCAAAATCTACTAACCGAAAATTTAAGGAATTGAAAAACCCGTATCTGGGTGCCTGCTACGAAGCCATAAGCAAAAATATGAGCATCAGTAATCAATATATTTCAGCCGCATTTAATTTGCGCTGCAAGCTTCCGGGAGAACAGTTCAGGCAGAACCGGGAGTTTCTGCTCCAAAAGCTAAAAGACCGGCATTTTTCCGCAGCTGCCATTGAGATGTATATTTCAGAAAAAAAGGACAACGCTCATATTCCCAAAATAGGCCTGGATCTAATGACACAGGAGATCTACCTCCTTAAACCCGAAGAAAGCTTCCTTCCCGAAGAGCCGGAGCAAACCTATCTTTCCACTGCCTGGTATAAAAAGTATATGAACATCTTTGATAAGTTTTCAAACAGCGGATTAACCATCTATTACAACAAGGGTGTGGAACAGGAGCATTTAGGACCGGCCTGGAAAGGAATACTAAAGGCACTACGCGATCAATTCCATAAACGTAAGATCGACATTAGCTACCTGGGCAATGTTGAGGAGTTGGAGATGAAGCACTGTGCCATCCTCATCGATAAAGAACTTCAAACCGCCGATGAAATTCCAAAAGAAATTTTCGAACAAATAGCTATGTTGTTCCTAAAGAAAAAAGACGATAGAAAGGTTAGTGTCAACATTTCCCGAATGGATGACAAAAACATATATTACTGGAGCAGAAATTATGAATGTTCCTTCAACATCAATTACCTGCTGAAATTTTTTCATGACCAACTGCTGGAAAAATCATAGCAAATCTTTTTTTAGAAAAAATAAGGTTGCAGCATTTAGCTCGCGTCATCTTTGGCGTTAATAAGATGTAACCTGGCAGGAACTAATTAAAGGAGTCCTTCCTTGCGGTTGGAGGAATTACAAAACAGAATCTAACGAACTTTGAATTGTGACAGTCGAAGACAATGATAGCAGAACGCTAGTAAATGACCTGGTAATATTTTTGCTTTAAAACACCTGTGTTTTAAATGAACAGAACCTTGAAAATTTGAACCAAATAAAGATCAAAATTCTATAGATGAGCAAAAAAGACTCTTATAAATCGGATATTCAAATAGAAGATTACGGCACCTCCATTTCTAACCCTGTATTGTTGAGCAGCATAAGGGCAGGATACAACTTTTGTGACAAGTTGAAAAATCTGGATGAAGATCTGGAATATACCAGAAGAGGCAGCAACTACTCCCCTGGATTTGACAAACCCGTTGATGCGTATGACTTTAAGCACTTCGGGAAAGCCTTCTGCACTGTTTATATCTATGCCTACCACTCAGAAAATATCGAGGAAGTGCCACAGCCATTCCTGGCACTTGATGAAGAACCAGAATTTCTTACTAGCATCCTCCAGGAATTCGAAATAACGGATGAGGAAGGAGGTGATCCTGAAGCACTTTTAGAGGCCTTAATTAATGATGAGAAAGAAGACCCACCTTCCCGGGAAGAGCTATTTACTTACCTGGTGAGGAACATATTGACCAAACATGGAAAAAATGCTCCTGCCACAAATATAACGCTTGTTACGTGGAACGATGAAGACCAGGAGATGTTAATGTCACAAATCCATGAGCTGGAAGTGAGTGCGCTGCTGGAGCATCTGGTGTTGCGGGAATGGGAGGATTATCTTAAGAGAACGCACAGGCCGAACCGGGAATTCTTTGTGCAAAGCTTTTTTCCCTCCTACCATCACAGCAAACTAACGCCCTTTCTTCCAAAGAGAGCACAGGATCAAAATCTTGAAGTTCAAAAGGCATACAACCGCCTGCTGCAAATGATCAACAGTATTCAATTTTTCGCTGAAGAGGATTTCCGGGAAAGAATTGAAAGTGAACATGGAGACCTGTCCTTGCTCAAACAATGCACCACCAAATTTTGCGTGCTCTTACTCCACAGCGACTTTTCCGGCCACAGCCATATTGATTTCTGGCTGGACGCCGATATTTTTGAAATGCTTAACATGAAAACGGCAAACACCTTCCTGCGTAACATCTATGAGCTTACCCCCGGCCTCGATGAGCAGATTACCTGTAGATCCTTCACCTCCGACTGTGAAGCCTGGTTCAGAAACATGAAAGAGGAAGCAAAGTATGGAGATGAGCACCGGTTAGTAAAGGCGGAAGAGCCGGATAAGGACATAGATTTATAACACTTTTAAAATTTGGGATTTTTCTATAATTTAAAGGTGCAGCTTGAACTTTAAATCCTGGATTTTGGCACTTGGTATTTGGTACCCGAAGACCGGCTGCCGGTTCCCAAGCCCTGAAATTAAATTCATTTTTTGTCGTCGCGACATCCTTTGTCGCTTTCTAAATGTAAATTGTAGTATAATTTAAAACATACAAATATGAGCGTATACAGGGAAAAGATTATCCTCACCTACAAATATTTACTCGAAGTGCGCGAGGAACTGCTAACCCGCACTATCAATGTGGGAATGACAGGTGAACTGGCGGAAGTCAATAAGGTTTTCGCGGTGGGCGACACTTATAATTTTGATATCGAACAGTTCAAAGGCACCCCGGATACCAATCTAAATAAGCTAATTGCCTTTTACGATGAGCTGGAAAACCTGATGAATTCCCTGGCGAATATCAATGCGATTACCGAGGAGGAATTAGAGGATTTTGATGAGGAAGATGAAGATGAAATATTTTAAAACACCCAACAAAATAAAATTTGCATCGACATTTCTTGTCGTGATATAACTCTATCTATACACAATGAAATCTAATCCACCTCTCATGGAAACACATGAAAAGCCTGAAGATAAAACCCTCTACCTCGAGCACCCCACTCCTTTTGATCTCCTGGAGATCAACACCAATGATAAAACCATCCCTGAGCTCTACCGGGAACTCAATTCCTTGGCACGGGAACAATTTGTGGAATATTGCTACCGCAGCAAAAAGAACTTTACCTACAGAAAATTCAAGAATACCAATTTTTACAGCAGGTATTTTTATTTGATTCAACATCTCAAAGGGCTCGCCTACTGGCTCTACAACGGCAGGGAAAACATCCCGGAAAAATTGCAAATGATCCTACGGGAAGAACCGGCATATGACAACCCCTGGGGCACCAGGGCGAATTTTGACACCTTGGAAAAAAAAGATTTTTTTGGGAAGATGCGGTGATTTTTTTAAGAGATCCTGAGGAAAAATTGAATAATATATGGTGCTTACCTACCGGCAAATTAACATAACAATTTTAGAATTTGAGATGTAAATATTTAATTAATACTAATTTTTTTAGAGGTTTTTACGGTTTCCCGTAAAACTCAGTAAATACATATAACTACTTTAGATGCTCGGTTTAGTGTAAAAAATCAGAAAATTGAATATTATAAAACTATATTATTTTAACATAAATTTTAGATTTGTTGAATATTATTAACTATGTTTGAGATACTTTTTTTTGCCCTAACAATAAAAGATTTATTAATGGTCATCAAATCAACCCTACCAGATTTTACTATGTATATTCTGCACCCTATTCGTGAAATTTTAAATATCAACCATAATTCCCACCAAACTTAAAATAAACCTATGATCAACGAAGAACTAAAAGGGCATTTTCTCAACCTTTACTTATTAGCATTAAGTGATAATTATTTTGACGAAACCGAACTGGAAACCATTTTAATCATTGGAGAAGAGAAAGGGATTTCAAGAGCTGAATTTGAACAAATTATAATAAATCCTTCCTCTGTAGAAATTAAATATCCAACAGAATTTATAGCAAAGATTCAATTATTATATGATTTTACCAGGGTTATTTGGGCAGATAAAAAGGTTCAACCCGATGAGGAACAGGCTTTTTTAAAGTTTGGAGAAAGGTTTGGTTTCAGCAAAAAAGAAAGTGAAGATCTTTTACCATTTTTATTGGAATTAGCTAAACAAAATATCCCTTCTTCAAATATTGAGAAGGAAATATTAAAAATAACAGAATAATTATGGCTATATCAAATCTAAACTCCTTTTTCAAAAACAATATGAATAAGGCCGCTGCTAACACAGAAATGGATTTTGAAACTAAAAATGATAAGCCAGAAAGTCTTAACTATGAGGATTGGGGCTTTAAAAAAGGCGGACATTTAAATGGTGCTCACACAAGTTTGCTGCAATGTCTGGCAAGAATTCGGGAAGATCATAAAAGAATGGTCAAAGATGATAACGCAAGGCAGGATAAGCTTAAGGAACCTTTGATCACAAGTCTGGAGTCTAACCTAGAGGAGCTTGAACATAAGGAGGCAGAAATAAAGGCACTAAACCAGGACATCCCTTCATTAAAGGGGAAAATTGATGTTCTGGAAAGGGAAATCATTACTATAAAGAAGAATCCCGGTGAAATTATGCCCGACAAAATGAGCAAGGCAAGTTTTGTAATAGGCTTATTAATATTAGCTGCATTAACTATTTACCTCTTTATTTTTTACAGTTCAGCTTCTTTTTCTGCCTTCTTTAAAACTTTTACATTAAATGAAATTGGAGTAGCAAGTTCAATCTTTGATCCTCAGGCTATACCTCAGGCATATATTGATGGCGTCACTGAACTCATTTTAATTATCTCCATGCCTTTTGTATTTATTGGCCTTGGATTCCTTATTCATAAATTTCAGGAGCAAAAAGGAATTGGTAAATATTTTAAAATTGCAATGCTGGTAGCTATTACATTTGTTTTCGATGCTATTCTCGCCTATGAGATAACAGAAAAAATCTATAACATAAAAGCAGAGAACAGTTTCGCTAATATGCCAGAATATGATATAGCAATGGCATTCAATCAGGTGAATTTTTGGCTTATCATTTTTGCGGGTTTTGTGGTATATATTATTTGGGGATTTGTATTCGATTTCACAATGGAAGCATATGATAAACTCAACGTAATAAAACAGGCGATAATTGCCAGAAGATCAGAGATAGACCTACATAAGCAAGAACTATCCAAAAAAGAATTGAAAATACAGGAAGTGACCCGTCAGAAAAATGCCATTAGTATTCTTTGTAACAAACTTAAAACTAAAATAAACGGGGTAATTGTGGACACTGCCGAATTTGATAAAATATTACATGAGTTTCTGGGAGGCTGGACACATTGGATGAGTGCCAATATGATTCCACAAGCAGAAATAGATATTGCCAACCAAAAAGCAAGTGAATTTATAAAAGTAAATGTAAGATCCCTTCAAATCATTTCCGATGAAAAATAAAATTCTTTTTTCACTTATACTTGGTGCAATATTATTTCAAAGTTGCAAAAATGAAAATCCTGTTATTGCGGAATCTGAAAACGCAGAAGAAGTTATATCTAATGTAAATTTAGGAGATCAACAACTTAATATAACAATTTTACTTGATCTGTCAGACAGAGTTGAACCTACAAAATATCCTGCAAAACCGGAACATTACCAAAGGGATATTGAAATAGTAAGTTATTTTACTGAACTTTTTAAACAGGAAATGTCAAATAAAGGTGCTTATAAATCTGACGGTAAAATAAAAGTAATTTTTAGCCCCCGCCCTGCAGATGATGAAATTAATACCATAGCCTCAAATTTAAATGTTGACCTTTCCAAAGCAAGAGATAATAAACATAAAAAAGAGATTTACGATAATATCACTATTGACTTTAAAAGTAACCTGGAGAAAATTTATAGCAAAACAATAGAAACCAAAAAGTATCCCGGTTCAGATATTTGGCGGTTTTTCAAAAATGATGTTGCAGACTATGCTCTTGCAACAGATCCTGTTTACAGGAATATTCTGGTAGTATTAACAGATGGTTATCTATTCCACGAAGATTCCAAAGATAAGAATAAAAATCGCACTGCCTATTTATTGCCGAATACAGTGCAGAAGAATGGGTTGAGGAATTCCAATTGGCAAAGTAAATTTCAGGAGGGGGATTATGGATTTATTTCTACCCGGGAGGATCTGGAAAATTTAGAGGTTTTGGTATTAGAAATAAGCCCTTCTCCCTCGCATAAGAATGACGAAGATGTAATAAAAGCTTATTTAGAAAAATGGTTTCAGGAAATGAATGTAAAAAACTATGAAATTTACAATTCTGATCTTCCTGAATATACTAAAACAAGGATTTCCAAATTTATGACCAACATCTAATTAATCACCTAAATTTTCATCCATGGAAAAAGTTTCATAAATATGGATAACTCTATTTTGTAGTAGAATCGTAGGGAAAACAGGTTTATAGAAAGAGGAAATGCAGAGTCAAGATTTAGGCTTTATTCCCGCTAATAAAAATCTGAAAGACCTTGAAGGGTTCGTTTTAGGAATTAATAGTTTAAATTATTAAAACCCCTATGCTCAGGATATTATAGAGGCTTATTGGAGTAAGTGGTTAGATGAAACGGGAATAACAGACGAAATTTAAAAATAAAAAATGCGTCATTCCTTTAAATATTGAAAAGTGATAAGTGATTTTATTAATAAATAAACATCTGATACCATTTCGATTTTCAAATCGGCACATTTCAAAACTAATTCAATTTTTCTATATCATGGATATAGAAAATATTAAAGATAATTATCTACAGGAAAAATGTAGTTGAATCAAACAATTGGTTTTTTTAATTATAAAAACAAATATCCAAAATATGGCCTTAAAGATTTTAGCAACAGGAGATATTCATTTAGGAAAAAAGTCGTCGAGTATTCCAGGAAATAAGGAGAATGCCGCTACCAAATTCACTTGGGATAGGATTATATCCTGGGTAATCGATGAAGAAGTAGATGTCCTCCTTCTAACAGGTGATATTGTAGATAAAGACAATTACTATTTTGAAGCCATAGGCCCCTTGCAATCTGGTTTCCGTAAATTAGAAAATGCGGGGATTAGTGTTTACATGGTAGCAGGAAACCACGACTATAAAGTATTACCGAAGATTGCTGGTGATTTTAAAAATGTACATCTACTAGGCAAAAAAGGAATCTGGGAGCTAAAAACCTTCTGCAAAAAAGGAGAGAAGATTCAATTCGTAGGTTGGTCTTTTCCCTCTCAGCATTTCAGATCCGATCCTTTTTTAAGTTACAATCTTGATGAATTAATTGATCCTTCAATTCCTTGTATTGGACTAATTCATGGTGATGTAGATGGCACCGATGACAGTTATGCTCCTATTAAAGTTAATAGTTTCAGGAACAAAGGGACACAAGTCTGGGTTTTAGGTCACATACATAAACCCTCCACTCCCTGTGAAGTTAATCCTGTAGTTAGATACCCGGGATCTCCTCATGCAATGAGCTCAAAAGAATCTGGATTTCATGGTGCAATTTCAATTAATGTGGAGAGTATAAATGATATTGAAATTAAAGATATTCCCTTTTCATCGGTGAGGTATGAACAAGAAACGATAGACATTAGTGAAGCCATTGGGGAAGAGAAATTGCGGTCTCTTGTTATCGAACGTTTGGTGGAGGTTGGAGATAAACTCTCCAGTGAACTAGACGAAGTCTCGTTTTTAGTTTTTGACCTAATCTTAACTGGAGAACATTCACGCCCAAAAGCCGTAGATAATTGGTTAAGAAGTATTCAAGATTTGAAATATGACTTAGAAACTGAAACAACATTCTCCGTTCGGAAAATCACAACTGTACTTCGACCCAAGATTGAGAACATAAAAGAACTTGCGGCACAACCTTCTGTTGTGGGAGTCCTCGCAAAAACGATTCTCGCAATTGAGGATAATGAAAAAACCGAATTTCTCGATAAAATCCTTGAAAAGTGGAAGCTAAATAGGGATGAAATTAATAGTAAAAACACGTATCATTACCTTAAAAAGGTAGGTAAAGAAGATAATAATATAGATTTACTTGCCAAAACTTCCATTTTAAAAGAATGCAATAATCTTCTTGGAGAATTACTAATTCAGAAAACATGAGCAAAACCACCTATTTTTTAAAAGAATTAGAGATTAATAGAATGCCTGGATTCCCAAAGGGATTAGAGAGCTTAAAACTTGCAGACAATATCAATGTTATTACTGGGCCTAATGCTTCTGGAAAAAGCTCCACATCTCGGCTAATGCAACAACTTATCTGGCCAACTAAAATTAAAGGTTTTGATGCTAGTGCTATTGTAAAGTTGGAAAACGAGGATTGGTCAATTCTAATGGATTCCCACGCTGTTAAGACACAACGAAACGGTATAGATGCAAAAATGAACGGAATACCAACTGATGTAGGCAGCCACCGTTATCTTCTTCCCCTACACGAACTTATAAAAGATGATGAGAATGATCTGGCAAAAGAAATTCTGAAGCAATCTATGGGAGGATATGATCTTGACGAGGCAGGTGAAGATTTGGTCTATTCCTCTTCAATAAAAACAACAAACAATCAACCCTACAGAAATATTGAACAAAAAGACGCGGATTTTAAAGAAATAAGGTACAACCATGAGAAATTAAAAAAGGAGGAAGACAAATTAAACAACCTTCTTAGTGATAGAGAAAAAGCTGAATACGCTCTAAGTTGTAAGACCCTTTTAGATTTACAAATTAATTTGAAGGAGGATGAATTAAAACTTGAAGAGTATGAGCTTCAAAGGAAGGAATATAGTTCTTCCATGGATTTACTTTCAGGAGATGAGATAAAGCGTGTTGAAGAACTAGAGCAGGATATTTCAATAGCCGACTCCAAGATCCGCATGGCAACAGAAAAAATGAATGATGCAAAATATAAGCTTGGAACAATAACATTTGCTACAGAAAATTTAGGAGAAAAGGATATCTCAATCTTAACAAAAAATATAGCAAACCTTGAAATTATTTCTCGAAAAATTTTGGCCATAAATGAAGGTATTGAATCGCAGGAAATAAAAACCAGTGATTCAGCATTTGCAATTGATGAAAACATTGATACTCAAAAATGGAAAGGACTGGATCTAAAAGAAGTAGGTGATCTGGACAAATTTCTTATGGATGCATATGATATCCAAGGTAAAAACAACTTACTCGTTACTGAGTTAGAGCTATTGAACGAAGCTCTTTTAGCTCCAGAAATGCAAAAAGAATATGATTCTGAAAAACTTAAGGAGGGTTTAAAAACCCTAGGTTATTGGTTAAAAGAACAAAAAAAAGATCATGGGGTTACTAACATGGTATTATTTGCCACCGCTTTTGCAGGTCTTGTAACAGCTATCATTACATTCTTTACAGGATGGGGTTTTTTGGGGCTTTTCCCAATCATAGTGTTAATCTTTTATGCTCTTAGGGAACCAGATGGGGATACATCAAAAATTAGAGAAAAGGATTTTGAAAAATTAGGTCTATCACCCCCTAACAAATGGAACAAGGAAGAAGTCATTACGATAATTGGGAAGTTAATAGAAGATTTAGAAGATCAAATTCATAAACAAAGCCTCCAGCATAAGCTAACTGAGTGCACAAATGAAATTAAAGATTTAAAGCCTCAACTTGATAAAATAGAAACAAAATCAGAAGATTGGAAAGAAAAAATGGGAACAGTACCAGAGGTTTCCAATGATAATTATGCTTCTCTTTATTGGTTTCTAACGAAGGTAAAGGAATGGCAAGTTACAAATACACAACTAGAAATTTTTAAAAAAAATAAGTTAACGGAAGAAGAAAGACACCATGAAGAATTGGATAAAATAAATTCAATTTTTTCTAATTATGGAATTAGTACCGCCAACGATTTAGATATAATCACGACAAATCTTAATGAGCTTGAAACCCAGTATAAATTAATCATAGAGCAAAAGTCTATTATAGATGACCAACAAAATGTTATTAAATCTACTGAAGAGGAAAAGGTGAAATTTACATCAAAACTGAAGGTTCTTTATTTAAAATTTAAGCTAGAGTATAATAACAAAGAAAGCCTAATTGCATTAATTAACCAGCTTCCTGATTTCAAAAATCTATGCAACAAAATTGCAGCAAAAAAAATAAACTGGTCTGAAAAAACAAATTTATTACAACAACATTCTTTATATGAGAATGAGGCCAAATTACATGATCTTTCCCTTGATAAAGCCAAAGAAAAAGTAAAGGAATTAGAAGCGATAGCTGTTGATATTGAGGAAATTAAGGAAGAAATTACCAAAATTAAAACTAATATCAATAATAAAAAAAGCGGCCACGAATTGGAGGATGTAATTAGTGAAAGAGATATTGCCTTAGCCGAATTGGAAGAGTTGTATGAAACAAACCTTGCCTCGAATACCGGGAAACTTATTTTGGAACAGCTAAAAAAGGAA
>Ga0307486_1001645_pt1 | contig 16653 bp, 18 predicted proteins | sample CBIW02metaG_FD_203663 | JGI IMG/M metagenome (GOLD analysis project Ga0307486, IMG submission 203663) | Sea-ice brine microbial communities from Beaufort Sea near Barrow, Alaska, United States - CBIW 0.2 | ecosystem: Environmental > Aquatic > Marine > Coastal | place: USA: Alaska | collected... | reverse complement strand
TTATATAGTATATTCATTTTATTTTAATTTTGTTGGTTCTGTTTCAAGAAATTGTTTCTCTAACCGTAAAGGTCGCTAAGTCTTGCTCAAGGAGTTCCCTTTAATTTTCAAATTCAAAAATTTTCCTGTTGGTTCATTTTTTAAAGATTACTTTTCCTTTGTGTCCTCGGCGTTTTATTCTTTGCGCGCTTTGCGGTTAAATTAGGAACGAAGAAAAACAGCAATTTTCATTGAAATCTATAAAATAATCTACAATGTTATACAAGCAAGGTGGCAATTATATCACCATTTTTTCAATAGGCACAACCAATATTCCTTCGGCACCGCTCTCTTTTAACTCGTCTATAACTTCCCAAAACCTTTCTTCATTTATTACCGTGTGTATGGAACTCCAGCCTTTTTCTGCAAGAGGTAAAACCGTAGGGCTGCGCATTCCCGGCAACAGTTTAATAATTTGATCCAGCTTATCATTGGGCGCGTTCATTAAAATATATTTTGAAGTGCGGGCATGTAGCACAGATTTTATCCTGAATTGAAGTTTTTCAAGAATCGACTTTCTCGCTTCCGAGATTTTTGGAGAGATCGCTAAAATTGCTTCACTTTTAAGCATGACCTCCACTTCCTTCAGGTTGTTTTTAAACAAGGTACTTCCACTGGAAACTATATCGCAAATAGCATCTGCAAGTCCGATGTTTGGGGCAATTTCCACAGATCCGTTGATAATGTGAAGTTCGGCCATAATTCCTTTTTCAGCTAAAAAAGCATTCACCGTATTTGGATAAGAAGTGGCAATCCGTTTCCCGTTGAGATCCTGTATACTGTTGTATTTCATGGAATTTGGAACGGCTAATGAAACCCGGCATTTGGAGAACCCCAGCTTTTCACCCCGTATTATATCCTCTCCTTTTTCTATAAGGACATTTTCTCCCAAAATAGCGATGTCTATCACTCCATCCCGCAAATACTGAGGGATGTCACCATTCCTAAGATACATTACCTCCAATGGGAAATTGCGGGCAGAAGCCCTTAATTGCTCTTTTCCGTTATCTATTGAAATTCCCGCATCCTTCAGGATTGAAATGGATTCTTCATTTAGCCTGCCAGCTTTTTGAATGGCAATTCTAAGTTTATCTTTGCTCATAATTTATTTTTTAAATTCTCATTTAAACCTAATTGGCTCTCAAACCTAACAGATTCTTGAAACCTGTTAGGTTTTTTTTAAAATTTCAATTTCAAAAAAAGCATACAAAAAAACCCGTTTGATTGCTCAAACGGGTTTTTAAATATGTTGAAAATTCTACATATCACATTCACCTCGCCTAAGCGCTGTAAAATATATGATGATGATGTAGTTGAATTGTTCTCATGTTGAATGCAAATCTAACTTTATTTTTTAGAAATAAATGATTTTTCAAACATTTATTATTGTCTAATTTTAGTTATTTCCTAAAATTAATGGCATTCCACCGTCACCGGAACCAATTACAACAACTTTTGAATTAGGGGATTTAGCCAATTCAACCGTGGCCTGGATTCCTTTTTCCCTAAGAACCATATCATTTAAAGATGCACTTAAAATTTTGTTGGCATTGGCTTTACCTTCGGCATCAATTCTTTGTCTTTCTGCTTCCTGTTCGGCTTTAGTCAATCTAAATACATATTCCAGGGATTCCTGTTCCTGGCGCAACTTGCGTTCAATAGCTTCCTTGATAGTTACCGGCAGGGAAACGTCCCTTACTAAAACCTCATTGATTTGAACATACTGATTTTTTAAAAGAAGTTTTGTCTCATCAAAGATTTCCTTTTGAATGGCCTCCCTTTTACTGGAATACAATTGCTCTGGTTGATAACGTCCTACCACAGCACGGGCGGCAGATCGAACTGCAGGTTGCAATACACGCTGCACGTAATTTTCACCTTTCTCCTGGTGAAGAAGCCCTAATTCAGCAAAAGAAGGCTGATACCAAATGGAAGCATCTATGCTTATCTCCAATCCGTTGGAAGATAATACCTGCATAGTTTCGTCTAAAGATTGCTGACGCACCTCGTAAACAAAGACTTTATTCCAGGGAGCAACAACGTGAAAACCTTCACCTAAAGGTGGGGTTTCTGTGACTACACCTCCACCAAAAGTTTTGTATAAAACTCCGGCCTCTCCGGAATCAATGGTAACTGTTGATTTTGCTATTAAAATGATTAAAACCACAATTACAAATAAAATGGGTAATCCAATTTTGGGCAATTTGTCCATAAATAAATTTTTAAAAAATTATTAAATTAATCCGAGATATTTTCTGATAAACCACTCTGTACTAAGACTTAATACCAGCAGGCCAAGCAAAAATTTCCAGGAAATCAAAGATAGGGTTTTTTCGCGGTTTTTTTGCACTGTAACGAAACGATTATCAGCAATTAAGGCAGTTACAAGGTCTTCATAATTATTTAAAATATAAAGATCTGCCAGATTATTTTTTGCCAGGTTTTGAAGCTTTAAAAGGTTGGCCGAAGAAAATTGTTGTTCTACATTGAACCCTAGTATAGAAAATGTTCCACTTCTGGAAATTTCGGATGTTTTTTCTGTGATCTCAAAACTGTAATCGCCTTCACTTAGATTTTCTATAAGAAACATATATTGGTTATTTCCCGGCAACATTTGAGTTTCCAACACCTCATTGCTGCTCAAATTTTCAAGCTTAATTACCAATTGTCCGTTGGGATCAAACTGATAATTTTGATCAAAATACTGGGCAGAGATCAGCATTTCTTCATTTTCCAAATACAAAGGTTCTGATTCAAAAGTGAGTCGGTCCCGCTTTTGAGTGGCCGAAAGATATTGCACCAATTTCCCTGTAAATGTATCGAATTGGTCGAAAGAACGGGTATTTATAAAGGATTCCGCCCTCCATTTCCAGATGTTTTCCCCGAATAATACCGCTTGTTTCGAAGAATTATTTAGAAAAGTAGCCAATAGCGGAAAATTAGTTGCAACTCCTTCAATTTGTTGAAAAAGAATAGGACTTGAGGTTTCACTTTTAAATGTTAAGGTTCCAAAAGCATCAACCAGAGGAGGAAATTTACTGAATCCGATATTTTCAAATTGAAATTGGGTGTAATTTTCGTTATAAATAGCAAATATTTCCTGGGATTGAGCTGAATAATCTTTGCTGAAATTTTGTTGTGCAGAATTGAGAAAGCCCCAATCGGTTTGTGTGCCGGTTATGAGTAAACTGTTTAAATTTCTGATTTTGATATCTTCAAATACCGACTTAAACTTATTGTTTGGCTGATATAGTATAATTAATTGAAAATCAGGCAATTTTATTTTATCATAATCTTTTATAAATTCTATTGTTGCCTGTCGCTGTTCATTTCTTTCAATAGATTTCTTTAACATTCCGAGATCTGGATGAGAAACCGAAGTCAAGATCAAAACCGAAGTTCTTTCGTCTATCACTTCCACCCCGAATTTTTTGCTGTTGTTAATCGTATTTTTTTCTGAAGTCAACGGAGTAATAACGGCTTCATATAAAAAAGTTCCAAGTTTATTTGCAGTTAAAGTGGTGGCAATAATTTCTGAATTATTTTCAGAATTAAAATCGATTAATTTTGAAAACAGCACAGAATTCCCCGATTTAACTTCAAATTTACTTTGAACAGGCAGATTACCCGAATAATTTATAATGACCTCTACCGGGAATTTATTGTTTAGAAATGCATATTTATTGACATTTAAATTTGAAATGAAAAGATCCAACTGCGTGGTTGTATCCCCTACAACCACCGGGAAAATTCCCGAAGTTTCCTTTGATGTAAAATACTGAAAATCTTCACCAAGCGTCTGATTTCCATCAGTCAACAGAACAATGGCACTTTGTTTAGACGAATTTAATTTTTCCAATTCAGTCATAGCCATAGCTATATTGGTTTGGGACCTGTTAAACTCAATAGTATCAGTTTCAAGTCGATGCAACTCCTTCCCAAACCCATAAGTTTGAATTGAAAATCGTTCCTGAAGTTTTGGGTGATTGGTCAAATAATCGGCAAATAATCTGACACTATCTGCTTTTTCCAAATAATCTATTGAAGCTGATTGATCTATGGCAAGTAACAGCTGTGGTTTTTCAATCTCAAAATCCTGTTTTGTGATTTTTGGATTGATCAGTAACAAAAGCAGAACAAATATGCTTACAAACCTTAAAGCCAATAAAAAATAAGTATTTCGGGTGCGTTTCTTTGCCCCAACGAAATATTTAAAAACAACAAATCCCAGCGAGACAATGGCGGCCAGGATCATTAATAAGAAAGTTGTTAAGGACATTTTCTGAAGTTAGAAGTACGAAGTTAGAAATACGAGGTTAGAAGTTAAGAAAAAAGAGAAAAGAAAAAAGACTTAATATAGAAGGTTAGAATTTATGAATTTTTAATTGACCTTTTCACTTATCACTTTTCAACTTCTAACTTCTAACTTCGTCCTTCGTACTTCATTTAAGTGAGCATTCCCCCATTTATGTGCAAAACCTGCCCGGTGATATAGCTACTTAAGTCACTTCCAAGAAAAACACAGGCGTTTGCGATATCTTCCGGGGTACCGCCACGTTTCAAGGGAATGGAATCCCTCCAGCCCTGAACGGTTTTTTCATCAAGTTTTTCTGTCATTTCAGTTTCTATAAATCCGGGGGCGATCACATTGGTACGGATATTTCTTGAACCCAGCTCCAACGCCATTGATTTTGAAAATCCAATGATCCCGGCTTTTGAAGCTGCATAATTTGCCTGACCGGCATTTCCTTTTACGCCAACTACGGAACTCATATTGATAATACTTCCGCTGCGTTGTTTCAGCATAATTCGCTGAATGGCTTTGGTCATATTAAAAACAGATTTCAAATTCACTTCGATTACCGAATCAAAATCCTCTTCCGTCATTCGCATTAAAAGATTATCCTTGGTAATTCCGGCATTATTGATCAGAATATCGATTCTGCCAAAATCCTCTGCCACGTTTTTAACCAATTCCTGGGCTTCCTCGAAATTTGCGGCATTAGACTGATAACCTTTGGCTTTCACTCCAAGACTGATAAGTTCTTTTTCAAGCTCATTTGCAGCCTTTACAGATGAGGCATAGGTAAAAGCGACATTGGCGCCATGTTTGGCAAAAACCAATGCTATTCCTTTTCCTATTCCGCGGCTTCCACCGGTTATAATCGCATTTTTTCCTTCCAGTAATTTCATATGTTTCAAAGCTTATTTGTTTTTATATTTTTTCAATAAATTTTCTAATTGTTTTCTCAGTTCATCTAAATCACTAACTATAATATCCCATACTATTTGATAATCAATACCAAAATAGTCATAACAATTCGATTTCTGAGGCCGCGAATTCTTGATCATTTAACCTCCTGATTATCCAATCTGAAATCTGATTCAAGTCTATTAGCTGCTTCACCAATAATTTCAAAATTACGGATCACAGCATCCATGGTTTTATCATCTTTTATAAAGTTTTGAAAATTTAGATTTTCTGTGTAGTTTTTAATTTTCAGCACTGAATCAAGCATGTCCTCAAGAAGTAGAATCTTATTCCGTTTAGACATAAATTAAATCTGATTTTATTACCTGAAAATATTTATAATCAATAAATCTGATACCAATCTTGTCATTAAATTCAACCATTAAATCCAAATCGCTTTCGATGTTTTGTTCATTTCTGGCATAAGAACCAAAAATAGCCAGTGATCTAATGGGATATTTAGCAAATAATGGTTGTTTATATCTGCTTAATATTGATTCTATTTCCTGAAGTGTCTTCATATTTCAAAAATACGATTTTTTTTAAAATAACAGAGATTTCATCATTTGGAGAAATAACGTCAAACTAACAGTTCAGCAGTTTTCAAATAAAAAATCCTCCTAAAATAACCTTAAAACAGGTATTCAGGAGGATTTTATCAATGATTATTTAGGATTGCTTAGGCCTTAACCATTCCGGCCAAAACTTCTGCTACTTTTTTACCTATTTCAGCAGGAGAATCTACTACGTGAATTCCATTTTCTCTTAAAATCGTTTTTTTAGCTTGTGCAGTATCTTCGCTTCCGCCAACAATTGCACCGGCGTGACCCATAGTTCGGCCTACAGGTGCAGTTTCACCGGCGATAAAACCTACAACAGGTTTTTTATTTCCGTTAGCTTTCACCCATTTTGCTGCATCAGCTTCCAATTGTCCGCCAATTTCACCTATCATTACAATGATCTCGGTCTCGTCATCATTCATAAGAAGTTCTACGGCTTCCTTGGTGGTTGTTCCAATTATTGGATCTCCTCCAATTCCAATTGCTGTAGTGATTCCCAAACCTTGTTTTACAACCTGATCTGCAGCTTCATAAGTTAATGTACCGGATTTTGATATAATTCCAACACTACCTTTTTTGAAAACAAACCCGGGCATAATTCCCACTTTTGCTTCTCCGGGAGTAATTACTCCGGGACAGTTAGGTCCTATAAGGCGACAGGCTTTATTTTTAATATAATTATTAACTTTAATCATATCTGCTACCGGAATACCTTCGGTAATTGTAATTATTACAGCAATACCGGCATCGGCAGATTCCATAATGGCATCAGCTGCGAAAGCAGGCGGAACGAAAATGATCGATACATTGGCTCCTGTTTCTTCAACAGCTTCAGATACGGTGTTGAAAACAGGCTTATCAAGATGAGTTTGCCCACCTTTTCCGGGGGTAACCCCACCTACCACATTGGTACCGTATTCTATCATTTGTTCAGCATGAAAAGTACCTTCACTTCCGGTAAATCCCTGAACAATTACTTTTGAATCTTTATTTACTAAAACACTCATAATTTTATAGATTTTTGCCTTACAAAAGTAGGTTTTTATATAGAAACCTTAACCGCTTTTTAAAAATTTGTTGAAAGAAAAGAGCTTAAATTCTCCGGGGTTTCATCTGCTGCCTGACTAATTTGATAGCCTTTGAACATTTTTCCATCTCTAATTTCCCAAATGGCTATAAAATGTGCCACAGGTATTTCCTCATCAGGATTTTCGACAGTTTTCATATGATATGTAAACCGTATGGTTACCTCATTTTTATCATATAACAGATGACTGATTTCAGCTCTCATAGATTCAAAAGTTTTGGACATTTCGGCACTCATGTTCAAAACATCTGCAAAATTCATCTTATTAAATCCTGCGCTGCTATTCCAATAAAGTTCGACTTCCGGGTGTAAATACATTTTTACCATTTCCGGATCTTTATAAAAATTGGAAGTATAAAATCCCTGTACTAATTTTTTATCGATTAAACTCATACTGCTTATTTGATTTTGTCTATTAATCCCGGAAGTTTTTTAACAGCGGCAAATTCCCTTAATTTGGTCCTTGCCTCTCCTGAAGGTGTTCCCCAGTAGCGTGTATTTTCTTCGGTAGATTTAGAAACTCCTGTTTGGGCCAGAAGAATGGTTCCTTTTCTAATTCGCACATCGCTTCTTATCCCAACCTGTCCCCAAATGGTTACTTCATCTTCAACAATAACACAACCCGCTATTCCGGTTTGCGCTGCAATCAGACATTTTTCACCAATTATGGTGTCATGACCAATTTGAACCTGATTGTCTATCTTGGTTCCCGCACCTATAAATGTATCTCCGGAAACGCCTTTATCTATGGTGCAAAGCGCTCCAATTTCTACATGATGATCAATGACCACCCTGCCGCCTGATAATAATTTATCAAAACCTGTTGGCCTGGTTTTGTAATAAAAGGCATCTGCGCCCAAAACTGTTCCGGCGTGAATAATTACGTTATTCCCAATAATTGTTTCATCATAAATGCTCACATTGGAATGGATCAAACAATTTTCTCCAATTTTAACATTGTTCCCGATAAAAACATTGGGTTGTACGATGGTATTCTTCCCGATTTGAGCCGATTCTGAAATATGTCCTGACCCTTTCTGAAATGGCTTAAAATATTCGGTGAGTTTATTGAAATCCCTGAACGGATCATCTGAAATGAGCAAGGCTTTACCCTCCGGGCATTCCACTTCCTTATTTATCAGAATAACCGTAGCTGCAGAATTCAGTGCCTTGTCGTAATATTTTGGATGATCTACAAAAACGATATCCCCTTCTGTAACTACATGAATTTCATTCATTCCAAAAACAGGGAAATCTGCATCACCTACATAAGTTGATGAAATGATGGTAGCAATTTGCTGAAGCGTGTGTTTTTGTGGAAATTTCATTGTGTTTAGATATTAGATTTGAGATATGAGAAATGAGTATTGAGAAATGAGTATTGAGAACTTTTTTCTTGGCTCTTGGTTCTTGGTTCTTGGTTCTATTCTCTCTTTTCCAACTTCGTACTTCTAACCTCGTACTTCTAACTTCCTTTTGTCTTGGTTCTTATGTCTTGGCTCTATTTTCTATTCCTTAATCCTTTCTTTATAAGTGCCTTTTTCGGTTTCAATCCTCACTTTATCTCCTTCATTTATAAAAAGCGGTACGTTAACTTCCGCCCCGGTTTGGAGGGTTGCCAATTTTGTGGCGTTGGTGGCGGTATTTCCTTTAATTCCGGGTTCGGTAGAGGTAACTTCCAGAATAACACTTGCTGGCATTTCTACCGAAAGTGGCATATTGTCTTCAGTATTAATTAAAACCGTTACAACTTCACCTTCTTTTAAAAGAGTTGGCATGTCCAAAACGTTCTCTGTAAGCATGATCTGTGTAAAATCTTCAACATGCATAAAATGATAAAATTCACCGTCATTATATAAGTATTGATATTTATGGGTTTCAACCCGAACTTCTTCAATTTTATGACCACCGGAGAAAGTATTGTCCAAAACTTTACCGTTGGTGACGCTTTTGAGCTTAGTTCTTACAAAAGCGGGCCCTTTTCCGGGCTTTACGTGCAGGAATTCAATTACTTTATAAATATCGTTGTTATATTTAATGCATAACCCATTTCTGATATCACTTGTACTTGCCATCTTTTTTGAATTGAATTTAATTTAATTTGAACTAACGTATCCCTTCATTATACCACGTTGGGAATTTTTTATGAATTCCAATATTTCATCCCGCTCTGCGGTAGCTTGCATTTCTACTTCAATAATAGAAACCGCCTGGGAATTATTGTAATTTTTTTGATATAGGATTCGATATATATCCTGGATTTCCCTGATTTTTTCGGTTGTAAACCCCCGACGCCGAAGCCCTATAGAATTTATACCTACATAGGACAGAGGTTCTCTTCCCGCTTTTACAAATGGGGGAACATCTTTTCTCACCAATGAACCGCCGGTTACAAACGCATGGCTCCCAATGCTGCAAAATTGCTGAACTGCCGACATTCCAGCCAATATTGCATAGTCCCCAACATTTACGTGACCTGCGAGGGTACTATTGTTGGAAAAAATACAGTTATCTCCCACAATGCAATCGTGTGCGATATGACAATAGGCCATAATCCAGCAATTTTTCCCGATCACTGTTTTCATCCTGTCTGAAGTACCACGGTTTATGGTCACACATTCCCGTATGGTTGTATTATCGCCAATTTCGGTAGTGGTTTCTTCATCGTTAAATTTTTTGTCCTGTGGGACGGCAGATATTACTGAACCGGGAAATATACTGCAATTTTTTCCTATCCGGGCTCCTTCCATGATTGTTACATTTGATCCTATCCAAGTACCTTCCTCAATTATCACATTGTTATGGATGGTCGTAAAAGGTTCAATAACCACATTTTTGGCAATTTTAGCTCCCGGATGCACATATGCTAAGGGTTGGTTCATTTTATTTTATTTTTACAATTTGGGCCATTAAAATAGCCTCTGCTGCCAATTTCCCGTTTGCGTAGGCATAACCCTGCATTTGGCAAATCCCGCGCCTGATTGGCGCTAATAATTCTAATTTAAATACTAAAGTATCTCCGGGAACAACCTGCCGTTTAAATTTTACATTGTCAATTTTCATGAAATAGGTCAGGTAATTTTCCGGATCGGGCACCGATTTCAAGGCCAGGATCCCTCCTGTTTGTGCCATTGCCTCCACTTGCAGTACCCCGGGCATTACCGGTTTTCCGGGGAAGTGACCTACAAAGAAAGGCTCGTTCATGGTCACATTTTTCATTCCAACCACGCAACTTTCGGTTAATTTAAAAATTTTATCAACCAGTAAAAATGGAGGACGGTGAGGTAAAATATCCATAATAGCAACCACATCCATCAAGGGTTCCTGGTCTAAATCTATTTTGGGCATATTATTACTGCGCCTTTCGGTTTTAATGTGTTTTGCCAGTTTTTTTGCGAATTCTGTGTTTACGTGATGTCCGGGTTTGGTAGCAAATACCTTTCCCCTGATCCTGGTTCCTATAAGAGCCAAATCCCCTAAAACATCAAGCAATTTATGCCGTGCTGCTTCGTTGGGATAATGCAGGGTAAGATTGTCTAAAATTCCGTTGGGTTTTACTGAAATAGTATCCCTTTTAAAAGCCTTCCGCAATTTATCCATCGTTTCAGGACTCAATTCCTTGTCTACATAAACTATGGCATTGTTTAAATCGCCACCTTTTATTAAGCCGTGGTCCAGCAAAGTTTCAATTTCATGAAGGAAACTAAAGGTTCGGGCATTGGCTATTTCAGTTTTAAATTCTGAAAGATTTTGGATGGAAGCATTCTGGGTTCCTAAAATTTTTGTTCCAAAATCGACCATGCTGGTTACCTGATAGGTATCGCAAGGCATCACGATTATTTCACTGCCGGTTTTTTCATCTTTATATGAAATAACTTCGGTGATAATAAATTCATCTCTATTGGCATTTTGGGTTTCTATACCGGCTTCTTCCAAAGCCTCCACAAAATACTTTGAAGAACCGTCCATTATAGGTGGTTCAGAAGCGTTTAACTCTATTATAACATTGTCTATTTCCAGCCCTACGCAAGCAGCCAGCACATGTTCTGAAGTTTGTATGCTTACCCCGTTTTTTTCAAGGTTGGTCCCTCTCTGGGTATTTACCACATAATTTACATCTGCTTCAACGATAGGTTCGTTTTCCAAATCGATACGTTTAAAAATGTAACCGGTATTTTCCGGGGCGGGTTTAAAGGTTAGAGTGACTTCCTTACCTGTATGAAGTCCTACTCCTTTTAAAGATACTTCTTTCTTAATGGTTTGCTGTTTTGAAAAAATTTCAGCCATTCTTGTCTTTTTTTTCTAATTGGGTTAACCTATCTACAATTTTTGTAAAATTCTTAAAATGAACATAGGCTTTATTGAAATCGTGGTAACTAAATGCCGGGGAACCTTGTATGACTTCCTCATCTTTTATATTTCGTCCAATGCCTGATTGTGCCTGAACTTTTACGCCGTTGCCAATGTTTAAATGCCCTGCAATTCCTACCTGTCCCCCAATAAGGCAATTTTCACCAATCTTGGTGGATCCTGCTATTCCTGTTTGAGCAGCAATCGCGGTGTTTTTTCCAATTTCAACGTTGTGGGCAATTTGAACCTGGTTGTCAATTTTTACTCCTTTCCCGATTATTGTAGATCCAAGGGTGGCTCGGTCTATTGTTGTTCCGGCACCAATATCCACAAAATCCTCTATTACAACATTGCCTATTTGCGGAACCTTGGAATATTCCCCTGCTTCATTCGGTGTAAATCCAAAACCATCGGCTCCTATTACAGAACCACTGTGGATTACGCAGAAATTTCCAATTACGGTTTCAGAATATATTTTAACTCCCGCAAATATTATTGTGTTATCTCCAATAGTTACGTTATCGCCTATATAAGAGTTTGGATAAATCTTTACATCGTTTCCAATTATTACGTTTTTACCTAAATAAGCGAATGCCCCAAGATAAAGATTCTCCCCTAAAATGGCTGAATTGGAAATATAATGTGGTTCTTCAATCCCACTTTTATTCAATTGCACCTGATTGTAATATTCCAACAAGGTTGAAAAAGCTTTATATGGATCCTTGACCCTGATCAAGGTGATGTCTATTTTTTCCTCAATCTGAAAATCATCTTTTACAATAACGATGGATGCATTTGTGGAATATAAATATGAAGTGTATTTAGGATTGCTCAAAAAGGTTAACGAACCTTTTTTGCCTTCTTCTATTTTGGCCAATTTAAAAACTTCGGTCTCCGGATTCCCATCGACAGTTCCTTCTAAAATCTCGGCTATTTGTGATGCTGTAAATTTCATTGTGGCAAAAGTAAAGAAAATGAGTTAATCTTTCGCCTTTGGATAACAGATATAATACTTTGTTACCTCTTTGGACAATGCTTTTAAATTTAATTGATCTGAAGCTCTGGCAACATCAGTAGTTTTTCCGTTCCTGTGCAAAATTTGAATATTGTTTTTTTTAGTGGAATAAGCCACATTCGAAATTTCCCCGCTGAAAACAAAATAACCGGCTTCAAGTTCGGTTAGGATGTATTTATTCTGAAATGTTTCCCTGTATTTCCTCAATTTTTCCTGATCAGGCGGCTTGTTTTTTAATTTCACCTTCAGCAGATTTCTGTTGAGAAGCATTTCGCTCAGGTTACTCAAAACAAAATCGTCCATTTCCATCCATTCCTTCATTGCTGAAACAATATCATAATCATCCAGCTTTGAAAAGACCTTCAGGGTAGCAACATCAAAATTTTCCTGATTTATTTTGTTTTTCAGAAAATAGGAAAGTGCCGGGCTACAGTTCAGTTTTATTCCTGAATCTGTAAGTTCTTTAGCGCGCTTAAGTACACGGATCAATAATTGTTCTGCCGCAACACTGGTTTTGTGCAAATATACCTGCCAGTACATCAATCTTCTGGCGACAAGGAATTTTTCTACGGAATAAATCCCCTTTTCTTCCACAACCAAATTGTCCTTTACTACATATAACATGGTAATAATACGCTCAGAGTTGATGTTTCCCTCGGGAACACCGGTGTAAAAACTGTCCCGTTTAAGATAATCCAGCCGGTCCATATCCAGCTGACTCGAAACAAGCTGGTTCATGAACTTGCGTTTATAGGTGCCTTTAAAGATCTCGATGGCAAGCGTTAAACTTTGGTTAAATTCACGATTCATTTCTTCCATAAAAAGAAGGGAAATGTGCTCGTGGGACACTCCTTCAACTATAGAATTTTCCATGGCATGCGAGAAAGGACCATGTCCAATATCGTGCAATAAAATGGCTATTTGGAGTGCTTCTTCTTCCTCTTCTGAAATGTCAATGCCTTTAAAACGTAGTATTTGTATGGTTTTCTGCATTAAATGCAAACAACCCAGCGCATGATGAAATCTTGTATGATGTGCCCCTGGATAAACCAAATATGACATACCCATTTGCGTTATTCGCCGCAATCTTTGAAAGTAGGGATGTGCAATTATCTTGAAGATCCGATCGTTCGGAATAGTAATAAATCCGTAAATTGGGTCGTTAAATATTTTGAGTTTAGTTATAATTGCCAAGCTTAAAATCCTTTAAATTTATAACAAAGATACATATATGATGTCCAAAATGGGCATTTGAAAAACCAAAAGCCATTTTTACTCATAAATTCGTAATAAAGATGACTTATAAATATACTTTAAATGAATGATATCAAAATACTTTGGGCAGATGATGAAATAGACATGCTCAAGCCGCACATACTTTTCCTGGAATCCAAAAATTACAAGGTCACTACCTGTAAAAGCGGAATGGAAGCCATTGAGAAAATTGATAAAGAAAATTTTGACATCGTTTTCCTGGATGAAAATATGCCGGGATTATCGGGATTGGAAACTTTATTCGAGATCAAGGAAAAGCGCGCGGAAATTCCAATAGTGATGATCACCAAAAGTGAAGAAGAATATATTATGGAAGATGCGATAGGTTCTAAAATCGCCGATTATCTCATTAAACCCGTAAATCCTAACCAAATTTTGCTCAGTTTAAAAAAGAACCTGGACCATTCCCGGTTGATCACAGAAAAAACCACGTCCAATTATCAGCAGGAATTCAGAAAAATTTCGATGGATATGTCTTCCATTAATTCTTTTGAAGGTTGGGCTGAACTTTATCAGCGCCTTGTATATTGGGAACTTCAGTTGGAAGCCATTGAAGACAGCGGGATGTTCGAAATTCTGGAATCCCAAAAACTCGAAGCCAACAATCAATTCTGTAAGTTTATCGACAAGAATTATCCCGATTGGTTCGAAAACGATTCCGATGCTCCTACAATGTCTCATACCCTGTTTAAAACCAAGATCGCGCCAGAGATCAGTAAAAAACAACCTACTCTTCTTGTAGTTGTAGACAATTTAAGGTACGACCAGTGGAAGGCATTTGAGGCTACCGTCAACAATTATTATAAGAAAGAAGAGGAATCTGTTTATTTCAGCATTCTCCCTACGGCCACACAATATGCAAGAAACGCACTTTTCTCTGGACTTATGCCGGCAGAAATGGAAAAACTCTTTCCTAAATATTGGTTGAATGACACCGAAGAAGGAGGAAAAAATATGTTTGAGGCCGAATTCCTGGAATCACAACTCAAACGACTTGGCCTGAATATCAAATATGAATATCACAAAATAACCAATATAAAAGCCGGGAAACGTTTGGTGGAAAATTTCAGGTCCCAAAAGGAAAACGACTTAACGGTGGTTGTATATAATTTTGTGGATATGCTTTCACATTCCAAAACCGAGATGGAAGTGATAAAAGAACTGGCTTCAAACGATAAATCCTACAGGTCCCTGACTCAAAGTTGGTTTAAAAATTCCCCCTTGCTGGAAATAATCCAGCAGGCACAACAATTAGGTTTTAAACTCATTCTTACTACAGATCACGGAACCATCAATGTCAAAACCCCTTCTAAAGTAATAGGCGATAAAAACACCAGTTTAAACCTGCGTTATAAAACGGGGAAAAGCCTTACTTATGAAGAAAAGGATGTTTTGTCAGCAAAAGATCCCAAGACAATACATCTGCCAACCATTAATATGAGCAGCTCATTTATTTTTGCCAAGGGCGATATGTTTTTCGCATACCCCAATAACTATAATTATTATGTGAATTATTTCAGGAATACCTATCAGCATGGCGGGGTTTCTATGGAAGAAATGATTATCCCGTTTGTGGTGTTAAGCCCTAGACAATAATAAATTACATATATTTACCCATCCGAAAATCTTATTTTAAATGACCTTAACCTACGAGCTGTCAGAAATTGACAGGATAGCTGTGCAGTTACTTTCCGAAGTAAAGGGCAAAACTTTGCTGTTTTACGGAGAGATGGGGGCCGGAAAAACCACGCTTATTAAAGCGCTGGTTAAAGCTCTTGGTTCTGAAGATACAGTTTCCAGCCCAACTTTTTCCCTGGTCAATGAATATCAAAGTGATCAGGGCAGGATTTTTCATTTTGATTTTTACAGGATTGAAGAGGAAAACGAAGCCCTGGATATGGGAATAGAGGATTATTTGAATACCGATTCCTGGAAACTCATAGAATGGCCGCAAAAAATAGAAAATTTACTGGAAGAGGAGATGCAAAAAGTGGAGGTGTTTATAGAAAATGAAACTAGGAGAAAGTTAAAGTTGTGTTAAAATATAAAAAGTTCTGCTTGTTTTTTAGCTGATAGGTTTTGTAAGAAAAATAACACGTTTTTTACTTATTTGAAAGGGTCAAATTAATTATTTTAGTTGCTCAGCGAAATATGTTGATTTTTAGCTTATTTTTAACAAGAAATTTTTACAAAAAAAAGGGGGATTTTTCCCCTAAAAAAGGGCGCAAAGGTACAATTAAGGGGTTTACAATTAGCATATTATAATAGCATAAGTTTGTTTCAGAAATCAAAACGAAACAATAACAATAAACCCTATTATTATGAAAATTAAAGCAATCTTATTCGCAGCAGCCATTTTTGGAGCAACTTTTTTTGTAACTTCCACCAGTGATAACCAAAGTGACAATGACCAGATTCAAAAGCAAGCCGTTGATAAAACAACCATCCGCATTCCTACTAACGGGTAGTATAATAGCTTTCCTAATAGCATTTTCACCTTATTTATTTTATTTATATGAAATTTTCCCGGACGGGCCCGTCTGGGAAAATTCTTTTTTTATATATGAAAGTAAATATTTTAAGAATGTAACTACAGCCATGTGGACCTACTTCGGAAAAATAACTCCCTTTTTTTTATTATTGATCTGGTTTTTTACGTGCAAGCATTGGTGGTACCACGCCATTTTAATACCAATAGGAATGTATGGATTCCAGTTAATTTCAACTTTTTATGATGATGTTTATTTGGAACCAACCAAATTTATGGATATAGATGGCCTAATTTATCTTGCTCCCTTCTTTTTAATAATATTGGTTATAGTCTATTTAGTCCGGATTCAAATCTTTGACCGAGTTTACGGGATTGACCTAAGTGAACTCAATGAAACCGATGTTTCCATCTTCAACAATATGTCTACCAGGGAGGAGAAGGAATTGGAATATTTCCGTCAGGAAAATCCATCTTTAGCAAATGAACCCGAGGAAGATTATTACCGCAAACTTTAACCAAATATTCAGTTTATATTTGCCCAAAATAGTTGTAATTTAAGTTTTTAGTAACAAGGCAACATGATCA